>Ga0115002_10007845_pt1 | contig 11945 bp, 10 predicted proteins | sample ArcticOcean_MG_C_8_FD_89576 | JGI IMG/M metagenome (GOLD analysis project Ga0115002, IMG submission 89576) | Marine microbial communities from western Arctic Ocean - ArcticOcean_MG_CB11_86 | ecosystem: Environmental > Aquatic > Marine > Oceanic | place: Arctic Ocean: Canada Basin | collected...
CCGTGTTCGTTCATCCACTTGGCATTGTTGCTGATGCGCATGTCTGCAACTGAGCCTAAGTGCCCCAAACGTTCTGTATTAGAATACGGTGAAGGTGTTGAAAGTGTCTGGTGTGTGACCCAACCAATACGCGCTCGTGCATTGCGATAATAGTGGTTGCCTAAAAAACGCTCAAATTGATACAGACCTCGTTTAACAGGCTGTTTGATGTCGGATACAAAGCTCATTGTGATTTATCGGATGTGCGATGTTAACTTAACATGGAGTTTTTCAATGAATTTCTGGTAGGTTAATTCTTGTTTTGCCAGTACATATGCATTGTTTGTAATACGATGGCAATAAGCGTCATCCTGGAATTTTTCAAAGACTTCTTTGCTGTTGCTGAAGTCTTTTTTAATTGAGATATAATGTTCATCGGGCAAAAGGAATCCGTTGTAGTGTCCTTCGAAAAGGATTTGGACGGTTTTGGTGCCTGCAGCTTCGATATTTCTTCCACTGATAACACGTAGAGGAATAGGATTTCTATAATCCTTAAAAAAGGCACTGTAGATCTCAGACATGGATGCATTGGGGTTTTGTCCGAGATAGTCGTTGACTTTTAGGCGTGTTTCATCTGTCAGTTCAAAGAAATCTCCGCCAGCTTCTGAACCCAATTGTCCTTTACATTGTTTCAGGAAATTTGCCCAAGCCAATTCATTGAAGCGATCTTTTGGGTCGAGTGATATGTCGTGTGTAAGCTCAAAATCGGGTGCTGTCCTTTTGAAGAATTTGGCAATTTGGTACCTTTCGTCGTGGCCCAAATAACGCGGTGAATCAAAAGATCGATAACCCAAATCGATTGGACGACTGGGTGAGGGAGCTCCTGGTGAGAATAACTTTTCGTCAAGGCCCGTATAGGGCAACCAAAAAATATCACAACCAAGGCGATCTTTGTAAAGTTTATGCACATTGGGGGAATCACTTTGAGTTACAAGTAAAGACAAATTTAGAGCATCACAAAAAGCCATTTTTTCGGGCATGCCTTTGTATTCATTACCAATAAAATAGATTTTGGGCGTTTGCAGTTGGCAAATTGCATCGAATAAACGTCCGTTTAGGTTGCAGGTATTTGAAAAAACCGAGTGAAGCAAAATGACAGCGTCTACATGGGCCAATTTTATGCTTGCCAAATTGCCCACTTTTTTTATAAAAGTACGATGGGCAACATTAACCGAATGGCATTTGAAATATATGCTGTCCTGAAAATTTCGAGGCCAACCATATTGATAAGACAATGTTGTATTTTCGTTGTCTTGGGCATATAAAAGCAATGTCTGGAAGGGTTTCATAGAGATTCAGCTTGCTTTTGTATATTGTTGTATCCAATCGGCATAGTGCCGAATGTCGTCTGAAAGGGGCGATGCTTTAAAATCGGTAAGCGCCTTTAGTTTAGAAGCATTACCCCAAAAATTGACAGGATAGGTTTCGGGTTCTCGATCGAAGTTTACGGTAATTTCTTTGCCTAAGGATTGTGCAATAAATGAAACAAATTCATGGACCCGATAAGGTTCACCACGACAAAGGTTGATGGTTTGTTCGTGGCAACTGGAAGATAGGCCGACATCTTTGACGGCCCGAACAACATCCGTTATGCTTAAGGGGTCAATGAAAGAATTTCCTTGTGAACTTACGGTAAACGAAGATCGGCCTGCATCAAGGGTTTCTATCACGCGTCTGCACAGGCGCGTTTTTCTTTCTTCAATACCAAATCCATAGAACAACCGCAATATGGCAAATTGTTCTATTTTACCGATATCGTAGAAATATTGAAGATACTGTTCTTTGGTAAATTTGGCAGTGCCATAGGGAAACCGAGGAAAGATAGCCATGTCTTCTGACATACAACCCGCTTGGTTGAAGTAGACGGCACCAGATGACAGCAAGACAACTTTACCCGTGTAGTGACGTAGAAAATTTAAAAAAGCACCCACTTCACTTTGTGCTTCTTCTGGTGACAAACCATGGTAAGCACTACCGGCAACCATATAACATACATCACATATGGGGATAGATGGGGCGGGTGTGCTTTTTGTTAGGTCTATCTGGATCGGTGTGGCATTGTATTGAGCGGCGATGGCTGGAAACGTATGCTCATGACAATAGGTTGCATAGATTTGAGAGGAGGGCATTTCTTGCGCCACATAAGCCAGCAAATTTCGCCCAACAAACCCGCTGCCGCCTACGATGAGTATTTTCATGACTTACCTAATACCTCTTGTTTTTGCCAATCCATTGTTTTCCGAATACCTTCTTCTACTGGTGTTTTGGCAACAAAGCCCAATTCTTTTTCGGCCTTGTCAAATGAGCCATATTTGACGGGCGACAAAAATTGACTGGGAGGAGGGACTAATTCTATGAGGTCTTCACTTTGCCCCGCAAGACGCAGTGTCATACGTGCAATGTCTTCCATTGAGGTAGGATCATTACGGCCGATGTTATAGGCTGCGCAGTTGGCAAAGTCACCTTTTTCGGCGGCCAATAACACACCTTCTATGAAATCGTCCAAGTAAGTCCAGCTTCTCACGGTACCTTCGTGGACAGTGATCTTTTCACCCTTGAGTGCTTTATAGATGAAATTGGCAATGGCACTGCGATATGGCCCGGGTTGTTCGCCGGGACCAAAAACCATAAAGGGTCGAATGGCAATGGCCTGCAAACCGTAATTTTCGTTGTAATGACGGGCAAATCGTTCGGCAAAAAGTTTGGTCATGGCATAAATGTTGGTCGGCTTGAATTGAATGGTATCTTCAAGGTCTTCCGCCATTGGGGTTTCACCCAGATTCCCATAAATTTCGGAAGTGCTAAACAATACGAGCCGGGCGTTGGTGTGTAAGCAGAGCTGAATGAGATTCATCGTGCCTATGATATTGACATAGGCCATGCGGTTGGGGCGCAATTCACCTACCATACGACCCACTTCGCCTGCCAAATGGATGACACAATCGACATCGGTGTCTTTGAAAACCGACCAAAGTTCCTCAAAACGCGTGATGTCAACATTGAGTTCATCTCCTAAGGGGTCGCGCGCCCGGTCGACAACGGTGACGTCTTTGCCTTGTTGGCGCAATAGTTCAACGAGGCGACGACCGATGACGCCTTGTCCGCCCGTAACGATGTATCCCATTTTATCCCTCTCTTTGTATTCGTTTTTTTTCTCTTTGTAGGTAAAGATAGAATGCGACTGGAAAAAAGATTGCTGCCAATGTATAATGTATTGCTTTGGCGTAAACAATGCCCCAAAGACCGTAATGTACAAATGATAAAAGCAATACGATCAAAATAACAGGATGTGACAGCTCAAAAATGTATACAAACTTTACTTTCTTTTGCGCGCGCAAGATACTCGATAGATAGCTGGCAGGTGCTGTAAAGCTCAAAACCAACCATAGCCATTTGCCATAAGGGGCGGCTTGGGAATAATGATCAGAAAAGATAATGGGTATAAAAACTGGAATTAAAAAGAAGCCAACAATTCCTATTGAAAAAAAGAGCAATGTGATAAACGGTAGTTTGGGTTTTAAATATTCCCATGCATCAGCTATTTTATCGACCTTGGAAATTTGTGGCGTAATCATTTGACTAAAAATACCAAACAACGCTTTGATCTGATTGGGAAAGACGAGCGCAATGGCATAAATGGCTACGTCTTCTATGGCCAAGAACTCGCTGATGATAAACTTGTCTGTTAATACTAGTACATTGAGCAATGATGCGGCGGTGGCGTGGTAGCCAAATGAAATTACGCTTTTATCTGTGTAATTATTTTCGCGGTGGAAAATAATATAAACGACTAATACCACCGAAATGATAGATGTAAGGCCTAACAACCCGATGATGAGATTGGTTATTGTCGCGCTTTCATAGAGGATCAATATGCTCAGCGTGCTCAGAGACAACATCGCATGACCGATTTTGCACCCTGAAAGGGTTTTTAACCAACCCCGACCAGAAAACCAAGCTGTCCAGATTGGTTGTAATTCATAAAAAGGGAAAAATAGAGCTGCCAGGAATAGACTGCCGAATAATGCTGGTTGGGTTCCTTGATAATAAAAGGCTGCAATACAAAGCGCGATGGATCCGACGCTCGTTGCAAAAGCTTTGGTCTTCAAAATGGGTATGAAATTACCATCATATTTTTTGGCAGCAGAAAGCGTTAAGCTTTGATCTAGGCCATTGAAGCTCAGACTTGACGCTATGGCAACAAATGACATAATAAGTTGGAATTGACCATAATCTTCCTTGGAGACATAGCGTGCCCACAATGCTCCACTGGCAATGCTGATTGCAATTCGTAGGACACGTACACTGGTGAGCGCACCAAAAACCGACCAAGTGAAATTTCTATCCGATGGTGACGGCGAAGGGGAGAATGGCTTTGCCGTTGGTTGGGACAATTGAGGTACCTGGTTAGGTGTAGGCATGATGATCTACTTTGGTTGTGGTCAGGAGAGACACGATATTTGAAGCTGCTTGGCCAGAACCGTAAGGTGAACTGATTTGTGTTTCTGGCGTGTTGCGCAGTGTATGAACAGCATTTTGGATGCGTGCTGGATCTGCACTGGCAATGATATTCCATCCTGTCTCAACTGTTTCTGTCCATTCTGTCTCATCACGCAATGTGACACAGGGTATCTGGGCAAAAAAGGCTTCTTTTTGCAAGCCGCCTGAGTCAGTTAATACAAGTTTTGCGTTTACAAGGAGTTGGCACATGTCCAAGTAGGATACGGGATCAATTATTTGAACATTTGAAGGTGGGATGAAGGCACTTTTTTTTAGCACATTGCGCGTTCGGGGATGGAGTGGAAGAACAATGGTTGTGTCTATGTATGATAATGCCTCAAATATTGACTTTAATCGACTGGGGTCGTCGGTGTTTTCTGCTCTGTGTATGGTCGCTAAGTAATAAACTGGAATGGTTTCAGTTTTTTGTTGTAAATGTATATTTTTTAAAATGTTTGAGCGTACTTTTGCAATTTGAGAGAAATGTAAAAAAGCATCGTACATTACATCACCAACATTGAATACATTACGACGAATGCCTTCATTAGACAAGTTGGTAACAGCTTGTTGGGTCGGGCAAAATAAAATGCTTGACATGTGGTCTGTCAAAACACGATTAATTTCTTCTGGCATTCGCCGGTTGAAGCTTCGCAAACCGGCTTCGATATGGGCTATGGGAATGTGGATTTTGGAAGCGGACAATGCCCCTGCAAGGGTAGAATTGGTATCGCCGTAGATCAGGAGTAGGTCGGGATGTTCTTGTAGGAGAATGTCTTCAACTTTGATGAGCATCTGACCGGTTTGCTGTGCATGTGAACCCGATCCAATGCCCAAATTGTGACTGGGGGGAGAGATTCCTAATTCTTCAAAAAACAGTTCAGACATGTTGGCATCATAGTGTTGACCTGTATGTACAATGAAATCTTGAATCTGATCTTTTGGATCAGAAAATTTATTGTGAGCACGTATGGCTCTTGAAATGGGCGCCGCTTTGACAAATTGCGGTCGGGCGCCTAGGACGGTTATGATTTTCATTATGATTTCTAAGTTTGCTTAGTCTTTTAGAAACTATCAATTCATTTTGGGGCGGGTTGGTGTGGGTTTTCCCACTGCAAGGGACCTTGTTTTAATTTGGCTTGTGTTTTCTCTTTCTGATCATATATCCATTGTTGGTAGCGCTCCGTAATAATGGTGGTGTGAAGCGTAGCCCTTTTTTGCTGTGGATGATAATTACCTAAATGCCAAAGGGTGTTGCGATAAATGATGCAGTCGCCCGGTTTGAGAATAACTTGCTCTGCATTGGGCATGTTTTTGCAATATCCTAAGCATTTTTGAGCTCGTACGTCTGTTTGACCTTGTTTGAAAAAATTTAAAAAGTCATTGAGCTTGTTGGCTTTTCTCTCAATATCGTTATATGGAGCCATAATGGGACGCGTTGGAAAAAGGGCCTCTTCTTCGGGTGTGTCGGGCCTTAAATGGCTACCCCGAACAACCCAAAGAGAATGGTCTTCTAGCAAGGGGCAATTGATTTGATTAAAAAAATCAGAGTCTTGATATACACGATACCAAGCATTCATATCAAGGCCCTTACTGTTATCGCGCCAGTCGCGATGCCAAGGTATGCAATAGGGTAAGTATTTGGGTTCAAACATGAGGCCCACATGTTTGATCGAGATCTCATGAGCGGGACCCAATACAGACGCAACGACTTCTTGAAGGAGGGGTAAGCTGACAAATTGATCTAATAATGTGTGATCTTCTGATTCTGCGTATCGTTCGATAGGTTGTAAACGCTGGGTTTGCACACCATAAATTTGCCGCGCTATTTTTCGGAATTTATCGGCATTGTTTTGTAATTGCCTTAAAAGATCTGTAGGAATGGCATTGGGGATCACAATAAAACCATTTGTATGTAATTGCTCTTTTAGTTCGATCAGATTGTACATGAAAGACCTTAACGAGAAGAAAAATCAGATAGATTCAAGAATGAATGCAAAATACCGTGGGTCGAGATTGGTAAACTCAAAATAATCACGGTGGTGGTTGGTACAATAACCGCGTTTGATTTTTAGGAGGCGATACAAAAATTGATCCATGCGCATTTTTCTCTCTGCTGTGTGATAGTCTGCTGTCACAAAGTGAGGGAAATTTTCCATGAAAGGGGTGGGGTATTTAACACCAATAATTTTGAATCCAACCTTTTCACACAATTCTTTAACTGCCAAAAAATGAGGGGTCCATCCCACACCATACATGGCTTGGGTGGGTAAGTCCATTTTTTCAAGCGTCATATTCCAACTGTTGTAACCGTGCCGGTTGTGGTGTGTTTTTGTGTAAAGTACGGCATATTTTTTTGTAATATGCTTTAGGTTTTCGATATGCTGATAAGGGTTTGTGACATGATAAAGTAAGTTGAGACTTAAAACAACATCAATATTTTTATCTGTATAGCGTTGGGGATAATCGATATCGTCTGCTGATATGGGGTCGTTCAGAAGCTCAATTTTTTGTTTGTATTTTTCGTCTTCGAGTGATTCGATAATAAGACGGTGCTGCTCAGAGGTGTTGGGGCGAATTTCGGAGGAGATGACCTTTCCAAAACCATTGTTGACACAATAAATGGAATTTTTTCCAGTAGAACTGCTAATGTCTAAAATGGTAGATTCGCCTCTGTTTTGTATGGGCAATGTGTCAAGGATTTCGCCAAAGAATGTGCCCCAGAGGGATTCATTACGTTCGGTGTAGGCCTTTTTCATTTTTTCAATATCAGATTTGGCTGATTTCCGGTTGACCCAAGTGAGGTCAAAACTCAATCCATGATATTTGTAGAACCCCACAATAATATCATCATCAAATTGGAATGAGTGATACCACGGCGCGAGGTTTCCCATTTGTGCTTCGAAAGTTTCAATTTTTCCATTTTGCAGTTTCAGTTGCATCTGAGAATCTCCAGCTTTTTAAAGTGTGCTGCTTTTTATTGCACAGGGTTGGCCTGCATTTTTGAGAGAGCGCTCTGCCGCATCTAGTACACGCACTACACGCAAACCATCACGACCATCGCTTCGAGGTGTTTTGCCCTCGCGGATGCTGGTGAGAAAGTGTTCACATTCTGTTTTGAGGGGTTCGGTCATTCCATCAAGTGGCCAACCATTAGCGTGCGGTTTTGTTGATCGGAGATGTGACATAGATCTTCGGCATCTTTGGTCTTTAAAGTCAAGGGTTTTTCGACATACGTATGTTTACCTGCTTGAAGTGCCTGTTTGGCCATTGTGTAGTGATGTATGGCTGGCGAGGCAATGACCACGGCGTCAATTTCTGGGTCAGCCAAGACACTATTGAGGTTGTTGGTGATTTCAACGCCGGGATATTGTGTGGGAATTGCAGATAGAATCTCAGGGTTTAAATCACAACAGACTTTAAGTTTACAACCCGGTAAGCTATAGAAATTGCAAACGAGGTTTTTGCCCCAATAACCGGCTCCTATACAGGCGACCGTGACGTTGTCCATATTATTCCCCGTCAAAAAAGACAGCAATTTGATCAACGACGTATTGTTGTTGTTCGTGAGTCAATTCGGGGTAAATCGGTAATGCAAGGGTTTCATTGGCAGCTCGTTCCGCCTCTGGCATATCACCAATGGTATAACCCAAGTCTTTGTAACAAGCTTGTATATGAAGTGGCACCGGATAGTAAACTTCTGTTGCAATACCGCGATCTTTCAGGAAGGCTTGCAATTCGTTGCGTGGTTTTAAGCGAATGACAAATTGATTAAATACGTGATCACCCGAAAAAGTAGGGCCATTTGGATAAACGCGCCTTGGTGGCATAATGATTTCACGTTTGATCAAGCATTTTTCGCTCAACATTTCGAGATACATTTCTGCATTGTCACTGCGCTTACGAGACCAGGTATCCAAATGTTGTAGCTTGACATTGAGGATGGCTGCTTGGATGGCATCGAGGCGACTGTTGCAGCCGACCACGCTGTGGTGGTATTTGGGTTTGGCACCTTGCACACGCAATATGCGCAATTTTTCAGCCAAGGCATCGTCATTGGTGACGATCATGCCGCCATCACCGTACGCACCTAAATTCTTGGATGGAAAGAAGCTGTAACACCCCAAATGCCCCAAACTGCCCACTTTGCGCCAATCGGATTGAACAGGGTATGACGCCCCCAATGCCTGCGCGGCATCTTCGATAACTTTGAGATCATGTTTTTGGGCAATTTGTGTGATGGCCGACATATCGGCAGCTTGTCCGTAGAGATGCACGGGAATAATGGCACGGGTTTTGGAGGTGATTTTTTCTTCGATTTGTGCTGGATTGATGTTGTAGGTAATGGGATCTATATCGACAAACACGGGTGTGGCACCGACTCTTGAAATGACGCCAGCAGTAGCAAAGAAAGAGTAGGGTGTGGTGATGACTTCATCTCCAGGTCCTAAATCGAGAGCCATCAATGCCAACAGCAAAGCATCTGTGCCAGACCCCACGCCGATGGCGTGTTGGGTGCCGACATAGTCTGCGACCGTTTTTTCGAAGTTTTCGACCGTTGGACCCAGGATGAAATACTGCGATTCGAGCACTTCATTAATGGCTTTTTGGATGTCTGTTTGGATGCCCGCAAATTGGGCTTTTAGATCGAGCAATGGAATATTCATCTTGGGCGTATCTTTTTTAGGGGCGTTTTTTTTTATGTTTTCAGGTACGATTTGATTTTCGATAAGTTGTTCGGATGGTACTTCGCGAAAGATTGTAGCGGGTACACCTGCGACTATTTTTTTGGCAGGGACGTCTCGTGAAACCAGTGCCCCAGCTGCCACAACACCATCGGACTCAATGGTTTTACCAGGCAGCAGGGTGGCATTGGCCCCTACGCGACCGCCATTTTGGATGGTGATGCCTTTGAAGTGTTTTTTGCGTTCTTCTGTGCGACCCATGAAGTTGTCGTTGGTGACCGTTACTTCGGGGGCAACAAAACAATCATCTCCAATGGTGGAGAGGCTTGCAATATAAGCACCTGCTTCAATTTTGGTGCGTGTGCCAACTGTGACGCGATTTTCAATGGCAACACCACGACCAATGATGGTGTATGCGCCCACTTGACTCTGTTCTCGAACGGTTGCTTGATCGGCGACCAGAACGTGTTCGGCAATTCGAGAGCCGCGATATAAAATGGCACTGGTACCAATGAGACTGCCATTGCCTATTTGGGCAGGGGGCAGTTCTATATTTTGCGTAGTAGCACTGTTGAGAGCCTTCATTGGCAACTTGCCAATTGTGGCCTGATCATCAATGCGAACATCATCTCCAATGACCGTGTCGGCATGAATAACGACATGGTGACCGATACGGCAATTTTTGCCAATAATAACATTGTCTAAAATGATACTACAGTGACCCACTTCTGTGTTTTGACCGACAGCAGCGGATGGATGGATGTGCGATTCCATGTCGAAATCCTTTCACCAACGAAGAATGACTCGGGTTGTAAATGTTTATTCAATGATGTTTTATGGGATTTTTAGACTGAATTTTTAAAAATGGGATGGCAATACAAATCTGATTGGGCTGGGTGGGATGGCTAAAAAGTGCCCTCTCTTAAATTATCGGCAGTTTTCAAAAATGACTTAGAGATTATTTTTAATTTTGGGTATAAATTTAAAAAGCAATTGCTATGCCTGTATTTGTAGCTATTTTTGAAAAAGAATGAATTTCCGTATAAGTGATTGATATATATGTGATTGGAATTTTTGTGGTGCAATGATTGGTTGATGTAACCATTATTTGTCCCAACATTTGGGATGAAGATTTTTCCGTTTAAATATTAGATTTTGGTAGTGGGAGAGGATGTCGAATGAGTGTGTAGATGGCCGCACTGTCGTAACGATGCCACAGTTTAGGGGCAGAAAATTGTTCAGAAGGAATAAGGCTGATTTTCAATACTTCTTCAAGTGTATATTTAGACTCCATGACAATGAGGATGATACGCTCGGTGTCTGTTATGGGTTTGCGTAGGTACTGAATGGATACATTTTGGCGGTTGAAATAGTATTCTAAAGGTGCTGCTGTTGCAATCGTGAGTACACGATCTGTTGTTGTGAGATTGGGGGCCAGCATTTGCGTGATTTGCTGAGCATCACGTAAGGTGCCGGGGCCATATTGGTAATCGTGAGAGAGGTTTTGAATGGCACTGGGTAGGCTTAGGGCCAAGAGTGTGAGTGTTGTTATAGGTAAAAGGATATTTTTCATTTTTTGTGGCTGTATGGTATTGATGATGAATATAAGGCCATTGGCTGCCCAGGCAAAGAAAAGAGGCAGCAGAAACAACCACGTGCGTTCGGGGGGAATGACCCGTTGCATTGTGATAATAAAAAGGCAAACGGGTAAGGCAATGAGAAGGGAAGTGGTGTTTATTTGCGAATAACGCAGGCACCCTATGATCAGACTGGCCATTAAAATGAGTGCCAATGGCAGAGGATAATTGAAAGTCCATTGTTGCCACAATTCTGTGCAGGAAAATAATAAACCATCTAAAAACGACGACCAAGATGGGGCTGACCGAACGAAGCGATTGCCAAATAGTGCCTTGGGGCCAGAGCCCAAAAAAATAGGGGTGTAGAGTAGTCCCGTGAGAAGGCTTATTGCAATACCAGATAAGAAGAGTTGGCGAAAACGGAGACGAAAATTGGGGGTTTTAAGGGTTGAAGCCAAAAACCAAACATAAACAATGGCCAATGGATATAGCATGATAGGAATGGTATAAAGCCCCAATGCGCCCAAGATAGAAAAGGAAACCCAGATCGTTTTGTCAGATTGTTTAATGAGGTGATTTGCCATGTTTAATAAAAGAAAGAAGAACAGACAAATGAGCATATAACCTCGCGCGTTGGTGCTGTATTCGATCAGTGGAGATGCAGTGATGACGAGTGCGAGGGTTATTATGGCGACTTGGTCGTTGTAGAATTGCCGGATGGTGAGATAGGTAAGGGGTAAAAATAGGATGCCCGCACAAAAGGCCGGTAGCCGAATGGCCCATTCTTGGTTGCCAAAACACAAATAGGAAATATGAACTAAAAACGTGTGAAATAGATGATTGTTGGGAAATGAATAGTTGGATAATGCCAAAAACAAGGGTTTGGATGCATAGTTGGTAAATGTAAACGCTTCATCATGTCTCATGGGTTGAAATAAGAAAGACAACCGCGTGACAATGCCAATGGTAAACAGGACGAGGAGGAGTATTTGATGTTGGCGTGGGGTTTCGGTCCATACTGTGAGTATATGGCACCTTATGGTGCGGTATAAATCCTGGAAGGAGATTCCCGTGAGATGGTGTTGAAGGTTTTGTTGTATGGATTTTTTAAGTAGAAGGAGTAAGACTGATATGGCGAAGAAACCCA
>Ga0115002_10007846_pt1 | contig 11942 bp, 6 predicted proteins | sample ArcticOcean_MG_C_8_FD_89576 | JGI IMG/M metagenome (GOLD analysis project Ga0115002, IMG submission 89576) | Marine microbial communities from western Arctic Ocean - ArcticOcean_MG_CB11_86 | ecosystem: Environmental > Aquatic > Marine > Oceanic | place: Arctic Ocean: Canada Basin | collected...
AAATCACCACTCACTTGAGCATCATCATGACCATGCGAACCATAGTGAAGAAACTCTGGCTCGCTCCAGGAAACACGATCCCCTTTCCAGTCGTCTTGCCGATAATTGTGAAAGATCTTTCCGACGCATTGGGAATGATACCCGTTCTGTTTAAACAACTGCGGCAAGGTCACCACATCCGGCAAGTTCTGTCTGAAATGAGTGTATAGATCCCAGACCCGCAAGATATCAGGCCGTAATCCGGTCAGGAGTGAAGCTCGCGATGGATTACACACCGTTTGCTGACAATAGGCTCGCTCAAACAAAGTCCCCTGCTCTCCCAGTCGATCTATATTCGGTGAAATTACATGGTCGCTTCCATAACAACCGAGCTCAACGCGCAGGTCATCAACTGCGATAAACAATACGTTAGGGGGATTAAGGCAAAAGGCCAAAGATTGAAGGCAAAAAAAGAATCCTACAATCCATGCTAAACGATATCTTTGCCTACTATACATATTAACGAGTTCTTGGGTTCTTCTTGTAATAGAGGCGTCCATCCTCAGAGCCTACCAATAAATTGGGGATGCCGTTTTTATCCCAATCAACCAGTGTTGGACTTGATGTATGGCCGGACACTTTTCGTTCATCCATAGTGCCCTTATTTTGCAGAGCAACTTTGCCGTTTCGTTCGCCCAAGTTTCGATAAAAGTCTGCATTTTCGCCATTGAACAGAATATCCAGGCGACCATCTCCGTCCCAATCGACTACCTCCAATTTTCTCCGACCACTTTTTCCAGCAGGCCCACGAGTCAAACTTAGAGGATCTCCGTTCTCGTCTACAAAGATCCGCTCCCCAGGAAGCAAAACGAGTTGATTCTTTTTCAGTGCTCGTTTGAAAAATGCTAGCTCACCCTCATGATCCAGCATTACAAGATCCATGAGACCGTCTGTGTTCCAATCTACAGCTACCGGTGTTGTTCGCCATTGACTGACCAACTCGTCTCCTACCGGATTCCACCAATTCCAAGCAGGCTTGGGAGTTGCACCTGGCCACTCAACCGTGATGGCTCTGGCTTCATCCAGTAAGGGCTTTCCGGGTACTCCTATATTTCGATACCAAATAATTTTCCCCCAGATGGAGTTTACAACAATATCCAACATACCATCCTGATCCCAGTCGGCTACTGTTTGTGTTGTATAACCCCACTTGGATTCTGCAGGTCCTTGAATCGAACCGTTTCGTCCAGCTTGAATGCGAATGGTATGGCCACCCGCCTTGAGCAGTTTCACCCTAGCCCATTTGGGGTTTTCTCCTCCTCCTAGATTTTCAAAATAACCGATGTAGCCAGCTGTATTCCCGCAGATGATATCCTCGTCACCATCCTGATCCCAATCGACACCGTAGGGAGTCGCTAATGCGCCAAATTTAACATCATGAGCTTTCTGCTGGAAGTAGATCGGTTTTTCAAAGATGGGAGTTCCCTCCCAAGTGATGCCTTTGCTTTCAAGCAGTGCAACCCTACCATCCTCGTCACCGCAAATGAGATCCAAGTCACCATCTCGATCCCAGTCGAAAGCCACGGGAACGATCATCTGGAGGTCCATGGTTAAGATTTCGTCTCCAATCATCAGTTTTTGACCCAGGGCATAGAACGGAGATTCCCTGGAACCTCTATTTTGAAAATAGGTGAAGGAATCTCTGAACTCTCCGCAGAGTAAATCCAGATCACCATCATGATCGAAGTCGGCCAAATTGGGTGAAGGCCAGCCATAGACTTCTACGGGTAGACCACCAGCCATCACCTGTTTCGCTTTTGCATATTTGGGAGCTTCATTGGTTCTCTGATTTTTCAACCAGAACACATATCCTCGCAAAGGACCGTTCGTCCATTCGCCCTGTTCATTGTAAGCGTCATCCCAACCGTAGTCGGTCCAAACGCCAAAGCCAGCTATCAGGTCCTGAACACCATCGCCGTCGTAATCAACATACTTCCATTGCTTAGCCCGTGTTCTTCCGAGGGATTTATACACATCCTCTTGAGCGACACCCAGTGAAACACCGGTATCGATACCCTTCTCAAAAAACTCAGTATGCTCCATTCCAGGAGACAGCACACGCGGCTCCCCATTTACGTAAGACACCTGAACATTTTGCTTACCCTCACTGATACGGACCGGTGGCTCGAATACCGGCATCTTCACATTGCCTTGTGAATTCTCGAAGAAATAGGTCCCGTTAAATGGTTTATCCGGACAAACCACCACCAGGTCGAAATCACCGTCCCCATCAAAATCCATAGGCATGGGCCATGCCCAGAGCCCGACACCGAGATCGACGACTAGGCCGGGGTTATTGTATTGGAGGCGTTGGAGTTTGGCATTGGCGGGCGAATTCAAGAATGGAAGTAGAGCAATCCATGCAAACAACACATTTACTGTAGGAGCGGCTTTACACCGCGATTTCACATGCAACGAGCGATCGGGGCGTGAAGCCCCTCCTACAATTTCGATTTCCATTACAACTTCTTAGGATCCAGCACCACATGCTTCACCCCTTCACGGTTATAGGTATAGGTGATATGCACGAGACCAACACTCGCTTGAATCATAGCGGGATAAGAATACTCACCCCAATGGCCTCCATCAGCTGGCCGAGAGTTTGATTCGAGCTCCAAGGTCACTACCGGCTCCCAACTCTTCCCATCATCTGAGATAGCTACATTCAACATTTGCCGACTGGGAATTTTCGTTTTCCGGGTTGTGTGGTTGTAAACGATTAGCTGCCGGCCATCTGCTAAGCTCACTGCATCCGTCCCTGCGCTGGGATTAGGAAGCTCAGTCGCGGCCATGTTGCTCCAGGTTCTTCCCCCATCCGAAGACCAACTTTGCGAAACCACCTGCTGCATACTGCGGCAGAGAATCTGCATATCGCCATTGGCATAGGTCAAAATGCTCGGCTGAATGGCATCGAATTCAATGCCATCATGAATGGGACCTATCACATCCCAGGTTTTTCCCAGATCACGGGTGACCTCGAAGTGGACTCTCCATCGTGTATCGTCGTCGGTTAATTCCACTTCTGTGCTCGTGGGGCATAAGATAGAACCATCCTCCAACTGGATCGGTTTGTTTTTAACCGGACCTAGCAAATGTCCGACCGCCCAGTGGTCACCCAGCTTGGTCGGCCATGACCAGGTTTTTCCATCGTCTTCCGAAGTAGTTAGCATACCCCACCACTCGCGCGGATTAGGGCCTACTTTATAAAATAACATCAAAGGACCCTCTTTGGGTTGAAACAAAACCGGGTTCCAACAGGGGTAGCGCAGACTCATTGACTGGACACCGTTTACGACTTCTGTGGGCTCAATCCACTCTCCGTTTTCCTGGCGAGATAACCAGATACCGACGTCCGGATCTTTCTCACGTGTTCCTGCAAACCAGGCCGCTACTAGCCCACTGCTCGTCTCAACAATCGTAGAAGCGTGACACTCCTTGGTCGGCTTGTTGGCAATATCAAAAAGCTGCTCAGATTTCACTAATGCCCCTTCTCCGGCCTTGGTTAAGGAAGGCAATTTACTTTGATCAACCAAAGCAAAAAGACTGAAAGTTAAAGAATGGAGGATAAAATAAATAACAAAAACTAATCGTATCATGGTAGGTTTCATTCTCTGTGCCTTGAACCTGCTTGCGCTGAGTTCATCACGGAGCAGCGATCCTTCGAAGTGACCTGGCTTAATATCAAACAGTTGATAGAGCCCTACGCTACGGCAAGTGAGCTCACCTCTACAAGACAGATATAAGCCATGGAAAATAAAAACTACGATTATATAGCCATAGATATCTCCAAATCTGATTTGGAAGTCAGAACCGAACTGCACCGCTGTAGCGTCACTAATAACCTCACTGGATTTAAGGCGTTAGTTAAACTCGCTGGTAAGCAGGAACAGCCCTTGGTCGTTTGTGAATCAAGCGGTGGGTATGAACGTGATATGATGGATTACCTCCATCAAAAGCAAATAGCGGTTACTCGGGTGAATCCCGGCCGCATCCGAAACTACGTCCGCAGTGAAGGTATCAAAGCCAAGACAGATCCCATTGATGCGTTAATGATCCTGGGTTTTGCACGGGAAAAACAGTTACAACCCGCTCCAGTTCCCCAACCCATACGACAGGAACTGGCCGCTCTGTTGGATCGCCGAAGTCATCTTACTGAGCAGGCAGCGAGAGAAAAGAACCGTATCCAAAATAGCTCGAAGTTTATCAAAGCGTCTATTGAACGTATGATTAAGGAAGTAGAAAAAGAACTCCAACGCATTGAAAAACAAATACGCAAACTCGTTGCAAACGACCAGCAACTCACCGAAGAAACCAACATCCTCCAATCGGTATGTGGAGTAGGTGAAGTCACCGCGTGGACACTATTGAGTTACTTAAGCGAGATCGGAAAACTGAAACGCAATCAACTTGTCGCTCTAGCGGGTATCGCACCATTCAATAAAGATACAGGTATCTTTAAAGGGAAACGTAGAATTGAAGGCGGAAGGGCCAAAGTAAGAAAATGCCTCTACATGGCAGCTCAAACTGCTGCCATTCATAACCCGGTTATCAAAGCATACGTCGATGGCTTAAGAGCCAGAGGCAAACCTTACAAATGCGCAATGGTTGCTGCCATGAGAAAGTTACTCATACACATGCACATATACTTATCAAAAAACATCAATTAACACTTGCATCATGACACAGTTGCTCTGTGCGAGTAATTTCTATCACCCTATGTACCTCAGTACCTTTGCCACTAAGCAACTATCCACCCTACTCCACCACCATCTCACCCTTCATCATAAACCAATGACCAGGGAACGTGCAGATATATGGATAAACCCCAGGTTGTTCGGGTGCATTGAATCGTAAAACTTCTCCTTCATCCAGACCAAGTAGCTTTGTGTAATGCAAAATACCAGGAAGCCCGGGAATGAAATCTTTTTCAACTCCACTTGGATCCTTCGCCATTTCATTGGCTGCTAGACCAATCAACTCATTTTTTCCAGGCTCGATTATCACCAGGTTATGCTGAGTGGCATCTGGGTTGGTAAATAGCAGACGTATTGGTTGGCCTGCCTTCACCGTGAATTTATCCACCGTAAAAAGCATGCGCTCAGGAATCGTTGAGATCTCAATCGTAAAAAGGTCTTTCTGCTTATCGAAACTGGTAGTATTGGCATTTCCAAGAAGTAGGAGATCCTTCTTTTCATTTCCCTTGTCCCAGTTGTCGTAAAAGTCGCTCAGCTTATTAGCTTGAGACTTGTTAATCGCAATATCATCTCCTTGCCAAAACGGAGCCAAGGCCTCCGATCCAATGGCACAGCGAATGGCGAATCTCAAATGATCTTGCATCGGGTAATTGAATACATCCAATAAGGCGACCAGGGATTCATGGGTACCCAAGTAACTGGCGGCGTTCGCCGCTTCCATACGCACAATTCCATTTGGATCGTTTATGCGCTCTTTTAAAAGAAGGGTCGCCTTCGACATACTAAGTCCATTGTCCGAAAGATTAGGCATCGATGGTATACCTTCCGCACCCAGAGTATAGCGAAGTTGCCGGGTGGCAGCTGCTCGGGCATTATGATCTTCACAGATTAACAATTCTTCCAAGAGCTGAGGTCGGCTCACACCGATACTGCGGTAAACCCACATCGCCTCGACTTGATGATGACGGTAACGTGTATCCTTGGAGTCTAGCGTAGCGACCCATTTGTCGAGGGCCTTTTCAACCGCCGCTGCATCGTGCGTGTCACGCAGCTCACGTTTGGTCCAGTAACGGTAGCGGTATTCACGGCTTTTAAGGTTGTCGAGCAATTGCCCCAAAGAGGCGTCGGCGATCTTTGGGGGATCTTGCAATTCAACACCTTTAGGAACTATACGCCAGATACGACCGCTCTTGCGATCACGACGTGGATCGCGCAGTGAGTATTGGGCATGTCCCTTTACCGGGTTGTACCAGTCGCACACATACATTGCTCCACGAGGACCGTATTTGAGGTCGACAGGAATAAAACTCAGGTTCTCTGAAAAGATAAGATCGGACACATATTCCTCTTTAAAGTGATCGTCCTTTTCCACCCACTTATGAATCTCCACTCGGTTGGTAGGTTTGTAGCGGACTTTGACGAAACCGCCCTGCATTTCCTCTGGCCACATGGGATAATCGACAAACTCGTGTCCGCAAACTCCGGAGTATGCTGGAATACCAGATGCTTTAGGATGCTGTTCCGGGAAGGTTGGATTTGTGGCATGGAACGCACTGGCGAAAATCGGATGACTCGCAACATGGTGCCCCCAGTCAGAAAAGGTAACTCCCCACGGGTTGGTATTTGGATAACTCCCAAAGGTAATTAACGACTGGTTGTTCGGTGAGTATTTAAACCAAGCTGAATTTTTGGCCCGTATCGGTCCATAAGGCGTTTCAACTTGAGAGTTATGAAATATCGATTCACGAAACATGAGGTCTCCATCCGGTGACCAAACAAAATCGTGCAACGCATGATGCGAATCCTCACAGCCGAATCCAGTATACAGATACTCGCGCGAATCCGCCTTACCATCCCCATCACTATCGTAAATGTAACTCAAGTGCGGCTCTTCAGAAACGATGATTCCATCCTTATACAATTCGTAGGATAACGGGATATTGATATCATCCGCCCACACCGTGGATTTGTCCGCCTTACCGTCCCAGTCTGTATCCTCAAGTATGACAATCTTATCTCGCGGTTCTTCACCTGGGTACACATGAGGATAGGTAGTTGAGCAGCTGACCCAAAGTCTACCCCGTGCGTCCCAACGTATAGTAATGGGGCAAGCGATCTCCGGAAACTTTTCTTCGCTAGCAAACAGGTTCACTTCGAACCGTGGATCGACCCGAAAAGCTTTCAGCTCATCGGCCGGACTCATCCACTCATTGGCACCACGAGATTCATGTACTTCATCAAGAAGTGGTACATTGGAATCATCCACCGGCTGCCCTCCGAAACTATCGCCCTGGGCTATGGCCCATATCCGCCTATCCCGATTGGCCGTCATCATTTCCAGATTCCGCATGGCTGGCAAAAAATCGAGGTAGCCATGTCCCTTGTTTCGAGCGCCCGTGTAGTAATAAGTGTTCAAGGGTCGGTATCGACGAAAATATTGACGGTTTTTATCAACCACAACCGATCGCAACTCTTCATTCGATTCAGGTGCTTCCACTCCAAAGACTTTTTTAAACAAGACCTCAGAGAATAGTTCGTAACCCCCATCATTCAGGTGAACACCATTAATCGTATGGTCCGTCGAAGTATCCGCCATTGCGGAATTGGTCGCGTCGAACACATTTGCAAAACCTACCTGCATGCGAGCGGCCACTTCGGCCATTGCCTCTGTGTAGCTTCTCAATTGTTCATTATTGAGATCGGCTGCAGGAACCTTTGCTGTATTTTCATTGGCAATCGGCGAAACCAGAACGATTTCCGGACCAGCCACTCCATTATAGGCCTTGGCTTTTAGATCCAATAGCGCACGAGCGAGTCGCTCTTTAAACGCATCTATTTCATCCATCCCACCGAAGGATTCATTATAACCAAAGGCGGCAAAAATCACGTCCACCCGTTCGCGTGTAAGGTGCTGATCCACGGTGGCAAAATTCAAAGGTCGAGGTTGCAGGTCTACTTCATCAGCTGACCAGGCAAAGTTTCGAACCACCAATTCTTTCTCGGGATTGGCCAACTGCACCTGCGTTTCAAAATGGCCAAACAGCTGGGCTCTATCCAGTAAGGTATTTCCTATAAATGCGATCCGATCCCGCTTTTTTAGCTTTAGCGGAAGCTCAGTAGTTGAGGGATGCGTAAGAACTGCGGGGGGAGATTCGCTGGCGTAGATGCCGTATTGGGCGAGCTCGGGATCCATCGGCGCAGGAGGTTTGCCCGTTGTTTTGGTTTTGGCGTCCACGATCTTTTTCCTCTGCTCCAGAACATATTCAGGCTGCTCACCCCCTTGAATCGGAATTTCCTGAACAACGACGGCAGTCGCCAGGGCGAGAGTGCATAGGACTGAGGCGGAAATGACTAGAGGCTTTAGGGGAATTCGTTTCATAGGATTGTTAACAGTCGAGAATGCAGCACTTTTGGAATAGATGAGGCCTTTGGCAATGAGGAAGAGGAACAGGATGGAGATGGGGAACCACAAGATGCACAGAAAACACAAAACTTATATCACTGTATACTCAACTAAGCCTTCAAACACACGCTGATAAACTTCATAGTAATTACGCAAATTAGCTTTTGTGAATCTTGTGCTTTCTGTGGTTTCGACCAATCCATGCTTTTCAAACTTCACTCTTCACTATTACGTTTTCACTCCTCAACCTTGCTCTTTATGAAATTCGCTATCTGTAACGAAACCTTCGGCAATGTATCTCTCGCTGAATCAGCTCAAGCCGCCGCCAACAACGGTTATACCGGTTTGGAGGTTGCTCCTTTCACGCTTTCAAATCTGGAATCGATTGATTCCACTGAAGCTCAAAGGCTTGGAAACCAAGTCCGTGACGCCGGGCTCGAGGTTGTGGGCATTCACTGGCTGCTAGCAAAGACAGAGGGTTATCACTTAACCTCACCGGACGAAGCAGTGCAGCAGGCAACTGCCGATTACGCAAGACGCCTGGCCGACCTCTGCCACGGCATGGGCGGAAAGATCATGGTGTGGGGAAGCCCACAGCAACGCAACTTGGATGAAGGCTGGGATTACGAAGATGCCTTTCAAAGGGTAGTCGGAGTATTGAAAACGGCCTCGGCACACTGTGAGGAGCTTGGCGTAACCATCGCAATGGAGCCACTCGGACCCAAAGAAACAAATTTTCTGAACACCGCGGCTGAAACGATCCGCCTTTGTGAGGCTGTCGACAATCCCGCCTGCAAGCTCCATCTGGACGTGAAAGCCATGAGCACCGAGGAGGATTCAATCGCCGATGTGATCCGGGCCTCCAAAGACTGGACCGCCCATTTCCATGCCAACGACCCCAATCTATACGGCCCAGGCATGGGCGATACGGAATACGGACCGATAGTCGAAGCCCTGCAAGAAACTGATTATCAAGGCTGGATCTCTGTCGAGGTTTTCAAATACGATCCTTCCCCTGACTTTATCGCCCAAACGAGTATGAAAAATCTTAGAGAGTATTTTGGAGATCAGCTTTGATTTATAAAATGACTCAACCACTACCAAGGACCGAAGGGACGACACCTCAACGAGTGATAACGAGTTTCGAGTGCAACGACAGCAGCATAACAATGGACCAATGAACACTAATGTTCTTTTTTATCAGACTAGAAAGATTTCACACAAAATGTAGAAGCGGTTGTTGTTCGCTTCGCCGTCGGCCTTCGGTATAACCGCGATAAAATAGAACAGGCATCTTGCCTGTTTTGACACAAGCTGGAAGCCTGTGCTACATAAATTCAACCGGAGCTAAACTTCCTACCCCTAACCAAATATTATATTATGACCCGTTTTTTCCCATCTATTCTCATTCTCTTCGCTTCCACTATCGCCGTCCTACAGGCCCAGCAGTTCGAACTGGAAACCACCGATAGTGGTATCACCGTTAAACTCAACGGTGAGCTTTTCACCAAGTATGTAACCGACCAGGCCAATAAGCCCTACTTCTACCCCATCATCGGACCCACCGGCGCACACATGACCCGCCATTACCCGATGAAGGATGTCGAAGGCGAACGTCAGGATCACCCCCACCATCGCGGTATCAATTTCGGCCACCACAAGGTAAACGGCTACAACACCTGGCTCGAACGCCTTAGCCTCGTGGGAAAGATCAAAGACAAGAGCCCTGAAGAAGCAGAGGAAATTTTATCCGTCATGGGATACACCCGGCACAGTGCTTACAAGTCCCTAAAAGTGGCAAGTGACCACGCAATCATGGTTGTTACAAACGACTACACGGACTACGATGGCAACTGGATCATGAAAGACGAGCGCACTTACACGTTTCGTGCACCCAACGACGATACACGCATCATCGATGTGGACATCATCCTCAAAGCAACTCCCCATGTCATCTCTCACTTGGACGACATAAAGGATGCTGGATTATCTATTCGGGTACCACACGCTATCTCGGTAGACGCCAAACAAGGGGGACTCCTGATCAACTCCAACGGCGACACTAATGTCGACAGCTGGGGCAAACAAGCAAACTGGTGCGATTACAACGGCACAATCGACGGGAAAAAAATCGGCATCGCATTCATGAACCATCCCAACAGCTTTCGGTATCCAACTTTCTGGCACGCTCGCACCTATGGTCTTTTAACCGCGAATCCGTTTGGCACTAAAGAAGTGGGCGGCGAAGGCGATGGCACGATTACCTTGAGAAGCGACGAAACCATTAAACTGAAACATCGCTTCCTGTTCCACACAGGCGATCACAAGTCCGCCGATATTGATGGCGCTTGGGACGAGTACGCTGGCAAATACAAATTCGATAACCTCTTCAACGGAAAGAATCTGGCGGGCTGGACTTCTAAAAACGAAGTGTGCTGGGAAGCCAAAGATGGCATCCTTCACGCCAAGAACGATCCTGAACAAAAAGGCGACATTCTGCAGACCAGGAAATCCTATAAGGACTTCGTCTTCCAAGCCGACTTCAAATTTGGAGAAGGCAAAATCGACACTGGCATTTTCTTACGCGACACCAAGGAGCAAATCCAAATCGGCGAATCCGGCAGTCTCAAACGAGACATGACCGCTCTCGCCTATATACCCGGCAAGGGTTATCCCATCCAAAATGGAAAGGCCCAGGAAGTCTTTGACATGGAAAACTGGAATCGGATCAAAGTCCGTGTCCGTGGCAACACCTACACCACCTGGTTGAACGGCAAGGAGATCATGACCTACGCCTCCGACACCATCATCCCCGAAGGCCCCATTGGTATCCAAGTCCATCCCAAACGTGAGATGAGTCTCCAATACCGAAATATCATGGTGCGGGAAATACAACCGTGAAGAAGCGTGACTGCCAACAGAACGGCAGAAGAATAGCCCCGAACCCATTTTATTATTCGTCTGGCAAAAAAGGATGCGGTAGTTTCAAAGCGTGTCGTTCGAGAATACTGTCGATTGCAGACAAGGAAGAATCGTCGAGTATTTTCCGACCACTGATTGCATTTTCTCTAGCTTGTTGAGCATTTCGAGCACCGCAAAGCACATGGGTCACTGTCGACCGTGCTATCGTCCAACTAATCACCAACTGAGCAAGGGTGAGGCCTAAGTCATTTGCAATGGGTTTGAACTCTTCGAGCATTGCGGAAATCTTACGTCGATTTTCTATTGTAAAACGAGGACTCCATGATCGGTTGTCACTGGTCAAGAATTCTCGATTCACTCCCATCTTCCCACTTAGCAAGCCCATGGCCAAAGGCGAATAAGCGAGCACAGACATACCTTTTCCTATGGCTTTTTGAAACAGGTTATTTTCTTTAGCTCGATCGACCATACTGAACATCTCCTGAATACTCACAACACCTCCAACATTGCAGTAGGCTTCAAGATCATCAGCAGAAATATTACTGACCCCAATTGAACGAATTTTACCTAACTCTTGTTGGCGAATCAGTTCGGCCATCGAATCCTCAATGGCGGAAGTCGATGTAGGCCAATGCGTTTGATAGAGGTCTATGGAATCTACACCTAGGCGACGAAGTGATTGTTCCAATTCGTAGCGTATACTTTCCGCACTAAGACATTTATGGATTCGGTTTCCAGAGCCATCCTCAAAATTAAACTCCCCAACATCTGCATTCCACCGCAGCCCCACTTTAGTAGCCAGGATAACAGAGTCGCGTCGGTCTGCGATCGCCTCACCAACAATTTCTTCCGCAAGCCCAAAACCATAAATCGGCGCGGTATCG
>Ga0115002_10007847_pt1 | contig 11942 bp, 11 predicted proteins | sample ArcticOcean_MG_C_8_FD_89576 | JGI IMG/M metagenome (GOLD analysis project Ga0115002, IMG submission 89576) | Marine microbial communities from western Arctic Ocean - ArcticOcean_MG_CB11_86 | ecosystem: Environmental > Aquatic > Marine > Oceanic | place: Arctic Ocean: Canada Basin | collected...
CGGAGAACGTCTGCTCGAAGGGGACACAAGTCTCAGGATTGCAAGCCTGCCCTTCGACTTGACCAGCGATGGTCAAAGCACTCGGATCGGTGCCGCGACTAAGTTCTATGGGAGCGTACCAAGTGACTTGGCGCTCATGTTCACGCAGTTCCAGGCCTGTCCAGATCTGTTGATCTATGTGGGTGTGCGGCGGCTCGATCGATCGCCAGGTCCCCAGGACCTTGGCGGTGCCGCCGGCAACTGAAATCTTGGTTGCCATCGGCCCTCCACCACCACCCGGCAGTCCACCCTGGTCAACCGCATAGACGTAGTACCCTGGCGAAATTTTCAGCGTCACAAACAGCCTCGCAGGCTGTTCGGCGGTGGCAGGCGTAAATTGCGACTCGGCCGTAACTTCTGCAGTAGATCGGCCGGCTCCGAATCCGCCGATATCACCAAAATCAGGAAGCTCATCCAACTGCGCAGCTGCGAACTGCCAACTGCTACTGGCAATCAATAGAAATACCGTGATCGCAAAACGAGAGCGGAGAATTCGTGTAGGTATAAACATCCCTATTTAGCCTCGTAGTATTTCTCGAAGTATCTCTAATTGAGCGAAATCTTCGCTGTTTCCTGCAGCGAGTTTCAGATTGCGAATTCTACCTGCCAGCGAAAAGCGGGACAATGCGACTGCGGCTACTACCCACCTACCCTATTGGCTGTCAACCTAGTATTGTCGCAAATCCTGTCGCCAAGAGACTGTATAGAAAACCACACTGGGTCAGGTGTGCATCCAGCGAGACTCCTGCTCCCCGTCTGCAGAGCGGGAGTGGGGAACCGGCTTCCAGACAGGTCTCAAGCTGCTAGCAGTCGGCCGGTTGGCGATGGCCTGGAGTCGATCGCGCAGCCAGATGAGCTGGGAATGCAAGGCATGAATCTGCGGAAAGGCCCTCCCTTCCACAAATAGCCAGCGGACCCAGTTGGCTGCTGAGCACAGCGCACCCCCTTCATCAAAACCGACGATCGACTGGCGCTCGTGGTCCGACAGTGGACGAACCTCGGCATAGGCTTCAATTCCCGCCAGCCAGCATTCTTGCGAATCGTTTACCATGCTCCCTAAAAGTCGAGCCACGTCGCCGCTCACTGCATCGACAGCCGCAGCACCAAAATCGATCAATCCGGTAACTCGCTCGCCAGTAAACAGCAGGTGATCGTGCCGCACGTCGCGTAAACACCATTGCAGTGGCAAAGGCGTGCCGGCGATTTGCTCCAATTTTCGCTTCACCGAATCGAGCGAACGTACGATGCCTTCGAGTAACTCGAACGCCATTTCACGCAGGTCGCTTCCTTCAGCTGCGCGAGTTGCTTTCCAAAGCCACTCTAACTCACCCTGCTTCATCGTCTGCAACATCTCCAAACGCTCGCCGAGCCCGGGAGATCTCGCCACGCGTCGGCCGTGGTTGCCTTGGGTATAACTCAACGCTTGCAGATGAAATCCCGCTAAGGCGTGCATGGCCGCAGTCAGTTTAGCAGGAGTCGGCGCGCTGCAAAAATCTGCCTGGCCCGGCATCCAAGGCGCTAACTCCCATAAATAGTCTTCGTTGACGAAAAATGTTTTTCCGTCACGGGTGGGCAAGGGTACCGGCACGATGTGGCACCCGAGTGTGCCCAAATGCAGCAGCAAACCGTGGATTGCCTGTAAGCCGTCAATGGTCGGATGCGACTGTGGCCAACGCCTGAGACAAAGCTCACGACCCTCCAGCGAAACGCGCCAAATCACTGCTCCGCTAAAGCCACCTTGGATACCAAGCGACGCCACCTGCGCTTGGGATACGTCGCTGAACCATTGATTCAAAAAAGTAATCTGTTGAATGGGAAACATGCGGCGGAACTCAAGTAGTCGTCCGGAAAAAGAACATGTGTCTTCCGGCAGAGGCACAATAATGGGTTATGCTTTTCTGGGCCAATCTTCCCGATGCCGAGTGCACGGACGGCCCGTGCGTTGGCGCAACTATCATTCTGCAAGGAAGTTACAATGAATTATCGACCATTCATTGGCTTGGTGGCAAGCATATTCTTACTGAATGTGGCGGTCTGCGATAGCGCCGCAGTGCTTGCCCAATCCGTACGAACGCCCGAGTTCAATTCTGCCGGGCGATTGCCTTACTGGAACTGCCAAGATTGCAGCGGCGCATTGAAGACCTACTGCAAGGCGACATCGAGCTCGATACCTACAGCCTAGTGCACCTCACAGCAACTTCCTTGCACATCAACCGGACACTCGATCGACAGTTCGCGCCCCTCTAAGAACGCGTTTTGAAAATGGATCGACCATTGGTAGCGGCTCGGCGCAAGCCCACCGGTTCCTGCATTTCGAGCTTGTTCTGATTCACCGGACGGCTTGCGCCGTGCCGCTACCATTTTTAAAACACGTTCTAAACGCGAATACCAACAACCTGGGCGAAGCCCGATGACATTCAGTTGCGGCTACGGTATGCTTATTGGCACCGCAACGCTTCACTCCCGGCATGGCAGAATCTTCGGGAGCGTCTGGCAGCATCCCTAGCAGCATCCCTAGCAGCATCCCTAAACATGAAACTCATCCTCGCCGTCATACAGCCGACAAAACTTGACGCGGTGCTGCAATCGCTCAATCGCATCGGTGTGACGCGGTGTAGTGTGAACGATGCGATGGGATTTGCGCGACAACGTGGACAGTTAGAAACGTATCGTGGCGCAGAATACCAAACCAACTTGCTGCGTAAGATTGAAGTAGAAATTGCCGTGAACGACGATTGCGTCGAGCGGACGATCGAATGTATGCAGCAAGCCGCGCGCTCGGACACCGAAGGTAATATCGGCGATGGCAAGATCATGGTATTGCCCATGGATGAGGTCGTGCAAATCAGCGATGCCGGCCGGGGCCCCAGCGCCATCTAGCCCATGAAACTCCTCTTACTCAGCCAAGATCTGATGCTGACCGCTCGCACGGAAGGCGTGGCGCGCCGTCTGGGATTAACTCTCGTTAGCCAGTGCAACCTGGTGGCGGCTGAGCTCGATGCTTGTCAGTTGATCGTGATTGATCTCACGCTGCCCGGGCTTGATCTCAATAGCATCGTTGAGCAAGTACGTCCGGTGCAGATACCGATCGTCGCTTGTGCGCCGCATGTGCATGAAGCACGTTTGTCGCAGGCACGCGAGGCCGGATGTGACTTAGTCGTATCGCGCGGGCAATGGGATCGAGATGCCGAGAAGCTCTGCCAAGAGTTATTGGCCAACTTCGGAGAGCAATAACCACGCATTTCCCAGCCCCAATGCTTTGTGTTCGTGTTGACTTTATCCCACCGTTACAACATTGCGGCGCTGGGCTTCACCCGAAGCTCCAGGGTCGAACAAATATTTTCGGAAGTTCGGGTACACACACGGCACGGAGCACCGAAGCCGATCCCTAACAACCCGAAAAGTTTGGCTCGAACCAATGGACACCGGTTTGGCTTGACCCAGAAAACCCGAGCGTGTGTACCCGGGGCTCGGAATGGCACGGAGGCACATTCCCTACAGGATGCTGCGCATCCCGAATTGTTGGCTAGGCCGCAAGGCCTCTGTAGGGAAGGCCCTCTGTGGTCTTCCGGAACGCGGTACACGGCCTACCATCGAGCAAATCGACCAGGACGGTGATGCGAAAGTTGCGCAAGCCCGCGTTGGGAAAGCGATTGTTAGGATTCGGTGGCGCAACAGCATAGATCGCATGTACCGGGGCTCGCCAGTGGCACAGAGGCACATTCTACAGAACACTTCGTGTTCGTGTTTTCTACGTTGTCCCGGACGGTCATGCGTTTATTTGCGTTTGACCTTGGGCAATCCGGCTTTGTTCTTCTCGAGCTCAGGCAGGCCCTGAAGTTGCTGCTGCTCGGTGAGAGAAATTTCGTCCATCTCGGTCGCATCAATGTGTCTCCGCAGCAGCAGATAGATCCCTACGGCAGCCGACCAAAGGTAGGCCACCGGATAGGATGCCGCGATGGCCATCCATATTTGCTTCCAAACAGCGATCGCCTTGGCTCCGGCGAGTACCGTGCCACTCAGTGACGTGCTTTCCTCCGAAGATAGCGAAGTCAGTTCCGTCACGCGCTGCACACCGGCTCCCCAACTGACCGCCCATTCGCCGAGATGCATGGCCGCGCCAGAAAAATAGTAAACAACCACTTCACCGAAAACCCCGAGCAAACTTGCCACGACGATGTAAAAGGCCAAGTGCAGCGGCCGCTGATAAACATACGCATAACAGCGCGATACCGCGTCAAAGGCGTCCGAACGTTCGACCGCCAGCGTGGCCCACATCATTGGCCAGCCAAACAGGAGTCCCAATAGCACCACGGCCAGCATCAATCCCCAAACGAGAACAAAGATCCAAGCCAGTCCGGTGATTAGCGCCAGCAAATCGAAACGAATTAGTAGACCCGCTAATAACAGCGGCACGGAGAGCGCCGCTGCGCCCAGCAACGCGATCAGCGGTGCGCCGGCTATTCCGACGCAAGCAGAGAGGGCTGCCTTCAGGGCATCAACAAAGCCTATAGTTTCTCCGCGTGTAAGTTGCATGGCCGAGATCCGTGCTATCGCGCCACCGAAAAAGGACCAAACAGCGATGGCCCAAATGGCCGAGCACGCCAGGGCAAGAGAACCGCGCCATGAGTTGACAGGACGAGCCATTTGCACCAGCGGTTGGCTCAGCAGTTTCCAAGCACGAGTCAGTGGGCTACCCCAAATCCATCCACCCTCTTCGACTTCGAATACCGAAATACGCGGGGCGGTTTCCGCCACGTTTTGCAACGGAGCAAAATCCCCGACGACCCGATCCCCGATCCATAGCCGGTCCACTGCGGTCCATCCCAGCTGCGTGAGCTGCAATCCGATACAGGCCAATATCAACACACGCACCAGCAGGGACGCGCGTAAGCTGCGCACTAAAATCAACCAAGGGCAGATCTCATTCCAGCGGATTTCGTGGAGTACGCCCACAGGATGCGATAGGGGCGGCGACTTTTGCTCGGACATGGAGGGAAGGACTTCGCCAAGAGGGAGAAAGCAGCAGGGGGCAGCATTATAGAGGTGCCGCGGGCCGATTCCTAGCCGAAAGCACCCGTGGGTTCTCTATCGAGTTTCTTCTTTAGCCGACTTCTTCCTCAGCCCCTTCACAGCGCTCGCTGCCCCAGTCATCGTCGGGAATTTCGTCGTCCTCTGGGCCAGGCACATTGAGCACGGCGTTGTCTTCGTCTAACCAACGACCCAAATCGATTTCGCGGCACCGCTGGCTGCAAAACGGCATCGTCGTCGATGCCGTTGGTAGAAAATCAGTTTGGCAGGTGGGACAACGCATTGGCGCGAGGCGACTCCTTAATCTTCTTTCTTCGGTGACGTCTTTTTGTCACTTTTTTCAGAGGAACTTTCCGATTTTTTCTCCTTAGCTTTCTTAGCTTTCTCCGCACCTTTCTTGTACGACTCACTACGATAGTCTGTCTCGTAGAACCCCGAGCCCTTAAACACCACTGCGGCACCAGTGCCGAACAGACGTCGGAGTTTGAGCTTGCTACACTTGGGACACTTGCGCTTATTCGATTCTGAGATCGATTGAAACAGTTCAAACTCGTGTCCGCAGGCGTCGCATTCGTAGTCGTAGGTCGGCATGGGCTACTCTTTCTTTGTCTATTGTGCTGGTGCAGTCGGACCGGAAGATATGATGACTTTTGAAGGACGCACAACTCGGTCGTGCAGCAAATAGCCCACTTCGGTCACTAGCAAAATGTGGCCTGCGGGTTGTTCGCCTGACGGCTGCTGCAAAATCGCTTCGTGAACTTGCGGATCAAAACGCTCGCCGACGTCTTCGATCCGCTTGCAGTTGTGCTGCTCCAGAAGACTCACCAATTGTTGCCGCACAAGTTTGAAGCCTTCGAGCAAACCAGAGGCTTCACCGCTTTGCTCGGCGGCTTCAATGGCACGATCGATGTTGTCAATCGCCGGCAATAAATCTCTCACAATCGGCAAAGGTGCGTAGCGCCGCTCCTCATTAATCTCTCGGAGGGTGCGATTGCGCAGGTTTTCCATTTCGGCCTGCAAACGCAGGACGCGGTCCCTTTCTGCGGCCAATTCGTCGGCGAGCCCTGCTTCGACCGCTACTTCTTGCACGGCCGCTGCGATTTCTTTGGCGTGTGCGTCGCCTTGACTTTGCGCGGCATCAACGGCGGGTTCGCCTTCAGCAGGATTTTCATCTTGGGTTGTCGGGGGGATCGGCATTTTTCTCATACTCCTCGTTATTCCTCAGCTTGCTCGTCGTGTGTGAAATAATTCTTCAGTTTGTCGAAAAACCCTTGCCGCTTGGGAGCAACATTCTTGTGCTCGAGCTCGGCTAACTGCCTTAAAATCGCCTTTTCTTCAGCGCTGATCTCCTCTGGTACTTCGATGTTTACCTGGACCAATAAGTCGCCCAACCCTACGACGCGCGGATCAGGCATCCCTTTGCCCTTGAGCTGAAAAACGTGGCCCGTCTGTGTACCGGCAGGCACGTCCAAAGATCCTGGACCGCCGAGCGTTGGCACTTCGAGCGTCGTTCCTAACACCGCCTGAGAATAGGTAATCGGCACACGGCAAATCAAATGCTGCCCTTCACGCTCAAAGAGCGGGTGCGACAAAATCGTGACAACACAGTAGCAATCGCCAGGCGATCCGCCGTCCGGGCTCGGTTCCCCCTGCCCTACGATGCGCACTTGCATGCCTTCATCGACGCCGGCCGGAATCTCAACGTCTGCCTTCACTTTTTTCAGCAAATGTCCCGATCCACGACAAGGGCGACAAGGTGATTTGACTGAGCTGCCTTCTCCGTGGCAAGCCGGACAAGTCGTCTGCACGCGCACGATACCTGCCTGCTGCACCACCTGACCATGGCCGCCACAGTAGGTACAGGTTTCACGTTTGCTTCCCTCGGCAGCGCCAGAGCCTTGGCATTTTAAACAGGGTTCATGGCGCTGAAACTCCACTGTTTTTCGGACTCCGCCGGCGGCCTCTTGCAATGTTAGCGATACATCGCAACGCACGTCTCGCCCTTTGCGCGTGCGTCGCCGTCGCCCTCCCCTCCCACTGCCGAACAAGTCGCCGAAAATATCGCCAAACGCCGAGAAGATGTCCTCTACGTCTCCAAAGCCACCGCCCGACTGGCCATTCAGACCGGCATGACCATGGCGGTCGTAGCGCGCCCGTTTATTTGGATCATTCAGGACTTCGAATGCTTCGGAAGCCTCTTTGAATCTCGCGAGGGCGTCTTCATTACCTGGATTTTTGTCAGGATGGTACTTAATGGCCAACTTACGATACGAAGTCGCAATCTCGCTTAACGGAGCGGTCCGTTCGACCTCGAAGATCTCGTAGTAGTCGCGTTTGGTAGACATGAATTCAATACATACAATCGGGCCACTGGCTAAGGTAGCCGAGTGGCCCGATGGGTAAAATAACGTTTTTTACAATTGTTGCGGACACCGCTGCTAGCGAATACTACCGACGACGCCCTTTTTGTCCTGATTTTTGGAGTCGTAGTTTGTCACCAGGGCCTCCGTCGTGAGCATCAAACCGGCGATGCTAGCGGCGTTAATCAAAGCGGTTTTTACAACTTTGGTGGGGTCAATAATGCCGGCTTTGATCATATCGACATACTTGCCGCTATTGGCGTCGTAGCCGGTGGCCTTGGACTTCCGAGAAATCTCGTCGCCAACCACGCTGCCGTCCAAACCGCAATTATCGGCGATCTGACGCAGCGGTGCATCAAGGACGCTAGCAAGTATTCTGACGCCGATCTTCTCATCACCCTTCGCGCCGCTAAGGGCCCCTTTCACAGCTTCTTTGCAGCGCAGAAGTGCTGTGCCGCCGCCGGGGAGAATACCTTCTTCAACAGCCGCACGCGTGGCATGCAAGGCGTCTTCAACACGAGCCTTCTTCTGCTTCATGTCCGCTTCGCTACTAGCACCCACCGAAACGATCGCCACGCCGCCTGTGAGTTTCGCCAAACGTTCTTGCAGTTTTTCGCGATCGTAGTCACTCGTGCTGTCCTCGATCGAGCGGCGAATTTGCTCGATCCGTTTTTGCACGTCGGCAGTGCTGCCACCGCCTTGAACAACGGTCGTCGCATCCTTCGAGACAGTGATTTTCTTGGCCCGACCAAGCTGGTCGAGAGTGACAGACTCGAGCTTTTGACCAAGGTCTTCGCTGATCAGCGCGGCGCCGGTGAGCGTGGCAATGTCGCCAAGCATCGCCTTACGACGATCGCCAAAGCCAGGAGCTTTGACCGCACAGATATTGAGCACTCCGCGGAGTTTATTCACAACCAATGCCGCCAGGGCTTCGCCCTCGATGTCTTCGGCAATGATCAAAAGCGGCTTGGCCTTTTGGCTAACCTGCTCAAGAATCGGCAGCAAGTCGCGAAGATTGCTAATCTTCTTTTCGTGAAGCAGGATGAAGGCATCTTCCAGCAGGCACTCCATGTCGGCCGTTTGGTTGATGAAGTACGGTGACAAGAAACCCTTGTCAAATTGCATTCCTTCGACTAATTCTAAATTCGTTTCAGTCGAGCGACCTTCTTCGACGGTAATCACACCGTCCTTGCCGACCTTTTCCATGGCGTCGGCCAAGAGATCGCCAATGACTCGGTCGTTGTTGGCGCTAATGGACCCGACTTGTGCAATTTGCTCTTTGCTAGATACCTTGGTGGACATAGAATCGAGCTCTGCGACAGCGGCATCGACAGCGCGACGAATGCCACGCTGGACCGCGGTCGGATTGCTGCCGGCAACCACGTTGCGGGTGCCTTCTCGCAAAATCGCCCGGGCCAGTACAGTCGCGGTGGTGGTACCATCGCCTGCCTGCGACGAAGTTTTGTCGGCCACTTCGTGAACGAGCTTGGCCCCCATGTTTTCGAACGGGTCTTCCAGCTCAATCTCTTTACTCACGCTGACACCATCTTTGGTCACGGTGGGGCCGCCGAACGATTTGTTAATAATCACGTTGCGGCCGGTGGGTCCCATCGTTACCGCGACGGCGTCGGCCAGTTTGTCTACACCACAGAGCAGCTTGCTACGTGCGGTGTCGTCGAACATCAGTTGCTTTGCCACGGGTAAGGCTCCTGTTTTTTAAAGCTGTCCGCTGTCAGCGCGTCGGCTGCCAGCTAAAAGAGTTGTTATTCGCACCCGCCAGCTGATCGCTAATCTCTGATCGCTGGCAGCCGAACGCTAATGACTAAACGACCTTCGCTAAGATGTCGCTCTCGCGGAGTATTTTGAACTCTTCGCCGTTCACTTCGACATCCGAACCGCCGTACTTACCGTAAATGACTTCGTCGTCAATCGCGACCGACAGCTCACCCCGGTTGCCACTGTCGAGCAGTTTGCCAGCGCCAACAGCAACAACTTTGCCCCGTTGCGGTTTTTCTTGAGCAGCGTCTGGAAGCACGATGCCGCCTGCGGTAACTTCTTCTGCTTCCGAGGGGCTAACCACCACGCGATCATCCAATGGGCGAAGCTTGATTTTGGCCATAATTTGGGATTCCTTATCGTTTGTTTGAGTTGAATTATTGATTAATCTTTTAACGTTTAAGTATTGGAATAATGCTGTCAGCTATTAGCGATCAGCCTTTTAGAGAGCTGACTGCTGAAAGCTGATCGAAAAATCGCTTCTCTACATCATACCAGGCATTCCGCCCATGCCGCCCATGCCGCCCATGCCGCCAGGCATGCCGCCCATGCCGCCACCCATGCCGCCACCCATACCGCCACCCATGCCATGGTCATGCGCATCGTGGCCGCCTTCTTCCTCTTCTTGCGGGATGTCGGCAACCAGCGAATCGGTGGTCAGCAGTAGGGCTGCCACGCTGGCCGCGTTTTGCAGCGAAGCGCGAACGACCTTGGCTGGGTCAATGACGCCGGCAGCGACTAAATCACAGTATTCGTCTTTGTCTGCATTGTAGCCATCGTACTTGCCCTTGGATTGACGCACGCGGTTGACAACCACTGCACCATCAACGCCTGCGTTCTCAGCGATGTAACGTAGTGGGTAGTCAAGCACCTTGCGAATGATCTCCACACCCAACGCTTCGTCGCCTTGGAGATCAACCTTGTTCAAAGCTTTTTCGGATCGCAAAAGTGCCACGCCGCCGCCAGCGACAATGCCCTCCGCCAAAGCGGCTTGAGTCGCGGCACGCGCGTCGACCAGTAAATCTTTGCGCTCCTTCATTTCGGTTTCGGTGGCAGCACCACAGTTAATCTGAGCCACGCCGCCAGCCAACTTCGCCAGTCGTTCTTGCAGCTTCTCGCGGTCGTAGTCGCTATCGGTTGACGCGATCTCGGCACGAATTTGATCGGCACGGCCCTTGATGTCGTCGGGCTTGCCACCACCACTGACCATAGTCGTATTGTCACTGCTGATGATGATCTTCTTGCACTTGCCCAAGTCCGTGAGCTGCACACCGTCAAGCTTGATGCCCAAATCTTTGAAGATCGGGGTAGCACCGGTCAGCGTGGCGATATCGCCCAGAATTGCCTTGCGGCGATCGCCGTAGCCGGGCGCTTTGACGGCACAGACATTCACGATGCCTCGCATCTTGTTCACGACGAGCGTCGCCAAGGCTTCGCCTTCGACATCTTCGGCAATGATCAAGAGCGGTTTACCCGCTTTTGAAACAGCTTCCAGCAGTGGCACCATGTCTTTGGCACTCGATATTTTCTCTTCGTAGACCAAGACCAGGCAGCCAGCCAGATCGACGGTCTGATCGTCTTCGTTGTTGACGAAGTGCGGCGATAGGTATCCGCGGTCAAACTGCATGCCTTCGACAACTTCGACGTAGGTTTCGTTGCTGCGGCCCTCTTCGACAGTAATCACACCGTCTTTACCCACCTTGCTGAAGGCGTCGGCCAGAACGCTCCCAATCGAGGGATCATTGTTCCCGGCGATGGTGGCAATCTGTTGCAGACTCTTTTTGTTATTCACATCAACCGGTTCGGCCAACTTGCTAATTGCGGTGCATACGGCTTCGACAGCTTTGGCAATACCACGGCTGAGAGCCATCGCATCGGCTCCGGCGGCGAGCATCTTTTGACCTTCACGAAAGATGCCTGCTGCCAAAACGGTGGCCGTCGTGGTGCCATCGCCGGCCACATCGTTGGTTTTGCTGGCGGCTTCCTTGACCAATTGAGCCCCTAGATTCTCAAACGGGTCTAATAATTCAATATCTTCGGCGACGGTAACACCGTCCTTCGTGACTTTGGGAGAACCCCAACCTTTGTCCAAAACCGCGTTGCGGCCGCGGGGGCCGAGGGTGCTACGTACGGCACGAGCCAGCTTTTCTACCCCTGCCGCTAGAGGCTTACGGGCTTCATCCTCAAAAACCATTTGCTTGGGCACGTTGAACTCCTGTTAAGAAAAATTTCTAGAGTCAGTGTATGAAAACGTTGTTTTAGTCGTAGGTTTTTAGTCGTACGGTTCTTATGTCGTACGGTTCTTATGTCGTAGCGGATCGCTGAGCCAAGCACGACGCCTGCGGCTCCGACCCGACCGATCTCGGCGGATGGAGCAAAATTTGGCAGGAAGAACGCGACGCACATTCTTCTAACGCAAGCGCCGTGCCAAGCCTAGCTATCACGGGGGTCTTGTCGCTTCCCCCTTAAAATAAAGGCCTTTTACTTTGGCCATTTTGTCGCTGCCATTTGCCTCGATGACCAAGATGCCATTTTGGCAGCTTTCACAGACGCCGCCCAGAGGCCTAATTGCCAGTGGCAATTCCCGCTAACCCCTGATGAGATTCACCGGTGGCTAGCCCGCATATTTCATCCGTTCCTGCTCCGGCAGCCTAAGTCCTTCCCTGGCTGCGTTATGCTTCGGCCCGCGATCCTCGGCGTGTAAAAACACGCCTGCGCAGCGCAAACCTCACATGC
>Ga0115002_10007849_pt1 | contig 11937 bp, 8 predicted proteins | sample ArcticOcean_MG_C_8_FD_89576 | JGI IMG/M metagenome (GOLD analysis project Ga0115002, IMG submission 89576) | Marine microbial communities from western Arctic Ocean - ArcticOcean_MG_CB11_86 | ecosystem: Environmental > Aquatic > Marine > Oceanic | place: Arctic Ocean: Canada Basin | collected...
AAGCTGACCGTATGTTGGATATGGGATTTTTTGACGATATCGAAAGCATTATTAAAGAGACGCCAAAAAGCCGACAGACCCTGCTGTTCTCCGCTACCTATCCCGTGCACATAGAAACACTGAGCGGGCGTTTTCAAAAAGACCCTGAAAAAATCAGCGCACCATCATTGCTCGAAGAAACACAACTCCAGCAATTGTTCTATCTGACGAAACGCAGCAGGAAACTCGAGAGCCTGGAAACCCTGCTCGGGCACTATCAACCCGAAGCCGCCATCGTGTTCTGTCATACCAAAGACACCACCCGGGAGGTCAGTGCACATCTCAATGAGAACGACGTCCCTGCCCTCGCCCTTAATGGTGATCTCGAGCAACGGGATCGTGATCAGGTGTTAATACAGTTTCGCCAGCAGAGTTGCCGTATTCTGGTAGCGACTGATGTCGCCGCCCGGGGGCTTGATATCAATGACCTGCCAGCCGTCATTAACTATGACCTGCCGAAGGATCCCGAAAGTTATGTGCACCGCATTGGCCGCACCGGTCGCGCCGGTAAGCAGGGACTGGCGATCAGCCTGCTTGCAGATCGAGAACGCCACAAGCTCGAATCGATTGGTAACTTTCAGAATCGTGAATACGATGTGACACCCATCGAAACACTGAATAATAAATCAACGATGCCGACACCGGATTATGTGACGCTATGTATCTCTGCCAGTCGAAAAGAAAAGGTCAGACCCGGCGATATTCTGGGTGCACTCACCGGCGACGCCGGGATCAAGGGTAGCGCAGTCGGTAACATCACTGTCAGTGACTACGCTGCCTTTGTTGCGGTTGAAACCGCGGTTGCCGCCGAGGCTATTAAACAATTGGCAGCCGGTAAGATCAAAGGCCGAAAATTTAAGGTTCGTGGCCTGTAGTATCCCTGCCCCGAGTCATGCCACCACCACCAAAGTTCCCCAGGCATCAGCATCGTTGAGTCAAGTAATCGAATAGAGATCGGGTGCTGGCGCTGAATCTTATGATCGGATACCCCACCCGCGATGGACAAACCACTCAGTGGAAGCGGTTCCTAAGATCAGATGGCCTGCACCAACTCCACGAAGCTGATATGCAAGTGTTACTGGACTATGGCGTTCGCAGGATCGTGGACCTGAGAATGCCAATGGAACTTGAGTCTTCGCCGAACGTGTTTAGCGGTTCCGAATTGGTCGACTATCGTCACCGGTCTTTTCTCGACCCAGCGGTTCTTAGAAAATTGGAGCAAGAACCTGTTCAAGACCGGACACATCTACGCGCAGACCGGGGATATCGCGCCTGGCTGGATCGTAGTCAGCCGTTGATCCGCGACATCCTGGTGTCTCTTTCGGATGATGATGCTGGCGTTGCGTTATATCATTGTTCGGGTGGTAAAGACCGGACCGGGCTCGTCACGGCGTTGCTTCTGGGACTTGTCGGTGTTGCTGATGATCTTATTGCCGCCGATTACGCGCTAACCGCTCGCTACAACATAAATTCAACGTTGAAACCACCCGAATCTGATATCCATAACTGGCAGGACTACGAGGCAGCATACTGCCCGCCGGTGGTCATGCAGGAAGCCCTCGAACACCTGCAACAAGGCTATGGCGGCGTGCCCGACTACGTTCGACACATTGGCGTCACTAATGATCAGGTTGAGCGATTACGGCGTCAGTTATTGGAGTGATGATCCTGTCAGGGAACGGTCAATAATAGATGGGTCAGATTGAGTTGAACAACACAGGTCACTACAATCTGTAGCCAAAAAACCGAGGAGAATTCTTTTTGAAACCTGCTATCCAAACTGAAATTGCTTTCAGACCGGCTGATTTGCTGAATACTCAATATAAGGGCTGGCTTGCAGATCGTTTGGAAATCAATGTGGAGAAACGACTGCTGAAGCTGGATCTCGATATGATTCTTGATCCGTTTGTTAACAGGCCGGGAAAGCAATGGTGGGCCGGCGAGCATGTAGGAAAATATCTGCACGCGGCAACGCATGCCTGGCGGTTCACGCAGGATGACCGTCTGAAATCAGACATGGAATCAGTGGTGAAACGGCTGATTGATACGCAGCTTCCCAATGGATACCTGGGTACCTACAAGGAAAGCGATCAGTTTGCGCAGGGCGACGGGCTGGGTTGGGATGGACCTGTCTGGGACGTCTGGACACACAAGTACAATCTGATCGGACTGCTCTCATATTACAAAACGATGAGTTATGAACCCGCGCTCGTGGCCTGCCGTCGTATGGTGGATCTGATGTACGATCTCTATGTTGTTCAAAAGCGCAGCCTGCGCCTGGCCAGCTCACATATGGGTATGGCGGCAACCAGCGTTCTGGAGCCCATCGCCATTTTGTATCAGATCACGGGGGAGCCGCGCTATCTGGAGTTTTGTCACACTATCGTTAATGCCTGGGAAGATGAGAGCAATCCCGAGACCTGGATGTATGAAGATGGCTGCCAGCTTCTGAGCAGTCTGCTAGAGCATGGCAATGTTTACAAAACAGCCAACAGAAAAGCCTATGAGATGTTGTCCAATCTGGTGGGGTTAGTTGAATTGTATCGAGTTGATCCAGACGAACGTTACCTTACTGCCTGTACAAATGCCTGGAACGATATCTCGACCCGGCGCCTGTACATTACCGGTACCACCAGTTATTTCGAGCAGTTCAACCGGGATGACCGGCTGCCACCTGGGCTGGCCGTGGGCGAAGGCTGCGTCACCGTCACCTGGCTGCAACTGACACATCATCTGCTGCAGCTTACCGGTGAGGTACAGTATGCCGATGAACTGGAACGGACGATTTATAACGCACTGCCGGCGGCGCAATCGCCACTCACAGGAGAGGTGACTTACTTCTCGCCGTTGCTCGGACACAAGGACTTTAACGGTCACGATGTCAAACTGAATCCGGCAATTTCCTGCTGCTCCAGCAGCATTCCACGCGGTCTTGCGCTGATCCCCTTTTTCGCCTCGGGGACGTTGAACGACAAACCGACACTGTTGCAATATATCCCAGGAACACATGTGCTGGCCGGCGGTAGTGGCCCTGAACAAAAAACCGTCACGTTGCATGTCCGTGGTGATTATCCCCGCACAAGTGAGTTCGATATCGAGGTAGAGCCAGAGCAGGACGGTCACTTCGCCATTGTCCTGCGGGCGCCAGTCTGGGCGACGGATTTTAAGGCCACTATTGGTGACAGTATTTATAGACCTGCAAACGGCAGACTGGTGGAGATCGAACGAGACTGGTCCAAAGGGGACAAGATAAAGGTTAGTATTCCCCTGGAAATTCGGCAGGTCTCCGACGGTGACAAGACGACGCAATCGGTGGCCTTTGTCAGGGGTCCACAGGTGCTTGCGACAGATACGGCTATCGAATCAGGTGGCGGAGTCCCTGATTCGAACTGGTGGGGTGATGTCCTTTATTCACCTGTCGTTGTACAGGACGGCGCTGAGAAAACCTTTCACCTGGTGACCTTTGCTGATGCAGGCCAGAACAAGGAAGACTACGCTGTACTTCATGAAGGCATTCAGCATCAGGACTAGCACCTGAAAGCGGGCAAGGCCTTGCCCGCGGATTACTACTCGGCGGAAGCAAGCACGGCTTTGATGTTTTCGGCCGTCAGCAGCGCCGCTTCCTCGCGATGTTCAAGGAACGGGGCGACATCACTGGCAAGCTCCGCTACTTCCAACTGTTCAATCCTGTTGATGCAAAGTTGTTTCCATACTGATGCATCATAGATGCCCTCCCCCTGTGTCTGGTCGAGTGCATTCTGCAACTGCATCATGTTCGGCGCCATGGCGGGGCGCTGACCGCAATACCAAAGCAAATCATACCAATCCCTGCCCTTAGGGAATCCCCGTGTAATGAGGGCATGTATTTTACCGGCCATGAGTGATGGCCGGTCGTAAAGTTGCAGGGCCAGCAGACGATGCTTGGTCACGATCTGACGTTCGCAGACGGCGCCGGCCGGGGGCTTGGTATCGATTTCGAGTTTGATCGATAGTTTCTGATCTGCCATGGGCGAGAGTCCTACCTCATTGAGAATGGACGGCCACTTCAACCACGCCTTATGTACGGTTGTGCGGTCGTTCCAATTCACGGACAGCGGGAGACCAGACAATTCCATATCATTCTTAAGCTTGCGCAGCCATTGCTCGGGATCGTATCCCACAGGATTCTCCAATGAAAAATCCATGTCTTCGGAAAAGCGTGGTAGCCCGTATGCGAAGCGCAATGCCGTTCCTCCTACGAAGGCAAGATGGCTAAAGGCTTCACTCTCATGCAACGAGCGCAGCGTAATGGCCTGCAGGTATTCCCGTAACAGGTTCATCACTGTGGCAGGATCCGACTCCCCGGCCACGAGTTGAATGGCTTCTGCTTTCATAACTCGACTCCCTCTTCCCGCGACTGTCTCGAAAGTGTTGACCAAACCTGCGTGGCCGCCATCAGTCGCGGGGAACGGAACTGCTCAGCGTATCCACCCAGGGTTTCTAGATCGACGTTTTCGAACGCCTGAAAACGCATGTGTTCCATACGCGCCTGCGTCCACTCGCCCTGCACGAGATACCACAGATCCAGTAGTGCTTTCTCTGGCTCGGCGAGAAACAGACGACTACCGCCAAGATCCACTACCTGGTAGCCGAAAAATGCGGCGGGCTTGACGTGTCGATAACTGAATGCACCGAAGGCGTTGTCGAACCGTTTGGGTGTGCGGCTAGTGACGCTGGTATACTCGATCACCCGTTCCGGGATCATCCCGTAATAGCCAAGGGCCCAATGCAGGCTAAGGTACGAGGGCGCATACATCCCGTTGGCAAGTTCTGTCGGGCTGATCGGTTGGTTTCTATAAAGTTCGGGCAGAGCGTACATACCCCGACGCAGGGGTAGAAGCTTTCCCGCTTTACGCCAGCGCGAGAGTTGAATCTGCAGAGTTTGTCTGGACTCACTGGTCATCTGCGTGAGTGTCGCCAGATCAAACCAGCCATAAGGCTTCATCAATGTGACCAATGATTCATATTTCATTATTAATACTATACCTAAATGTATATTATTGTAAATGTAAATATAAGGTACAACCTACACTCTTCAAGTTCATCAGTAATTAAGGGGGACGCGGAGTACTTAGCCACCATACAAGGTAATCGCCACGCCAATAAGCGTCAAACACCTACAGACGCCTCGCGAGCGACGAATCACACTACTGCTTTTGTCAGGTTACCGAACTGCGCCAGGACTTGGTCGTTTACACATTCCTGGTCAGTAAAAGAGATCGGCTTACATTATCTTTCTTGGCCATTGACCGCCAACAACAACCTTTAAGTCATTAAGTACTCGGCGTCCCCGTTTTTACCCACAGGAATAGCACCTGAAAGCTTCTCCAGCGCGGCCGCTCCCCTTGATGACAACGTCATGCATCCGTCAGGTCTATGTGCAGCGCGTCACCACTACCAGGTTCTCAATATTCATAAATAGAGCAGGTATCGAGCACTACGGACTGGTAAAATGATCCTATGTCATCAAGATCACAAAGAGCGGCAAAACGTACACACTGGCCTATCAGGGCAGTTGACAGCGAAAACAACGACGAACTTGAACTTGCACAGACGACGACACCCTCGCAGCGCCTGGCAATGATGAACCGGCTTACTCTTGACGCTTGGGCGTTGTTGGGGAAAACGCTTCCAGATTACAGTCGTCAGGAAATTCCCGGAACACTGCAAAGTCCACATGACGAGTGATTCGGACCTCAATGAAGATTTCAGCGATCTACTCCGAGAATTGCTCAACCATGACGTACAGTTCTTAATTGTTGGAGCACACGCCATGGCGGTGCATGGCGTGCCGAGAGCTACGGGCGACATAGATATCTTCTTTGCGCCAACACCTTCCAACGTACAATCGCTAATGCAGGCACTGACAGCTTTCGGCGCGCCTATAGAATCCCATGGTGTCAGTGAAGATTCACTTCTAACCCTTGGAACAATCTACCAGTTAGGCTTGCCTCCCAGAAGAATCGATTTGATCAATCGTATCGATGGTGTTTCCTTTGCTGAAGCCTGGGACACCAGGATATACACAAAAGTTGACCAGCTGAAACTTCCGGTTATCGGTATTGACGCCTTACGTAAAAACAAAGAAAGCACAGGTCGAGAAAAAGACAAATTAGATATCATTCTTATTGAGCAACTCAAGAGCTCTAACGGGGACCCATAAGAGGCCATGTTTGAGTAGTAATTACGAGCGTTCGCGGGCGCTGCCCATGTTCGGTGACGGTGATGTCCCCACTGACCGAGATCGGTCGGTCGACGAAGACGACAGTGGCTTCATGGATGTCCTCATGCTGTTGCTGCGTTCCTGGCCATTTATTCGTCCACAGTTCCTGGGGCAGTGGTGGATAAAGGGCAAAGGTGTCGAAGATCAAATGGCTGAGCCCGTCGCCGGTGATGGTTTTAGTTTTCGATACGCGCCTTTTTTAGTCCTCGCCGCGGCCATTAGCGGACCCCTTTTCGGATTTGTTCCCCCTACCATGGCCTGGCCATTTGACCTGCTGTATGTGCCCATCGCCGCCATGGTCGTTGCTATGTATTTCCTGGCGTTCTCGACGGGCCGTACGCAGCTCATCTCGACTGTCGTTCTGCTGCTTTCCGGCATTGCCGCCAATGTAGTGGCCACCTATGTCATTGACGGTTATCCCGATGGGCTATACGTCGCCGGGATTACAATATGCTGTCTCATCGGTTGGACGGTGCAGTATCGATATGCCGACGGCCGGTTTGAATTCCGCATACGAATCGGTACCCACCTGATTTACTTCTACGCCATTAACTTTTTTCAACGCTTTCTGGCACTTTCCCTGGCACTGATCGTGGCAGACCTGCTGAATCAAAGCCTGCTGCAAAACGCACCGCTCGCCCCGGGTCTCGCGGACCTGTTCGGTTTACCGGGTTGGTCAAAGGAGGCCGTGGATGCCCTGACCCAAGAGCAACGCCATGAACTCAAATGGCTTTTCGCAGGCATCGCGCTCGCGGTCACGCTGCTGCAGATAATTCTTTCCACCATCAGCGGTTACTACAACATATGGATTATGCAACGCATCAACCAGGACCTTCGGGTTGCATTGCTGGAACGCTGGCACCAACTGTCACTGAGCTATCACAGTGAACACCGCACGGGTGATTCCATCTATCGAATTTATCAGGACAGTTCCATGGTCACTGCGGTCATCGGCAACCTGATCGGTATCACGCTGGCGCTGATGAGTTACTACACCTGTGTTGCCCTGGTTACTTTACTTAGCCCGTGGATCGGATTGATTGCCGGTTTACTGGTGATCCCGGCGCTGCTGTGGGCGAGCTGGGCTATGCCCCGTATGCGGGTGCGCACCTTGGTATATCGCGCAGCCACGTCCGATGTGACGTCCACCATTCAAGAGACCTTCGGCGCCATCCGGCTGATCAAGGCTTTCAATGCCACTGATCGCGCCGAACGTCGCATGGAACAGGACTCCATCGTCGCCTTCAATGCTGCCTATCGGGTTCGCCTGCTGATTGCGATGGTAACCATCGTCATGTTTACCCTCGCAGCCACCTTTATGATTACCGGTGAATTCCTGATGGCCTGGTGGGCCCATCAAACTGATCCCACCTACGCCACAGAACTGATCGCGCTCGTTGGCGTCAGCTTTGTGGTATGGAACCTGGCAAGTTTCAGTTGGACCCGAGATCAGCTACGGGAGTCCAGCGGCGACCTGCGCAAGTTGCTTCGCGACTGGATGACCGCACAGGACATGGCGATGGGCTTACGGCGCGTGTTCGACATTCTGGATATTGAACCGGGCGTCAGGGATAACAAAGACGCGATACCGATGACCGGGTTTACGAATGAGATTTGCTACGACAACGTGAGTTTTGCCTACGAACCGGACCGCCAGGTTCTCGACCGGGTCAGCTTCAAAGTGAAGCCCGGCACCGTCACCGCGATCATCGGTCCGACGGGTTCCGGTAAAACCACTCTCATGGCACTGTTGCTGCGCTTGTTTGAACCCAATGCCGGCACAATTTCCATTGATGGCAGACCGTTAGCCGACTATCAGGTTGAAACTCTGCGCGCCCGTATCGCGATCGCCCTGCAGGAAAACGTCCTCTTTGCCATGTCGGTGGCTGAAAATATTCGCTACGTCGCGCCGGAGGCTACAGAAGAACAGGTCCATGAGGCGGTGAGAATTTCTGCCATGGAAGAATTCGTGGCCGGCTTGCCCGAGGGCCTGGACACGGTACTCAGCGACCGCGGCGGCAAACTGTCTACCGGTCAACGCCAGCGTCTGTCTATTGCCCGCGCCGTAGTACGCGATACGCCCATTCTCATATTGGATGAACCCACGGCTGCATTGGATGCCATCACTGAACATCAGGTGATGACAAATCTAACTGAATGGGTACGGGACGAGCATGCCGGTAACTCCGGTCGTGCGATATTTTTGATTACGCACCGTATTTCTACCATCCGACGTGCTGACAACATTCTTTACCTGGAAGATGGCAACATCCTCGAGGCAGGTGACCACGATACCCTGATGCAGATCACCGGTGGCAAGTATCGCAATTTCGTTGAGACAGAATCAGATCTGATAACGCAATCGGATACAGACCATGACTGACACGACGCCCGATACCGACATGGATGATATCGAGGCGCGCGCCAGCAAGATCGATACGCATACCAATATTGATTACCGGGAAGCCGCGCGCATTGTTGGTCGCAGCGCGATGTATATCCGCTTCTTTATGTGGCGTTACATTGCCAAGTTCTTACTGAAACTGGGTTCTTACGCTATTCCACTGGCACTCATTCCCTGGCCAGTAAAAATTCTTACAGATCATGTCATTCTTGGCAGACCCATTGAGGAAGCGACCAATTATCCCGGTTACATGATGCCGCTGGTCAACGCACTGCAGGGTGCCAGTGTTCTTGAAATACTATTCTGGCTCGGTGTGATCGGTATTACCCTGGTTATCACCATTGGTTCCTATACCACCGGATACGAAGACTCCACCACCGCCGGGCTTGCCCAGGGGCAGGACTACGCCAGTCAGGTAGAAAACAAGATACACGGTGGCTACAGTACCGCCGGGGGTTTGTATGGGTATGCCGAATTCAAACTGGATATCCGACTGGTGCAGTCACTGAACCATACCTTACGCGCCGAGATATTCTCACGAATCGGTTCGCTGTCAATGACCCAACTCGAAGATCAACGCATTGGTGACTCTGTCTACCGGGTACTGTATGACGCACCACAGATCAACGAGATCTTTTTCGAAATTACCCACTCGCCGATCATGTCCATAGTGCTTTATATACAGGCCATGCTAACGGTGATGAGTGCCTACCCAGATACACCGGAACTCTTCTGGATCACCGCCGGGATTTTTCCCTTATGGATGGTCATTTCAAGTTTGTTTGCCCGTCTGGTTCGCCGGCGGGCACAATCTGCGCGCGCTGCAGGGGCTGTCACAACGAGCACCATCGAGGAAGGTATGGATAACGTGCTCGCGGTGCAAAGTCTGGGTGGAAACAAGCAGGAGAAGGCGCGTTTCGATAAGGATAGTGGTGAGTCGTTCAAGCGCTATCGCGCAGTGACGCTGATCTGGATCATCGTGCTGAGCATGGGCGGTTTTCTTGCTAAAGCGATAGAGATTCTGTTTATCGTGTTCGTGGTCACCAAGGTAATCGATGGCACCATGACACCCGGGGACCTTGCCGCATTAACAGTTTATCTCGGCTATCTGCGCGGCCCGGCCATGTCGCTCGGGATACTCTGGTTACGATTGCAGGACAACGTCGCGGGCATGCGCCGCGTCTTCGCCATGTTAGACATCCCCGCTGAAGACGACCTTGGGTCATCTGAATTACCACCCATAAGCCAGGGAGTCACCATGCAGGGGGCCGGCCTCGTCTACCCTGACGGACGAAGAGCACTTAGCGACATCAACCTCGAAGCCAAGGTAGGTGAAATCGTGGCTTTTGTTGGCCCTACCGGGGCGGGGAAAACCTCCCTTGCCTACCTGATACCAAGATTCCATCAGGCGACCGAAGGCGAAGTGCGAATTGACGGCCATAACATCAACGACGTCACGCTCGAGAGCCTGCGCAGCCAGATCACCTATGTATTCCAGGAAACCCAGCTATTTTCAGATTCCATATTAGATAATATTCGTTACGGTAAGCCTGAGGCTGATCTCGACGAAGTTGAGCGGGTTGCAAAAATCGCGGGGATTCACGACTTCATTACCTCGCTTCCGGACGGTTACCAAACAGAACTAGGTACCGCCTCTACCAGCAAACTGTCTGTCGGCCAAAAACAGCGCATCTCCATCGCCCGCGGTTTACTACGCGACTCAAAAATCCTCGTGCTTGATGAACCAACCTCTGCCCTTGATCCCGAAACAGAAAAGTATCTGGTACATGCCCTACATGAGGCCGCCAAAGACCGCCTGGTCATTATTATCGCGCATCGCCTGTCAACCATCGCACAGGCCGACAGAATCATTTTTCTGGAAGAAGGTAAAATTATCGAACAGGGTAGCCATCGGGAACTTATGGCGCGAAGCGATAGCCACTATCGTGCCTTTGTCACATTGCAAACAACGTCAATCAGTTAACAACTGCACTAGCGTCCCCTTGAACGAAACCAACGATTGGACGGTTCAATGGGGCAAAATGAACCTCAACCACCACGGAAGCTAACATGGCAGCGTTCACAGTAACCCCGGTCACTCCTAACATCGGTGCAGAAATCGGCGACATCGATCTCACGAGCACATTGTCCGAGACCACTATGGAAGAACTGGAGCAGGCACTCCTGCAATGGAAAGTCCTGTTCTTCAGGGACCAGGATATTGATATTGAGGATCAGAATCGCCTTGGTTCATGGTTTGGCGAACTTGAGGTAGATCATCCCACCACCTCTGAAGACAGCAAAAATCCGGAAATACTTCGCATCCAGGAAGACGAGGAAGCACGCGAGCACAATAACCTCTGGCATTCAGATGTATGTTTCAAACTCGAACCGCCTCTTGGCTCCATTCTTCGGGCAAGAGAAATGCCCCCCGTGGGGGGGGATACGCTGTTCGCCAACATGGAAGCCGCCTATGCGGGACTCAGTGATGACATTAAGATGATTATCGATGGCGCCCATGCCGTGCACGGCTGGCCCCCGGCCTGGATCGATATGACCATGCGGAAAGAAGGTGTTACAGATCGTGAAGCATTCCGTCGCCAAAACCCCGATCCCGAGCATCCCATTGTACGAAGACACCCTCAAACGGGTAACAAGTGTCTCTACGTCAACGTCGCATTTACCCGTTATATCGTGGGCATGGATCAAGCGGAAAGTGACAAACTGCTGCAGTTGCTTTACCGACAGGCAGCCATTCCCGAGTACCAGTGCCGATTGCGCTGGCAGAAAAACACCGTGGCTTTTTGGGACAACCGTTGTACCCAGCATTATGCTGTAGCAGACTTCTTTCCCCACCGTCGTGTGGTTGAACGTATTACCATCTGTGGAGACCGTCCTGTCTGACTGGTCCACAAGGGAATTAGCACGGATTGGACATAATGACACTCACATCCAATACCCAAATCAGTATCCCGAAGCCAGGACAAGCCACCCTTTCACGACCAGGACAACTATGACTGATTCACGCGAACCCAAGGCTCCCTCTCAGCACACCATCGACACCAATGCTGAGGCGGGCAACTCACTCTCGCTCGACGATACCGGAGACTGGGAACGTGCCACGCGCGGCAAAATTGCTGAACACGCCACCGGTGCCATTGAGGGGCCACGGGGCGGACTCGCCTGGAACACCGCAGACTTCGACTTCATGCGTGAGCAGGAACAGGCGCCG
>Ga0115002_10007850_pt1 | contig 11937 bp, 13 predicted proteins | sample ArcticOcean_MG_C_8_FD_89576 | JGI IMG/M metagenome (GOLD analysis project Ga0115002, IMG submission 89576) | Marine microbial communities from western Arctic Ocean - ArcticOcean_MG_CB11_86 | ecosystem: Environmental > Aquatic > Marine > Oceanic | place: Arctic Ocean: Canada Basin | collected...
CTGCCATTCTCAATGAAGATCTTACCGTTAATCTTCATGGTGTCCGCGGCGGCGTAGCGGTCGAGATGGTCGGCCGCGTTGAAGACCAGGAAGTCGATGCCCTGTTGGCCCTCAAGATCGGTGACCCGCATCATCTGCCCCGGTTTCATCGTTCCGCTCCAATGCTCGCGCGCTGGAATGGTGGTGTCCTCAACGACCGAGCCGCTGATCTTTGGTGGGGTCGGCATAGCTGTCCTCCTCGATTTTGCTACGGCGTAAGCGCGATCATAACGCAGTCGGTTTGCGAATGGATGTCGAGGATATCTGAGATGTCGGTGTCCTTGGGTGCCGGGCGAGCGAGGTGATAAGGTTGGCTCCGAGTTAGGCTTGTCGCTGCATCCCCCTATGTCCGTACCCGCAATTGCACCGCGCGAAGGCGCGACGAAAGTTGTCACCGTCATTTCGGCGGCGCACCTCTTTAGCCACTTCTTTCAGGTCGGCCTGCCGCCTATGTTTCCGATCCTTGCGGGAGTCTACGGTGTCAGTTTTAGCGAACTCGGATTTCTGGTTGCGGTCATGTTTGCCGCCTCCGGCGTTGCCCAGGTTGCGGCTGGATTCGTGGTCGATCGGTTCGGCGCCCGTAATCTCCTAATCATCGGCGCGACTTTGTTGTCGGGCTCGTTTTTCCTGCTCGCTTTCTTCCCCAATTATTGGGTGGCTATGGGCCTGATGGCAATAGCCGGTCTCGGCAACAGCGTATTTCATCCGGCCGATTTCGCGATTTTTCAGGCATCAGTTCGTCAAGATTTCCTCGGCCGCGCTTATGGGTGGCACGGCTTTGCCGGCAATATTGGCTATATGGCTGCGCCGTTGGTTATGGGTGGGATGGCTGTCGCGTTCGGTTGGCAAATCGCAGTTGCCGTCGCCGGCGGCGCTGGCTTACTGACGGTCGTTGCCCTAATCGCGTTTCGTAACCTATTGCTCGATGACACCGGCGCCGATCAGAAAGCATCGGTCCGATTGCCCTTGTTCGATCTTAAGAATTCGGGCTTTCTGCTCTCGCCTGCGATTCTGTCGTGTTTCGTGTTTTTTCTGATGATTGCCATCACTCTGCTGGCTTTCACGACCTACTCGGTAATTGTTTTCACAACTTACTATGCGTTGCCGTTTTTGGTCGCTAACACGCTGCTCACCGTATTCCTGGCCGGCTACGTTATGGGCATCATACCGGGCGGTTCGATCGCGGATCGTATCGATAATCATGACAAGCTCACTGCAGCCGGCTTCGTCGTCGGCGGCACGATGATTCTAGCTTTCTCGCTAATCCCGGTTTCGACCATGATGTTCGATAGCGGGGCCACGCTCGCGTGGTTCGGCGCGATACGGGTTGACGTGGTCGTCATAGGTCTGGTGCTGTTCGCCGCCGGGGCGTCGTTCGGCGTGGTGATGCCATCGCGGGATATGATCGTGCGAAAGGTCGCGCCGGAAGGGTCGACCGGCCGCGTGTTCGGCTTTGTCTATTCGGCGCTCGATCTTGGCGGCGCGATCGCACCGGCGGCGTTTGGCTGGATCATCGCGATCAACCAGCCACAATGGTTGTTCCGGGTCGTCGCCATTGCCATGACGATCGCGGGGCTTAGCGCTCTACTAGCGCGCATTTTACCAAAACCGGTTACCTTAGCAGCGGAGTAGGGAGGGCGTACCATGCCGATTATCAACCGTATTGCTGAGTTCCACGAGGAAATGACCGCCTGGCGGCGGGACATCCATTCTCATCCTGAGACCGCGTTCGAAGAGGACCGCACGTCCGACATCGTCGCCGCCAAACTCGAGGCATTTGGCATCGAGGTCCATCGCGGTATCGCTAAGACCGGAGTCGTGGGCACGCTCAAGGGTAACGTCGCGGGCGACGGCGCCATCGGCCTGCGCGCTGATATGGACGCGCTTCATCTTTCGGAAAAGAACGATTTCGATCACCGTTCGCAAAACGACGGCAAGATGCATGCCTGCGGACATGATGGGCACACGACGATGCTACTGGGCGCCGCAAAATATCTCGCCGAAACCCGAAATTTTGCCGGCACCGTGCATTTCATCTTTCAGCCGGCCGAGGAAAACGAGGGCGGGGGTAAGGTGATGGTCGACGAGGGGTTGTTTGAACAATTCCCGGTCGATGGCGTGTACGGGATGCATAACATGCCGGGCATGCCAGTCGGCACGATGGGCGCCAAGGTAGGTACGATGATGGCTGCCGCCGATAGCTTCGATCTCGTGATTAGAGGTAAAGGCGCGCACGGCGCGATGCCGCACCTAGGGATCGATCCCGTGGTAACAGCGGCCCAGATCATTCAGGGTTTTCAAACCATCGCCAGCCGGATTACGGATCCGGTCGATTCAATCGTCATCAGTGTCACCAAGGTTGAGGCCGGTCATACGTACAACGTCATTCCCGATGAGGTGACTTTGGGCGGGACCACGCGCGCGTTCACAGCCGATGTCCAGGCAACGATAAAACCGCTTATGCAGCGCGTCGCCGAAGGGATCGCAGCCAGCGCGGGTTGCACGGTGGATCTCGATTATCACACGGGTTATCCGCCGACGATCAACACCGCCGACGAGGTCGAACTTTCGGCCAATGCGGCCGAACAGATCGTCGGTGCCGCTAATCTTAACCGCGACGTGACGCCGTTGATGGGCGCGGAGGATTTCTCATTCATGCTGCAGAAAAGACCGGGGTCCTATGTTTGGATCGGTAATGGACCAGGTGAGGGCGGCTGTACGTTGCACAATCCGCATTACGATTTCAGCGACGACGTACTACCGATCGGCGCCAGCTATTGGGCCAAGCTCACCGAAAGCGTGCTCGCGAAATAAAGAAGCGACGCCGTCGCGATTGCGTTTCAAGATTCAGTTGGGTCAGCGCGAGCGGCGGCTCTTATGTTGCTTAAGCGGAGGATGCCATGAAGCCTACCGACCTCGATGTCGACGATCACCGCAAACCGGATTGGCCGATCGAATCTCTGCTGTATCGGCGATGGTCGCCGCGCGCGATGTCTGGTGAAGAACTCAGCAACGACGAGTTGATGACGCTGTTCGAGGCCGCACGCTGGGCGCCCTCATCCTACAACGCGCAACATTGGCGCTTTCTTTACGCCACTCGCGGATCGGCGCATTGGGGCAAGTTCTTTGCACTTATGGTTGAGGGCAATCAGGGTTGGGCGAAGAACGCAGCCGCCCTAATTGTGCTGGTGTCGCGCACAACTTTCGAACGAAACGACAATCCAGCGCGCACCCACTCTTTTGACACTGGCACTGCGTGGCAGAATTTTGCTCTTCAAGCGACGGCCATGGGGTTGGTCACGCACGGCCTGCAAGGCTTTGACTACGACAAAGCCAAGACCGATCTTAACGTGCCCGATGGGTTCGCGGTTGAGGTGATGATTGCGGTGGGACGGCCCGGTGAAATTGATGATCTTCCCGAAGGGGCCCGCGATATGGAGGCCCCCAATACCCGTAAACCTGTTGCCGAAATTGCCTTCGAAGGCGGCTTCTAGAGCCAAACGCACAAGGAGACGAGCGTGATAGTCGAGCAGATCTATACCGAGAATGCCTATCGCAACTTCAACTATTTGATCGCCTGCAGCGAATCCGGCGAAGCGCTGGCGATTGATCCGTTGGAGTCGGATCTCTGTTTGCGGACTGCCAAAGAGAAGGGTTGGGAGATAACGCAAATCCTCAACACCCACGAGCACGGCGACCACACCGGCGGTAACGATGCGATGATTGCTGCGACGGGGGCGAAGCTGCTGGCGCATGCGGGCGCCGGTGGTAGCATTCCCGGCATCGATATCGGGCTCAAAGCGGGCGACAAAATCAAGATCGGCAAGACCGTCGAACTTGAAGCTCTGGATACGCCGGGCCATACAATGTCGCACGTCTGCCTGCTCGCGCACGCCGATCAACCAGCCTTGGTGTGCGGCGATACCTTGTTCAACGCGGGCGCCGGCAACTGCCATGGCGGTGGACACCCGGCCGAGCTCTATCAGACATTTGTTGGCCAACTCGCCAAACTCGCGGACGAAACGCTGATTTATCCAGGCCATGACTACATCGAAAACAACCTGCAATTCACACTCGACCGCGAGCCGGACAATCAGCGCGCGGCATCCCTATTGCCCGAGATCAAACAGCAGAGTCCGCACGCACCTAAGGTGACAACGATCGGCCTCGAAAAGGAGATAAACGCGTTTTTCCGGCTCCATAACCCGATCGTCATCGAGAGATTGCGCGAGGCATTTCCCGAAATGTCGGATGATCCCGATCCGAAAGAAGTCTTCATCAAACTGCGCGAGCTCCGCAACGGTTGGTAACCGAGAACAGTTTGCGAAAAGGATACTAATCCTGGGTGTCAGGGGGAGGCCTCCACTGGCGAAACCGAGCGTCTGGTTGGCGGTGATGGCTGTGTTTCTGGCGCCGCCGCAGCTCGCGGCGGCGCCGGCCGATCTCGAACTGGTGCTCGCCGTCGATACGTCGTCCAGCATCAATGACTTCGAATTCCGTATTCAGATAGAAGGATATGCGGCGGCGTTTCGTTACCCTGACGTCCACAATGAGATCGACAGCGCCGGCGATAACGGGATCGCCGTTTCGCTCCTGCAATGGGCGGGCGACGGCAATCCGGTTGTCGCAGTCGATTGGATGTTGTTGCGGGGTGCCCCATCAGCCAGCGCTTTCGCCGATCGGATCGCTGCGATGCCGAGATACGATAGCGGCGACCTCACGGCGATCGGCGATGCGATCGATTTCTCGCTCAAGCAATTCGCGACCAATGGGTTTGAAGCAAACCGGCAAACCATAGACCTATCGGCCGACGGACGTTCCAATGAAGGCGGCCTACCCGGGTCGGCGCGCGATCGCGCCGTCGCCGACGGCGTTACGATCAACGGCCTGGTAGTCATGCGGCGGGCGGCATTGGATCTCTATTTCAAACGCTACGTTATCGGTGGCCCGACGGCATTTGTTGAACGGGTAGATCGATTTGAGCAGATGCCCGGCGCCGTCTTGCGCAAGTTGATCCGAGAAATTATCGGGCTCCCGGTCTCTCGGTCTGATGGGGTGATCGATTTCGCCAATATCACACCCCAACACGTGCTTTCGCCATGAGATCCGCATGGGCTCGGATATGGGGGTTCATCATGTCAATCAAATCGCGGCAAGCGTTCGCATCGCTGATTGTCTCGATCATTGTTCTCGCCAATGTCGGTGAGGTGCGGGCGGTTGAACTCGGACTCGTTCTTGCGATCGATGCGTCACCAAGCGTCGATGCCGGCGAATACCAACTTCAGATGGCGGGATATGCCGCCGCATTTCGTGATCGAGAGATGTTGCGTGCTATCGACTCGATCGACATCGCCGGCATGGCAGTTACCGTCGTCCTGTGGGGCGGACCTAGAGACCATGTCACCGTGGTCGATTGGACGATTATTCGCGATCGCTCCAGTGCTCGTGCATTTGCCGACTATTGGAACGGGTGCCGCGGACGCTATCGACCAGCAGCACGGCGATCGGGGACGCGATTACCTGCGCGATCGGTCGCTTCGATACCAATAATATCAGCGCTCGGCGCCGAGTTATCGATGTGTCCGGCGACGGCCGTTCCAATACCGGTCATCAGCCTGCGCTCGGGCGCGATCGTGCGATTGCTGCGGGCATTACGGTGAACGGGCTAACGATCCTCAACGATGAAGGCGGGCTTGATCTCTACTATCTGTGGAACGTCGTTGGCGGTCCGCAGTCGTTTGTCGAGATCGCCAATTACTATCATGATTTCGAGGAAGCGATTTTGCGCAAACTTATCCGCGAAATCCGTGGCGCGCCGAGCGTGCAACTCGAGCCAGCTGATCGCTATGTCGATTTGGCCATGGACTAATGACCGCTCCGTGCACGCGCGGTTTCCGCTGGTGGCGAACGTCGGAGCGGTTGCCCTGGTGGTTGGCGGCATGCTCTGGAGCATGCCGTCAAAAGCCGTCGAGTTGGAACTCGTCCTCGCGATTGATGCGTCGACCAGTGTCGACTATCGCGAGTTCAACTTGCAGATGGCGGGCTACGCGGCGGCGTTTCGCAATCCCGGTCTGATCAACGCGATCGAATCGTTTGCGATCGACGGGATCGCCGTGTGCATGACGGTGTGGGCCGGTCCCGGACAAAGCCGAGTGGCGATCGACTGGTCGATCATTCACGATGGTCCGACCGCGACCGCGTTCGCCGAAACAATCGATTTCACACCGCGCGCTGTCTGGGGCGGCAGCACCGCAATCGGAGATTCGCTCGCCCACGCGGTTGATTTGATTGAAAGCAATGGGATCGACGGACGCCGGCGGGTAATCGATGTCTCGGGCGACGGTCGGACAAATGACGGGATACCGCTGGCGCCGGGTCGTGCCCGTGCCGAACGGTTGGGCATTACGGTCAACGGGTTGACGATCTTGAACGAGGAACCCGACCTCAAGCGTTTCTATCAAAGCGATGTCATCGTCGGCGCCGCTGCATTTGTTGAGACGGCGGAAAGTTACGACGATTTTGCACGCGCAATTCTTCGCAAACTGATCCGTGAGGTCAGGAGTAGTCCGATTGCGATCGGTGTTCCCGGCGATCGCAATCAGACTGAATTTGTCGCGGTTGATAGGTCGCCGGAAGTGCTCTTGGAATAGGTCTCGCAGACCGTTCGCTGCGCTATTCGTTCATATTGTCTTCGCCCGCGCCGGTGCGATGGCCGGGGCGGTTGGCCCATAGCCAACCGAGCCAGGCGAGTATGCACACCATCGATCCGCCGGCGAGACAGATCAATCCCCACAGCGGTACGTCGCTGAGATCGAATAAGAAGGCGAGGTGGTCCAGCGTCATGAAATGCCAGCCCGCCTCGCCGGTGCCATTTTCGGCAATCCATCGGTCTGTTGTTGGTAGGCGTTACTTAGGTTGCGGTACGATGCGCAAGTATGGCTTGGGCGCTTTCCAACCGTTCGGATATTTCTTCTTGGCCTCTTCGTCGGAGACCGCGGGAACGATGATGACGTCGTCGCCCTGCTGCCAGTTCACCGGCGTCGCAACCTGATGTTTCGCTGTGAGCTGGCAGGAATCGACCAGACGCAGGACCTCATCGAAGTTGCGCCCTGTGCTCATCGGGTAGGTCAACATCGCTTTGATCTTCTTGTCCGGACCGATCACGAACACTGAACGGACGGTGGCGTTGGTAGCGGCGGTGCGCCCTTCCGAAGAATCACCCGCGTCGGCCGGCAGCATGTCGAATTGTTTGGCAACGTCGAGAGTCGGGTCGCCGATCATCGGATAGGTGACCGCATGGCCCTGAGTTTCCTCGATGTCCTTGGCCCATTCCTTGTGGTTTTCTACCGGGTCGACACTGAGCCCAAGTATCTTGGTGTTGCGCTCGTCGAACTTCGGTTTCAGGCCGGCCATGTAACCGAGTTCGGTCGTGCACACCGGCGTGAAATCCTTGGGATGCGAAAACAGGATCGCCCAGCTGTCGCCGATCCAATCATGGAATGTGATCGAACCTTGGGTCGTCTCGGCCGTGAAGTTGGGGACTTCGTCGTTGATGCGTAGGGCCATGGCTTCCTCCTGATTAGTATTGATTGGCTGATCTTAAAATAGCGCCGATGAACAGGTCCGTCGATGTGCTGCAACAACCAAAATGCATTTCGCCAAGCGAAATATCTGTAGGTAAAGCCTAAGAAAACCCCAAGAATTTGGGTGTTAAGTATCGACAAGTCGCTACGAAGACGCCAATCTAGCTGCAACCATGTAGATGGCCGTGCGGTGGATAATAGGAAGCCGCAGTATTCATAAATGTAGGGAGGACAGGTAATGCGCAAGCTACCTTATCTCGTAATATCCGCAGTATTTTCAATTGCTGCTTGGGGCACCGTTCACGCCGGAACGTTGGATGATGTCAAGGCGGCTGGCCAAGTCAAATGCGGTATCAACACCGGCCTGCCAGGTTTCGCTTATACCGATGACAGCGGCAAATGGACCGGGTTCGATGTTGCTTATTGCCGCGCAGTCGCCGCCGCAGTATTCGGCGATCCCAGTAAGGTTAAATACGTCAATCTGACCGGTAAGAATCGCTTCCCCGCTCTTTCATCGGGCGAAGTTGACGTACTGTCGCGCAACACGACCTGGACATTTTCGCGCGATGTCGATCTTGGCTTCAGTTTTATTGGTGTGAGCTATTATGACGGCCAGGGTTTTATCGGGCGCAAATCACTCGGCATTAAATCGGCCAAGGAACTCGACGGCGCATCGGTCTGCATTCAGACCGGTACGACCACCGAGCTGAATCTAGCCGACTTCTTCCGGGTCAATAAGATCAAATACGAACCCGTACCGATTGAGACCAACGAAGAAGCCCGTAAGGCCTATGTCGCGGAACGCTGCGACGTCTACACGACAGACGCCTCCGGTCTCGCTGCGACCAAGACGACGTTTGCTGATGCCAACGCCCACATGGTGTTCCCCGAGATCATCTCGAAGGAGCCTCTCGGTCCGCTGGTACGCCAAGGCGACGATCAGTGGGCCGATATCGCCCGCTGGACCCTCAACGTCCTGATCAACGCCGAAGAATATGGTGTTACCCAAGCCAACGTTTCGTCCAAAGCGAATGGCACCGACAACCCGGAAATCAATCGTATGTTGGGCTCGGAAGGTTCACTCGGAGCGATGTTGGGTCTGAGCAAGACTTGGGCAGTCGACGTTCTCAAGGCCGGCGGCAACTACGCTGAGATTTTCGAACGTTATCTCGGCAACAACACGCCGCTGGGTCTCGAGCGCGGTCTTAATGCGCTTTATAAAGACGGTGGTATCCTCTACGCACCACCGATGCGTTAAAGAGTTCAGGGAGCCTGGCCGGGTACTACCCGTGGCGGGCTCCCTACTTTCTTGATCAAGCGAGCGCCACAGCGCTAACCAACTAAATGGCCCAACTCGACGCGGCTGAAACCGCCGGCCCCGGGCTCGGGCGGCTCTGGACCGACGAACGCGCGCGCGGATTGTTGTTTCAAATCTTGGTCGTGTTGGGCTTGGCGCTATTCGTTGCGTTTATCGTATCCAACACGATCGCCAACCTGCAGCGCGCTGGCCTCGCTTCAGGTTTCGGTTTTCTCACTGATCAAGCCTTCTTCGACATAAATCAGAAACTGATCGAATACAGTTCGACGTCAACGTTCGGCCGCGCTCTTATTGTCGGTATTCTGAATACCATCCTCGTTTCGGTGATGGGGGTTATCGCCGCGACGTTGTTCGGTTTCTCCGCCGGTATCATACGTCTGTCGCCCAACTGGCTGCTCAGCCGTCTAGTCGGCGCCTATGTCGAGATCACCCGAAACATTCCGGTGCTGCTGCAGATCATCTTCTGGTGGAGCGTACTGACCGGGTTACCCAAGGTGCGCGACAGTTTGGGGCTCGGCGATGTGATGTTCCTCAACAATCGCGGCATCAGATTGCCCGCGCCGTTGCTCGAATCAGGATTCGAATGGGTCTTTGCAGCGTTCGTTATCGGCGTTATCGCGACTGTTCTTACGTCTAGATGGGCGAGAAAGCGCCAGAGTCTCACCGGCCAGACTTTTCCGGTCGGCTCGATTGGCCTGGCGCTTATTATTGGACTTCCAATCATCGTCTATTGGATCGCCGGATCGCCGGTCGGTTGGGATATTCCGACACCCAAGCGGTTTAACTTCCAAGGCGGCTTCAACGTTACGCCGGAACTGGTCGCCCTGTGGTTCGCGCTTTCCAGCTATACCGGAGCATTTATTTCGGAGATCGTCCGAGCGGGAATTCTGTCGGTCAGCAAGGGGCAGACGGAAGCGGCGAGCGCGCTTGGCCTACGGCCGCGCCAGACGATGCGGCTGGTTATTATTCCCCAGGCGATGCGGGTGATTATTCCGCCGCTAACCAGCCAGTATCTCAATCTCACGAAGAATTCGTCTCTGGCGATCGCGATCGGTTACCAGGATTTGGTATCGATCGGCGGCACTATCCTCAACCAATCCGGGCAGGCACTGGAGGTCGTGGGCATCTGGATGGTGATTTATCTGAGTCTGAGCCTGCTCATGTCATCGTTCATGAATTGGTACAACAAACACATCGCCTTGGTTGAACGATGACCGTGCAACCCTTCCATCGCAGTCAGGCCGACCTGTTGCCCGAGCGGGCGGCACCGGCGGCGACCGTCGGCATCGTCGGGTGGCTGAGCCAGAATCTATTCTCGAGTTGGGCCAACACAGCATTCTCGCTCATCTCGCTGTACTTGCTGTGGTTGATCATACCGACCGTAATCAGCTGGGCCTTTATCGATGCCAACCTCGCCGGTGACGACCGATTTGCGTGCAACGGCGCCGGTGCCTGCTGGGCTTGGCTCGATCAGCGTATTAACCAATTCCTCTACGGTTTCTACCCGTCGGATCAAACCTGGCGCGTCGACATCGCCTTGGTCCTGCTGGTTCCGGCGTTGGCACCTTTGTTGTTCGACGGCGTGCCCTATGCGCGCTATCTACGCTGGTTCTCGCTCGCCTATCCGGTTATCGCGACCTTCCTTTTGATCGGCGGGTTCGGCCTTGAGGGCGTGAGCACGCACAAGTTTGGCGGATTCATGCTCAATGTCACGGTGGGTCTCGCCGGCATCGTTTTGTCGTTGCCGATCGGCATTGTGCTCGCGCTGGGCCGACGATCGCGGCTACCGATCATTCGTATGCTATCGATTGGTTTCATCGAACTCGTTCGCGGTGTACCGCTAATTACACTGCTGTTCGTTTCAAACATCATCCTGCCGATCTTCCTGCCACCCGATGTTACTTTTGATGCGTTAGTGCGCGTGATCATCATGGTGTCGGCGTTCTCGTCGGCCTATATGGCGGAGGTAATACGCGGCGGCCTGCAAGCGATTCCCCGCGGTCAATACGAAGCGGCACAGGCACTCGGATTGCGCTACTGGCAGTCGATGGGCCTGATCATCCTGCCTCAGGCGTTGAAAATATCGATCCCAGGGATCGTCAACACCTTCATCGGTCTGTTCAAAGACACCACGCTTGTCATCATCATCGGTCTGTTCGATATCCTCGGTATCGGCAATGCGATGGTATCCAACCCCGATTGGTTGGGCCTAGCGACCGAAGCTTACGTCTTCGTTGCCCTGTTCTTTTTCATCACGTGCTTCTCGATGTCGCGCTACTCGCTCCATCTTGAGAAGCGCCTCGATACCGAAGAAAGGCGTTGACTCCATGAGCGATGCGACCGCCGCGACTTCGCAAGGTGCCTCCGAACCTGTCATCGAGATCTCATCGCTGAACAAGTGGTTTGGTGCTTTCCATGTGCTGCGCGATATCAATCTGGTGGTTGAACGCCGGGAGAAGATTGTTATCTGTGGCCCGTCCGGATCGGGAAAGTCGACCCTGATTCGCTGTGTCAATCGCCTTGAAGATCACCAGGAAGGAACCATCACCGTCGACGGCACGGAGCTCACCTACGACCTCAAGAACATCGACACGATTCGGCGTGAGGTCGGCATGGTGTTTCAGCAATTCAATCTATTTCCGCATCTCACCGTGCTCGAAAACCTCTGCGTCGCGCCGATCTGGGTACGCAAAACGCCGCGCGCCCAAGCCGAAGCGCTGGCGCATCAGTATCTCGAGCGCGTGCAAATCCCGGAACAGGCTGACAAGTATCCCGGCCAGCTCTCGGGTGGCCAACAGCAACGGGTGGCCATTGCCCGCAGTCTATGCATGGAACCCAATATCATGCTGTTCGACGAGCCGACCTCGGCGCTCGATCCGGAGATGATTAAGGAAGTGCTCGACGTGATGGTTGACCTCGCCGTATCCGGCATGACGATGATCGTGGTGACGCACGAAATGGGATTTGCCTCGCAGGTCGCCGACCGCGTGATCTTTA
>Ga0115002_10007851_pt1 | contig 11936 bp, 7 predicted proteins | sample ArcticOcean_MG_C_8_FD_89576 | JGI IMG/M metagenome (GOLD analysis project Ga0115002, IMG submission 89576) | Marine microbial communities from western Arctic Ocean - ArcticOcean_MG_CB11_86 | ecosystem: Environmental > Aquatic > Marine > Oceanic | place: Arctic Ocean: Canada Basin | collected...
TCAGTAATAGAGATTACATTAGTTGGTATGTAAGCAGACACATCAGAAGCCTGCGTCTCAATTATAGGTAGCGCCGTTAACGAACCAGCCCCATGTGCTTCGCTCATTTTAGCCGAACGCTCCAAAAGCCGACTATGTAAATAAAACACATCGCCAGGGTACGCCTCACGTCCAGGCGGACGACGCAGCAATAATGACATTTGGCGATAGGCGGTCGCTTGCTTTGACAAATCATCGTAAAAGATAACTGCATGCATTCCGTTGTCGCGAAAATACTCTCCCATCGTGCAAGCGGTATATGGCGCTAGAAATTGTAGGGGCGCCGGTTCTGACGCAGTTGCTGCAACGACGATGCTGTATTCGAGAGCACCAGCATCCTGCAAAGCTTTGACAAATTGCGCGACACTTGAACGTTTCTGGCCGATTGCAACATATATACAATAAAGCTTCTTCGACTCGTCACCAGAGCTGTTAATCGCTTTCTGGTTAAGGATCGTATCTATAGCGATGGCTGTCTTACCAGTCTGTCTATCGCCAATGATAAGCTCACGTTGACCACGACCAACAGGAACGAGCGCATCGAGCGCCTTTAGCCCAGTTTGCATTGGCTCATGCACACTTCGACGCGGGATAATACCTGGAGCCTTAATTTCAACACGTCGACGCTCGACATTTTCGATAGGCCCCCCACCGTCAATAGGATTACCTAGCGCATCGACAACGCGCCCAAGTAAACCCTTGCCAACCGGAGCATCGACGATTGATTGAGTTCGTTTAACAATGTCGCCTTCTTTAATGTCGCGGTCATCACCAAAAATAACCACGCCGACATTGTCGGTTTCAAGATTTAGCGCCATTCCCGTAACGCCGTTAGGGAAGGCTACCATCTCACCTGCCTGGACATTGTCGAGCCCGTACACGCGGGCCACGCCGTCGCCTACCGAGATAACTTGACCTACTTCCGCGACATCCGCCTCGGTTCCGAAATTAGCAATCTGCTCCTTAAGAATTGCAGATATTTCTGCGGCTCGAATTTCCATTAGCCGGCACCTTTCATAGCGAGTCCTAGTTTTTGCAATTGTGTGCGTAACGATGCGTCGACCAACCGGCTACCTATTTTTACGACAAGGCCTCCAATTAAGTCAGGGTCTATCTTTTGCTGAATAGCAACTTTGCCACCGAGCGCTAATTTAAGCGCTTCAAAAAGGGCAGTTTGTTGTGAACCACTCAACTCGCGTGCAGAAATGACTTCGGCGGCAATCTCACCGCGATGATGGGAGAGCTCCGATAAATATTCGGTAATTATGTTCGGCAACGCAAACAATCTGCGGTTTCGACTTAATACTTTTACAAATTGCATTGTCAAAGGCGATACGTCGAGTTTCTCTAGAAGCACTGTCATTGCTTTCATTTGATCATCACGGCGGATAACCGGGCTATTTGCCAACCGTCGCAAGTCTGCATTTTGCGTAAACATTTCTTCCAGTTGCCGAAAATCCATTGCGACATCGTCAAGTTGTTTGCCTTCGTCAGCCAAATCAAACAGCGCCGCTGCGTAGCGACCGGCAAGTTCCGATACGCCTGACTTTGATGCCACCTAAAGAATCTCCCGAAAGTAAATTAGGAAATCGCCGAACAAGCCGGAATTACCTTTTACACTGGTTTTTGAGGGCAAATTCACTAGCCCTGAAAGGCGAGCGGTGTTTAGCATATGGCATAAGAGGTGGCAAGCGGCGTACCCCTTATTAGCCACACTATCTGGGCTTTTAAAAAACAACAAAATGCATGTTTTCGGGAGTCATCGTAGATATTAAAAGGGCGCTGCACTTAAAATCAAAGTCTGGCTACATAGTGTTGGTAATGCGAGAATTTTGGTGGGTCCTTTAAAGAAAACTATATGGATCAATATCCACTTGGAGACGAACAGTACCTGGCAGCTTTACACTGGAACGCCAATTTCTGATTAGCGCTTGAATGTTGACATTTCGAGACGTTTTTATAAGTAGTCGACGACGATGGCGCCCTCTAAGCAAGGCAAACGGTGCCGGCGCTGGACCCAGCACACGAATACCATCTCCACGTGGTGCAGATCGGCTGAATAACGTTGCTACATGATCTACAAGCCGTTCATCGCGGCTAGACAAGACTAATGCTGCGAGACGCCCAAACGGCGGCCACTCACCATCCTCTCGTAAGGTAGCCTCTTCCTCAAGAAACCGATCCCGGTCGCCCGAAGTGAGCGCAGACATGACTGGATGAGTTGGATGGTAAGTCTGCAAGTATGCCTTGCCAGGCAATGCAGCTCGGCCTGCTCGACCAGCAACCTGGTGCAGAAGTTGAAATGTACGCTCCGCTGCTCGCAAATCACCCCCGGAAAGTCCGAGATCTGCATCAATCACCCCTACCAAGGTCAACATCGGAAAATTGTGGCCTTTAGCAATAATTTGAGTACCTATCACAATATCAATTTCATGCACTCGAATCTGACGTATCAACTCTTCAGCCGCAGTCGGTCCATGAATCGTATCGCTGGTTATCGTGGCTAATCGCGCCTCGGGAAATAACGCCACCACCTCTTCCGCCAAACGTTCCACGCCTGGTCCACAGGCAGCCATCGTCCCCTCGGCCCCACAGGAAGGACAACTATTTAGCATTGCCGTCGTATAGCCACAGTGGTGGCACTGCAGCCGTCCCACAAGACGATGCTCAACCAGCCATGCAGTGCAATGCGGGCATTCAATGCGATGACCGCAAGCACGGCAAAGCGTCAGTGGTGCATATCCACGCCGGTTGAGAAACAGAAGGGCTTGTTCACCTGCCTCAAGCGTTCGCACCAATTCTTTGCGTAGCGTCGGCGAAAGCCAATACTGTGACGCCAATACTTCTTTGCGAAGATCAATGATATGAACTTCAGGTAATTCAGCTGCCCCGTGGCGGGATGGCAAAATTATATGGCCGTAACGCCCTTTCCTCACATTTATAATAGACTCAAGAGATGGTGTAGCGGACGCGAGGATAATTGATATTTTACCGAGATGCGCCCGGGCAACAGCCATGTCGCGGGCGTGGTAAACGACGCCATCATCCTGTTTGAAAGCGCTATCATGTTCCTCATCGACAACTATCAATCCCAAGTCAGTATATGGCAGGAAGAGTGCCGAACGCGCGCCAACGACAACCCGTATCTGGCCTTCGGCAATAGCTCGCCAAGTCCTACGCCGCTGTGCCTGCGTCAGCTCAGAATGCCATAGCGCCGGGGCCACCCCAAAGCGACTGGAAAATCTCTCTAACCACTCGTTGCTAAGCGCAATTTCCGGGAGTAAAACAAGTGTTTGTCGCCCCACTCTAAGATTTTCAGCAATCGCTTCGAAGTAAACTTCTGTTTTCCCCGCACCTGTCACGCCGTCAAGAAGGCTAGCCGAATATTCTCCTTGACGGACATTTGAACACAACAACTCTGCAGCACGTTGCTGATCGGTTGACAATACAGGGCCCGCCCGTTCTGGATCTGGTAAACCCCAAGGCTGATCAGCAGACAAGAGGACAACTTCTAAACCGCCAACTTTGGCGAGGTTTCGCACGACAGACGTTCCAACGCCGGCTTCTCTGGATAACTCAACGGCGGTCATTGGTGGACCGTCCTCAACAAGCGCCAATACACGCTGCCTTGCAAACGTCATGCGCACGTCAATTGCATTAATAGGTTTGCGGTAGGCGATGCGTGGTTTAGGCAACAGCAGTGCCGACGGCACGCTCATTGCCATACGCATGACTGCTCCAGGTGGCGCCAGTGTGTATGCGGCCACCCAATCCACGAACCGGCAACTACATTCCGACAGCGTTGGCGCATCCAATCGCTCAAAGACGTCTTTTAGTCTTTTTTCAGAAATCTTATCGTGTTCTGCTTCACCCCATACGACACCAGTAGCTTCACGTGTCCCCAGTGGAACAGTTACGAAGTCGCCGCGCGCAAGATTCATTCCCGCAGGAACACGGTAATCATAAGTGCCCGCCAAGGGTAGTGGTAGAAGCACTTTGACTCGCCGCAGAGTCTCGGGTTGGACTGCCGTAGAACTGGTGTTGTAGATTTGCATCGACTAGAGTCTATAGCCGAGCTCCACTGCGGGATACTACCCTCAATGTGTATTCTGGCTAACCAAAAATTGGATGACTAGTATGAAGTTCTTCTTGGATACAGCAGATATTGATGAAATTCGCGACTTAGCCGCAACAGGTCTTGTCGATGGCGTAACAACAAACCCTTCCTTAATTGCAAAATCAGGCCGTAACTTCCTCGATGTGGTGCGGGAAATTTGTAGCGTTATTAATGGGCCGGTCAGCGCCGAAGTCGCCGCGACAGAATTTAACGAAATGTTGAAGGAAGGTCGCAAACTCGCATCACTCGCGTCCAACGTCGTTGTCAAAGTACCCCTTACGCCCGACGGCCTAAAAACATGCAAAGCGTTGAACCAGGACGGAACCAAAGTCAATGTAACGTTATGTTTTTCACCAGCCCAGGCAATTTTAGCAGCAAAGGCAGGCGCTACATTCATCTCACCATTTATTGGCCGGCTCGACGATGTCGGAACTGACGGGATGCAACTCATAGCCGATATCTGTGAGATTTATTCCCAATACTCAGATTTTTCGACCGAAGTACTTGTCGCATCCGTACGACATCCAATGCACATCGTGGAATCGGCGAGACTCGGTGCTGACGTCGTCACATTGCCACCAAGCGTATTGCGGCAAATGTTTAACCATCCATTGACTGACAAAGGTTTAGCGGCATTCCTCGCGGATTGGAAAAAAACAGGACAGTCAATATTAGAAAGCTAACAAATAGAAAGTCACTATGGGATACAGCAGGTAGATAATTTTATGACTCGCGAATCACTCGATGTTGAGAAACAAACGAATCTAGATGACGCTCAGGTCGAACAATTCTTGCGTGAGCATCCAAAATTTTTCAACAAATACCCAGCGTTGCTATCGCAACTCGAGTTACCTGGCCGTGAGCTTGGTGCTGGAGTTGAGGATCTACAGGTTGTGATGCTGGAGCGTCTTAGGGCTGAGAATACAAGCGCAAAATCGCAGCAACGTGAGCTTATTACGACTGGCCGCAGCAACCTTTCAACACAAACGCGAATTCACGAATGCGTGCTGGCTTTGCTGGACGCAAATTCGTTCGAGCAATTGGTGCAAATTGTGACCACAGATTTTGCAGTTCTGCTTGAAATGGATATTGTTGTGCTTTGTATCGAGGCGGACGATACAGAGGTAGCGCCAATCCGAACTCGAGGTCTGCAGATCATTCAACCTGGGCTCGTTGATGAGTTGATCGGTTCAAACCGAGAGGTCATTTTGCGTAGTAATGTTGAGGGTGATCCGGATATTTTTGGCGGTGGGGCAACACTTGTACAATCCGATGCACTTGCCCGTGTTATCATCTCCAAATCAACACCAAATTGTATGCTGGCATTTGGATCTCGAAACTCGGAAAAATTCCATCCTGGCCAAGCAACGGATCTTCTCGGTTTCCTCGCGAGTGTGACCCAAAACGTCATACGCCTATGGCTACAACTACCAGGTTAAAATACGTGACTAACGATGACAAGGCGCTAATTGATGCAGTCAATGCCTGGCTCAGTTGGTTGATCTATGAGAAACGCGGGTCGAAAAACACTTCGCAGTCATATCAACGTGATCTAACTGCATTCATTGCATTTATCGCAGACCATATGGCCGGGCCGCCAACGCTAACAGACCTTGCACAGTTGCGAACAACAGATTTTAGAGCTTGGCTTGCCTATCGCGCAGCATCCGGAGTGGCTCGCAGTTCAACTGCTCGCGCCTTGTCCGTAGTGCGTAGTTTCTTCCGCTGGTCGGCCCGCAACGGTATCTGCACGAATGCGGCTGTCTTGACGATACGAACACCTCGGCAGCCACGAGCTATACCAAAACCACTCAGCACAGAAAATGCGCTCAAGGTTGTCGCCCTAAAGGCCACCCACAATGAAACATGGCTAAACTTCCGAGACAGGGCGCTCTTTACACTTCTCTATGGATGTGGCTTGCGGATCTCAGAAGCTCTCAATCTAAATCAGCGGCACAGCCGGATAACCGAATTTCTTGTCATATCCGGTAAAGGAAACAAACAACGTATGGTTCCAGTTTTACCCGCAGTCTGGGATGCCATAGAGGAGTATCTTGATAGATGCCCCCATTCACGTGAACTAGACAAACCGTTATTCTATGGTGCTCGCGGTGAGAGACTTACGGCGGGTGTAGTACAACGAATTTTGCGTAGCTTGAGAAATGAATTGAACCTCCCTGAAACGGCAACACCTCACGCCCTTAGACATAGTTTCGCAACTCATTTATTGGCCGGTGGTGGTGACCTGCGCGCGATCCAAGAGCTTTTGGGACACGCGTCACTATCAACGACACAGCGCTATACCGCAGTTGATGGCACAAAAATGCTCAAGGAATACAAAAATGCTCACCCACGTGCACAAAAAAACAAATAACCAATTGTAATTAAACAAGTTTCAAAAATTCGACTATTATGTGTCGGGTGATGTTGCGGGTGCATGGCTATACTAACTCATTAAGTTCCTGCGAGTACCCAGTGGACCTGGTATCTCCAATCCCATTTTTTGGTGTTTGCCTAGACCAGGGAAAATACAACAAGGTCTAGATGTGAATCGCTCTGCCATGGACAGCGAGAGCTGCCTCTTTGACCGCTTCACCCATCGCCGGATGAGCATGGCACGTCCGCGCAATATCCTCAGCCGATGCACCAAATTCCATTGCTATGACAGCTTCTGCCAACAGATCGCCCGCCATTGGCCCAAGAATATGTACGCCCAAGACGCGGTCCGTCTTGGCATCCGCTAGTATTTTCACAAATCCGTCAGTATCAGCGTTCGCACGGGCACGGCTGTTAGCGATAAAGGGAAATTTTCCTACGCTATAATTTACTCCCGCCTCTTTCAGAGCTTCCTCGGTCTTACCTACTCCAGCGATTTCAGGCCAGGTGTAGACGATACCTGGAACCAATCCATAATCGATATGACCAGCTTGTCCATCCATCATTTCAGCGCAAATCATACCTTCATCTTCAGCCTTGTGCGCCAACATCGGACCCTGTATGCAGTCACCTATTGCAAAAATTCCCTCTACGTTGGTTTGAAAGGTGCCATCAACTTGAATGATGCCCCTGCTGTCTACTTTGACACCAACTTCCTCAAGACCCAACCCTTCGGTGTATGGACGGCGGCCGACTGCAAGGAGAACAACATTACTATCAACATTCTCGCGCTTGCCGCCGTTCACCTGTTCAACCTCTAGGGTCACTCCCTTTTTTTTCTTCTGAGCCGATAAGACCTTTGTAGACAGTTTGAAAATGAGGCCCTGTTTGGCAAGAACACGCTGTGCCTGTTTGACGACCTCACGATCCATACCCGGCAAGATACGATCAAGAAACTCGATGACCGTGACCTTGGCGCCAAGACGCGACCATACTGAACCAAGCTCAAGACCGATAACACCAGCACCAATCACCGTAAGGCTCTGCGGCACTTTGGGAAGTGATAGTGCACCGGTCGACGTGACTATCTGCTCTTCATCTGCCTCAACGCCAGCAAGTGGCCTTGATTCGGATCCCGTCGCAATGAGGAGCCGCTTTCCCTTAATTGTATTTTTGCCATCAACCGCGACCTCACCTGGACTCTGAATACGGCCCGCGCCCTTGATATAGTCGACCTTGTTTTTTTTGAACAAAAACTCGATGCCACCAGTCAGGTCCGCAACGACTTTATCCTTGCGGGACAACATGGTCTTAAGATCGAGGCTAACCTTATCTAATTTGATGCCATGAGCGGCAAAACTATGCAGCGCTTCCGCATATTTTTCTGACGATTGCAGAAGTGCTTTCGAGGGAATACAACCCACATTAAGACAAGTGCCACCAAGCGCACCACGCTTTTCGATGCAGGCCACTTTCATACCAAGTTGGGCCGCCCGAATTGCTGCTACATAGCCGCCAGGGCCCCCGCCAATCACGACGAGGTCATATTGCGTATCGGTCATGCATTAAACTCCCTTTGGGATGCTTATGGCCGGAAAACCCTTACGATAACCATGCAACTACGCGTCGATCAAGATGCGTTCGGGATTTTCCAAGCACTCCTTCACACGCACCAGGAACGTTACTGCCTCGCGTCCATCGATGATGCGATGATCGTAGCTCAAAGCCAAATACATCATTGGCCGAATTTCAACTATACCGCCAACCGCTATTGGTCGCTGTTGTGTTTTATGCATACCGAGAATACCCGATTGTGGTGTATTAAGTATCGGTGTAGACAATAACGAACCGTAAACGCCGCCATTAGTTATTGTAAACGTTCCGCCTACCAACTCATCCATCGAAAGTTTACCGTCCCGTGCCCTGACCGCTAACTCGGCGAGGGTTTTCTCGATCTCGGCAAAAGACAACTTGTCCGCGTCGCGGATAACCGGCACCACCAAACCCTGCGGCGTTCCCACAGCGACACCAATATCGTAGTGGTTTTTATAAACGATATCATCACCGTCAATTTCACCATTAACCGCTGGAATTTCTTTCAAAGCTACAACACAAGCCTTGGCGAATATCGACATAAACCCGAGCCGAACGCCGTGTTTCTTCTCGAACGCCTCGCGGTATTTCGTGCGAAGCGCCAAAATTTCCGTCATATCCACTTCATTAAAGGTGGAGAGCATTGCAGCTGTGTTCTGTGCTTCCTTAAGTCGCTCTGAGATCCGCCTGCGCAGGCGCGTCATACGGACACGCTCTTCTCGCGGATTGTTCGCGCGTGGATCAACCGTTGCCGCTGTAGGTATCGCAGAATCAATCCATGAAAGCACATCACCTTTGGTCAAGCTATTGTCTTTACCCGTGCCCGGTATTTGCGCAGGGTCAAGATTGTGCTCTTCAACAAGCTTACGAACTGATGGCGACAGCACCTTTTCCTCTGTAATAAACACAGGCACAGTATCTGCAACGGGTGCGGCAACTGCTTTGACATCCGCGATAGGCTTTGCCGTCAGCTCTACGCCAGAAACTCCCTCTCCGATCTGACCAAGTACCCCACCGACCGATACCTCAGCACCTACAGTCGCGGCAATTTCACTCATAACGCCGGAAGACGTTGCGTTAACTTCCAGGGTGACCTTGTCAGTTTCCAATTCAACGATAGGATCGTCAACCTCAACTCTGTCGCCAACAGCTTTGAACCACTTCGCGACCGTTGCCTCTGTAACTGACTCGCCAAGTTGGGGCACGACAATATCCGTAGCCATATCTTTCCTCATCCGTAGTGCATCGGCATTGCCGAGCGGATTACTTGATACTCAACGCCTCATCAACAAGCGTATTTTGCTCTTTCACATGGCGGCTCATTTGCCCAGTCGCCGGTGAAGCGGCAGCCAGTCTGCCAACATAGGTGGGCCTTTTTTTCTCCGCCCCAATCTGACCAAGAATTTCTTCCAAATACGGCTCTATATGACTCCAGGCACCCATATTTTTTGGCTCTTCCTGACACCATACTATATCGGCTTTACGAAACCGTTTTAATTCCTTTGTCAGTGCTTTGTAGGGTATCGGATAGAGCTGCTCAACGCGCATCAGATAAACTTGCTTCTCGCCGCGTTTGGCACGCTCCTCTAATAAATCGTAATAAACTTTCCCAGAACAAAGCACAACACGCTTAACTTCTGAATCTCTTGCTACCTCGCCACTATCCCATAAAACACGATGGAAGCTGGAGTCAGCAGTAAAATCCTCAAGTGGTGAAACACATAGCTTATGCCGTAGCAACGATTTTGGTGTCATCAATATAAGCGGCTTACGAAATTCACGGCGGACTTGGCGCCGTAAAATGTGGAAGTAATTCGCCGGTGTTGTACAATTAGCAACTTGTATGTTGTCTTCGCCGCAGAGCTGAAGGAAGCGTTCGAGCCGCGCAGAAGAATGCTCGGGGCCTTGTCCTTCAAAGCCATGGGGCAGCAACATGACTAGTCCTGACAATCGTAACCATTTGGATTCACCAGAGATAATGAATTGGTCGATGATCATCTGTGCGCCGTTTGCGAAATCACCAAACTGAGCTTCCCAAAGCACCAGTACATTTGGCTCAGAAAGCGTATAGCCATATTCGAATCCAAGGACACCTGCCTCGCTTAATGGGCTGTCCATGATCTCGAATTTAGCCTGTCCATCCTGTAGATAGTCCAACGACACGAGTTTGCGTTCGGTCTCCTGATCGACAATCATTGCGTGCCGCTGTGAAAACGTGCCGCGCCCACAATCCTGACCGCTCAAACGAACTGGCGTTCCTTCAATCAACAATGTCCCAAAGGCGAGCGACTCGGCCGTCGCCCAATCTATACCTTCGCCTTTTTCGATGCTATCACTTCGGGTGCGAAACTGTCGGTGAATCTTAGGATTTACGTTGAAATCATCGGGAATGTGAGTGAGGGCACGGCCAATTTTTTTCAGTGTCTTATTTGCAACACCTGTCTTACCGCGACGGACCTCGCCACGGGCACTCTCAATCCCAGTCCAAGCTCCCTCGAGCCAATCCGCCTGGTTTGGTTTATAGCTACTCGCCGCTTCAAAAGCTTGCTCGAGTTTAGCTTCAAAATCCGCCACCATCTCGTCGATCTCAGCTACCGAAAGCACCCCTTCGTTGACCAACTGGCCCGAATAGATCTCGCGGGTCGTTGGTTGTTGTGCAATCCTCTTGTACATTAACGGTTGAGTGAACATCGGCTCGTCACCCTCATTGTGACCGTGGCGGCGATAGCAAAACAGATCGATGATGACGTCTTTCTTAAACTTCTGCCTGAACTCCATGGCGACTCGTGAGATATGGACAACCGCCTCCGGGTCGTCGCCGTTAACGTGAAATATTGGTGCTTGGATGATCTTTGCCCATTCCGAACAATATGGTCCGGATCGTGAATTGGCGGGCATCGTTGTAAAACCAATCTGGTTATTGACTATGACGTGGATAGTTCCGCCAGTGCGATAACCACGCAACTGGGACATATCAAGGGTTTCCGCCACCAACCCCTGTCCTGCAAACGCAGCATCCCCGTGCATGAGAAGTCCCATCACCTGATCCCGAGTTTCATTGACCAGCTGTGTTTGTTTAGCCCGCACCTTACCAAGGACAACAGTATTTACTGCCTCAAGATGTGAAGGGTTTGCAGTCAATGAAAGGTGAATCTTGTTGCCATCGAACTCACGATCCGAAGAAGTACCTAGATGGTATTTTACATCGCCAGACCCCTGCACATCCTCTGGGTGTGACGTGTTACCCTGAAATTCAGAGAAAATTGCCTGATAAGGCTTGCCCATCATATTTGCCAACACATTGAGGCGTCCGCGATGTGGCATGCCGATGACAATTTCCTTAAGGCCTAACTGGCCACCCCGCTTCATAATCTGTTCAAGTGCCGGAATGAGTGATTCACCACCATCGAGACCAAAGCGCTTGGTTCCCGTGTAACGTTTGTCAAGAAATTTTTCGAATATCTCCGCATGGATCAACCGATCAAGGATCGCGCGCTTACCGCGCTCGGTGAAGTTTGTGTGGTTGCGAGCATCCTCGATCCTCGCCTGAATCCAGGCCTTTTGATCCGGCTCCTGAATATGCATGAACTCCACACCTATCGTTCCGCAATAAGTGTCGCGTAAGAGCTTATAAATCTCGCCTAAAGTAGCCCATTCGAGGCCGAGTACTCCGTTGATGAAAATTGGTCGATCCATATCCTTGTCCATAAAGCCATAGGTCTTTGGATCAAGCTCCGGATGTGAGTCTGAAATTGCTAGTTTGAGTGGGTCGAGATCAGCTTCAAGATGGCCACGAACGCGATACGCTCGA
>Ga0115002_10007857_pt1 | contig 11932 bp, 14 predicted proteins | sample ArcticOcean_MG_C_8_FD_89576 | JGI IMG/M metagenome (GOLD analysis project Ga0115002, IMG submission 89576) | Marine microbial communities from western Arctic Ocean - ArcticOcean_MG_CB11_86 | ecosystem: Environmental > Aquatic > Marine > Oceanic | place: Arctic Ocean: Canada Basin | collected...
GACGACACCGTACTTGCGCGTGATCTCACCACATTCGAAAAAGCCCGGCTCGCTGCCGCCGAGGATGATGCCGTTGTACTTGCCGCTCTCGCAGGCCTCGCGCACGATGGTGAGCCGCCCACCCAAGACCAAGCCGGACTCTTCTCTGTTCTCAACGGCTCAGTCGCCGTAGGTGGCAAGAGTTCCCTTGTTAAACTCCCAGTCAACATCCGCGAGATGGTGCTTGACCATCTCGTAGTTCATCAGGCTCTCTTCTTTTGTCCCGCTCATCTTGCGATCATAGTAGTGACTGTCATCGGGCACATGAAACGGCTGCACGAGGAGGAAGCGGGATCTACTGTTTCCGTTATCCATGATGCTCCCCCCTCATTGCTAAAAAGCGGTGATGCTACGAAAGCTCCTTGAGGCGGGCGATGGCCTCGGCCGGCAGCGGCTCGCCGCACTTGGCGTTCTGCGTTGACTGCTCCGCGGTGCGGATGCCCGGAATGACGCAGGAAACATCCATGTTCGAGACGCAGAAGCGAATCCCCGCCTCGGCGGGGCTAATGTTGAGCTGGGCCGCCACGTCCTGAAGCCGGTTCAGCTTGTCCTGGAATTTCTGGATATTCTCGGGTGAGAGCGCCTTCTTTCTCCGGTCGCCCTCGGCGAACTCGAAGGTTTCGTCGATCTTGCCGCTGAGAAAACCCCGCATAAGCGGAACGCGTGAGATGACGCCAATGCCTACCGCCTTGGCGCGGGCAAACGAGGCCGCCGCGCTCTGGTTGAGGATGTTGTACTCCATCTGCATCACCGAGGGGCGGCTCTGCTCGACGGTGTAGTCGCACTCCTCGGGGGTGTTGACCGAGACACCCCAGTTCTTGACCTTGCCATCATCCTTGGCCTTTTCGAGAACGGCGTAGCTGTCCTCGGCCTGCATGTTGTCGAGTTTCGGATTGTGGAGCAGATAGAGATCGACAGCCTCCGTTCCGAGGCGCTTCAGGCTGTCCTCAAGGGCGTTCGCGATGTAATCGGGCGTGAAGTCACAGATGCCCGTCTCCATGTTGTTGCCGCCCTTGGTGAAGATGACGATGTCGTGGCGGTCGGAGCGCTCTTTTAAGAACTTGCCGATAACGTTCTCGCTCAGCCCCGCGCCATAGGCATCCGAGGTGTCGATGAAGTTCATGCCGCCATCCATGGCCGCATGGAGGGCGCGGTTGCTCTCGTTATCGTCCACCGGGCCAAAGGCGCCGCCTATGGTCATTGCGCCGAAGCCGACGGCAGTTACCTCAAGCCCTGTATTTCCGAGGATGCGTTTTTCCATGTTTTTGTCTCCTATGTAATGAATGGAGGAATATTCCAGTTGGTGGTGTGTGGCCGTTGTGCCACAGCGGCCATCGCATATTTTTCAGGTGGGAAAAAATCATATCCGCTCGTAGGCCATCCGGCAATCTCGCAGGCCTATCCCGGCGGCCTCCCGACATAGCTCAGGCCAGACCTGCATGTCATAATGGGGCAATTATTCTGGAACTATCCCCTTATTACCGAACAGGAGCCTGATTGCTCGAATCCCTTCATCCCAACTATATCGCGCTCATCTCCGCTTTCTTCACGGCCACTGCCCAGACCCTTCTGGGTAAATCCATCGGTCGGCTCAGCCCCGGGGTGGCATCCCTCATCGCCAACATCGTAATCACCTTCATCGCAACCGTCTTCTACCTCGCCGGGGGCGGGGTGGACAAATGGCCCCTCTACGCCGTCACCCTGTTTGCCATCTCAGGCATCATCGCGAACTTCGCCGCCCGCTACCTGATGTACATGGCGATCCAACTCATCGGGCTCTCACGCACCCAGGTGCTCTTTCAGTTCTCCCCGCTGTGGTCCTCGCTCGTGGCGATCACATTCCTCGGAGAGCACCTCACGCTGGGAGTAGGCGGGGGGACGGTGCTCATCATCGGCGGGGCAACGCTCATCATGGGCGAGCGCAACAAGGGAGACTCCAAGACGAAGTTCATCTACTACCTTCTTCCCGTGTTTGCCGGGCTGGTCATGGCGGCGGCGCCCTCAATACGAAAACACGCTTTCACCATGATTCCCTCGGCGACGTTCGGCCTCGCCATCGCTTGCTTCGTGGCCTCGTTTCTACAGGCCGCGCTCTTACCCATCACCGAGCGGAAAACCGAAATGAAGGTGGCGCTCCGCCCCGTGCTGATCGCCACGGCGGGAGGCGTGATGAATGCCTTCGCTGCCATGACCTTCTGGATATCGCTCAGGCTTGGCGATGTGGTCGAAGTGGTGCCCATCCGCCGGGTCTCGGTGCTGTTGGTGGTGTTGTTCTCCTGGCTCTTCATGGGCAAACAGGACACGATTACCTGGCGGGTCGTTGCCGGGGCCGCAATCACCCTCGTCGGCGGGTTGACCATCATCTGGGCCGGATAAACGGATGCCCTCCAACCGGGAGCGCATCCCAGCGAAGGGGCATTCGTTTTCAACTCGGGGACCTACGCGGGAGGCTCATCAAAACTGATGAACAGCATGTCGGCCGCCTCGTTGCGGTTCGGAATCAGCGCCTGATACTCGGGCGAATTGTACCAGCCCTTCGCTGCAGCCTGGTCAGGAAACTTAATGACCACCGCCTGCTTGTAGGGGTGCTCGCCCTGGAACACATCGGCCACCTTGCCGCGAAGAATGAACTCGCCGCCGTGGGCCACGACCGTGGGCTGGGCCCCCTGGCCATAGGCCTTCATTTTTTCCGGGTCGTTTACCGTTACATGGACAATCACGAATGCGCTCATTATCATCTCCTCCTCGGGGGAAACAAATCATTTCGCCGGCGGCGCGCCTCCGCACCGGGGAGCCCGCCGATCATTTTACGGCAAGGTGTAATTATCAGGAACCGGGTCTAAAATAGCCCATAAGATGAATCAGAAAAAGCCGCTGCCATCATCGAGAGAACGTTCATGGAGACAATCATTCCCATGCTCGCCACCGTGCTGCTGGCCACACTGGCCCTGGCCGTGCCCGTATCGGCTTACAACGAAGCGGATTTCCAGCGCTTCTTGAAAACTAAAAAATGCCCGAATTGCAATTTGAGCGGCATCAAGCTGCGCTGCAAAAAAAAGCTAATACAAGTCGACCTCCGAGGAGCGAATCTCTCCGGCGCGGACCTTCAAAAGGCCGCGTTCTGGCGCGCCAATCTTGAGGGGGGCAAACCTCACGGATGCCCCCCTTCTTGAGACCAACTTCCGCTACGCAAACCTTAAGAAAGCCAATTTCACCGGCGCCGACTTGCGGGAGGCGGAATTCCAAGATGCACCCTCGGCAGGGCCATGATGGTGAACAGCAAGCTCTAGGGTGCAAAGCTAAAGAAAACCAAGCTCCGCAACGCTCGCCTGCAAGACACCATCTGGGTGGACGGGAGGAAATGTCTAAAAGGATCAATTGTAAAGTGCATTTGCTAGCGGCGCTTTCTTCCTGAATCCTCTTCCAAACACAAAAAATACCCTCCCGGCGCGAACAGGAAGGATAATATTTTTTCGAGCGTTAAATTTTTATGACACGACCACCTCAACCGTGCCGGAGGGGCCGTCTACGACCTCGCCGATGATCCCCGCCACCACGACACCGGCCGTGTGCATTTCCCTGAGAATCGCCTCTGCACAATTCGCCGCCACCGCTATCAAGAGGCCGCCCGATGTCTGTGCGTCGTTCAGAATCGCGACCATCTCCTCGCTGACGCCCGGACCGAGCTCGACGAAACCTTTCGTCCACTCGCGGTTGCGGTCGCCGCCGCCCGCCGTTCCCACCATCGCGTGCGGCAGCAAATCCTCGAACTGGGGCACGTCCGAAAAACGGACCCGCGCCCGGACACCGCTCGCCTCCATGACGTTGTGAATGTGACCAACCAGGCCAAAGCCCGTGATGTCGGTCGAGGCATGCGCGCCCTCGCGGACCATAACCTCGCCCGCCGCCCGGTTGAGGAAGCACATCGAGGCAATCGCCTCCTCATATACGCCTTCCTTGAGCTTGCCGCTGTTGCCGAAGATGCTCCGCGCCGACTGAATGATGGGGTTCACCGCCTTGGTGACGTTGGTGACGATCCCGGTGCCAATCTTCTTGGTGAGGATAAGCTTGTCGCCCACCCTCGCACCCTGGTTGGTTATCATTTCGCGTGGATCGACCGTGCCCGTGACGGCGAGGCCGTACTTGGGCTCGGGGTCGTCCACGCTGTGGCCGCCGATGATGACCGCCCCGGCCTCGCGCACCACGTCAGCGCCGCCCGCCATCACCCGGCCCAGAACATCGAGCCCCAGGCTACAAGGAAAGGCCACCAAGTTGAGCGCGGTGACAGGTTTGGCCCCCATCGTGAAGCAATCGCTCAGCGCGTTCGCCGCCGCGATGCGCCCGAAGTCATAGGGGTCGTCCACAATCGGGGTAAAAAAATCCACCGTCTGGACGAGGGCCAGATCCTCGCGCAGCTTATAAACACCCGTGTCGTCCCCGGCATTCGTGCCGTAGAGCAGGTTAGGATCGGTGAACGGCTCAAAACCGCTCAACGCCTCTCGCAGGTCCTCCGGACCCAGCTTTGAGCCTCAGCCGCCCGCCTTGACCAGGCTGGTCAATAGAACATTGTTCTCAGATGCCGCCGTCACTTGCCTCTCCTTTTCCCCGTCGGGGGGAAGTCATTAGCGTGAAACTCCCAACGGGCTTATATCACGGATAGGCTTTTCCAATAAAGAAGCACCCAAAAACCCGCTCCCCCCGGCTTGAATCCGGCGAGGGGCGGGTTCATATTGGGCGCAGATGAATATTCCCGCCACCCGTCACGCTGGGCACTAGTTCCGGCAAAGGGAGGCTGTCGCCATTCTAACAAATAGAGGGATATCGCAATGAAGGTAGTCATATCCGACGATTACCAGGACGGCATCCGGGGCCTTGAGTGCTTCTCGAAAATGGCCGGCCACGATGTCACCATCCACAACGACACGTTAAAAACCGTGGACGCCATCGCCGAGCGCTTCAAGGACGCCGAGGCCGTGGTTCTCATCCGGGAGCGCACCTTCATCACCGATGAACTCTTGGAAAAACTCCCCAACCTCAAGCTCATCGCCCAGACCGCGCGGGGCGCGAAACACATCGACATTGACGCCTGCACCCGCCGGGGGATCGTCGTCGCCGCTGGCGGGGGGAGCAAAAACGTCACCGCCGAGCTTTGCTGGGGGCTCATTCTCGCCGCCTCGCGAAACATTCCCCTTGAAGCGCAGAACATGAAAGCGGGCCGCTGGCAGAAAACCTACGGCAGCCGCCTCCATGGCAAGACGCTGGGCATCTACGCCTATGGCGGCATCGGCAACATCGTTGGCAAAGTCGGCGCCGCCTTCGGGATGAAGATCCTGGCCTGGGGCCGGGAGGGCAGCCGAGAGCGCGCCGAGGCTGACGGCTTCGAGATGGCGCCCAGCCGCGAGGCGTTTTTCGAGACCTCCGACGTTGCGAGCATTCACATCCCCCTCCTGCCCGACGCGCGGGGAATCATCACCGCAGGTGATCTGGCCCGCATGAAGCCCTCCGCCCTGTTCGTCAACACGAGCCGGGCCGGACTTGTTGAGGAAGGCGCGCTCGAGGCCGCCCTCAAGGCCGGGCGCCCGGGCCGCGCGGCAGTGGATGTCTACGATGACGAGCCTGTCCTCATCACGGACCATCCTCTTCAAAAGCTGGACAACTGCCTTTGCACACCACACCTCGGCTACGTCTCGAAAGAATCAATCGAGGAATATGTCGGCGGCGCCTTCGACCGGGTCGTTGCCTTCTCCGAGGGAAATCCAATCGACGTTATCAATCCCGAAATTTTAAAATAGCCGGAGAAAAATAATGGATTTTGCATTTTCAGAAAAACAGAAATTAATGCGCAGCACCCTCCACGAGCTTTTGAGCCGCGTATGCCCGCCTGAATACGCGATGGAATGCGACGCCAAGGGCGAGGCGCCCGTTGAGGCCTACGCGGCACTGGCGAAAGACGGCTGGATCGGCGTTTCCGTTCCCGAGGAGTACGGGGGCATGGGCGGGGACGCGCTCGACCTCGCCGTCGTCCTCGAAACGGCGGGGATGCACTATCTCGACCTCGCCACCATGATCTTCCGAAACGTCTGCTACGGCTGCGAGGCCGTTTTGATGAGCGGCACAGAGGCGCAGAAAAAAGAATTCGTCCCGGCGACGGTGCGAGGGGAGGTCTTCTTCGCCTTCAGCCTCACCGAGCCCGACGCTGGCTCAGACGCGGCGGCCATCATCACCCGCGCCGACCGCGAGGGGGATACCTTCCGCATCACGGGCACGAAAAATTTCACCTCGGGCATGCCCATCGCGACACACATCCTCGTCGCCGTGCGCACCGATAACTCCGGGGATAAGCACGAGGGCATCACCAACTTCATTGTTCCCGCCGACCGCGAGGGAATTAAGTGGAAAAAGCTCGCCCTCCTGGGACACCGGGCGATGGGCACCTGCGAAGTGCACTACGACGTGGTCAAGGCGAGCGAGATTGAGGCCCTGGGCCCAATCGGTGGGGGTTGGCAGGGGCTCATGGAGTACATCACGACCGAGCGGCTCTGCCTCTCGGCCGCGCGGACCGGGGCGGCGGCAGCAGCGCTCAAGCTCGCCCTCGACCACGCTAAGGAGCGCATACAATTCGGCCGCCCCATCGGCAAGTTCCAGGCGGTGAGCCACATGCTGACCGAGATGCACACCCTCGTGGACACGGCGCGCCTCCAAGTCTACCGCTTTGCCTGGCTCGTCTCGCAGGGCAAGGAGGGCCGCATCGAGGCCGCCACGCTCAAACTTTTCGCGGGCGAGGCCTATAAAAAGGTCTCTGACCTGGGTGTTCAGGTGATGGGCGCCTACGGCTACAGCGCGGAGTTTCCGATGGAGCGCCACTACCGCGACGCCCGGCTCGCCACCATCGGCGCGGGCACGAGCGAGATACAGCGCAACATCATCGCGAAGGAACTCGGGCTCTAGGGCCCGGCCGAACCCCTTACTAACACGACGGGAACAGACATCGACATGACTCAAAAAGATTAAGATCTCTTCTGGCTCAGCGTATACCTGCTGTTTTCAAGCTCATGATTATTCGGTGTCTCTCCTCGCACCCGGGCTGGCGGTGATGGCGGCCCTTTTGCTGGTTTATCATCAGAGCGCCTTCGGTTTCCCATTCCATACGAGCTATTCCTTCCGCCTGCACGGGGATCAACCAATATACACGGGATTCAGTCCTTGGCGTCTGTGGGAGATTCTATTCGGACGCAGATGCGGCCTGGCTATCTACACGCCGGCTCTCTTTGTGTCCGCGGCGAGATGCTGGCATGTCGCGAGAAACCGGACCGGGGAGCGGGAGAGGGAGAGGGTCTGGCTTATTGCCGCCTTAGCCGTATGTTACTCGGTTTTCTACGCGTTTTAGTCCACAGGCCTACCTCTGCGGAGGAGAATCCCTCTCTCCGCGCCAGATTTGACTCCCCTATTTCCGCTGCTCATGGTGCCCCTTGCAAGCGGCCTGGACCGCCTTTCCTGGAATTCGCGGAGGGCGATGGTCGCGGTCAGCCTTCTTCTCGGATTTCTGGGCGCACAATCGTTCTATATCCCGGCCATGACTTACGCGCCAATCCTGTTTTCCGTGAAGGACGCCTTGGCGAGTCTAGGAGCCAGCGAACTCTTCAGCCGTGACCTTCCCCTCGCGACTGGCTGGCTCACCCCTCTGGCCACTTTCACCCAGGGAGGCATTTCGAGCCTATTCGCCGATCCCGCCGCCGCAGTGAAACTGTTCTCGGCCCAGCTTTTCTTCACGGCTCCCTAGGCCGCATTAGTATTCGCCGTCTAGCGGTTCTTTTTGAAAGATTCCATTCGCGGCGAATTCGAATAGCGAAAAGAAGAGGTACAAGCACCCGGAGGATTGATATCTCCACCCGGATCGGATAATTAATAAGCCAGCTGATCATATCGCCCGCGAATTCGTCGAGGGTGGTTCTTCACGGGAGAATGATGAATGCCCCTTGATCCAGCGGTCCTTGAAAGAGAGTTTCCCGAGTTCGTGATCGAAGTCGAGCGCGGCAAGATCCGCGAGTTCGCCTTGGTGCTGGGATTTAACGACCCCGTGCACTCGGACGTCGAGGCCGCGCGGGCGGCGGGCTACGCCGATCTACTGGCCCCGCCCACGTTCACCCGCCAGTTCTGGCACGAAAACGACGAGAACGACCCGATGCCCCACCTGGGCTATGACCCAAAGCGGCGCCTGCATGGCGAGCAGGAGTTCGAGTACCACAAGCCCCTCGTCGCCGGAATGACCATCAGAGGGCGAAATGTCATAATATCGACGCGGGAAAAAGAAGGCCGGCGCGGCGGGAAGATGACCTTTGTCGTGATCGAAACCAGATTCGTGGATGAGGCCGGAGATCTCGTCCAGGTAGCCCGGCGCACGCTCATTGAAACCGCCGCACCACCGAAGGGTTAGGAGAGCGAAGTGCCCGAACTTTTGGCTTACGCAAAATGGGAAGAACTCACCGAGGGCGCCGAGCGCGAGGTGACGATCGGCCCGCTCACCCGGACAGATTTTGTCCGCTTTGCCGGGGCGAACGGCGACTTCAACCCGAATCACCACGATGAGATTTACGCGATTCGCGCGGGCTTCGACAAAATTTTCGCGCCGGGCATGCTCCAGGGTGGCTATCTGGGCCGCGTAATATCCGAATGGGTGGGACCCGGAGCCCTCCACACGTTTCGAATCCGCTTCTCTGCCCAGGCCTGGCCTGGCGACATGGTGAATTGCACGGCAAAAGTTGTCCGCCAATACGAGAAAGGCGGCGAGCGGCTGGTCGAAATCGAGGCCGAAGCCCTCACCCAGTCCGGCGACATCCTCATTAAAAGCCACGCCGTTGCGGCGCCGGCCTCATAAATCCAGGGGAAAAACTCACATGCTCGAAGGCTACCGCATACTGGACCTGGGACAAGTCATCGCCGGAACCATCGGTGGCCTGATACTCGCCGACATGGGCGCAGAGGTCATTAAAGTTGAATCGCCGGGAGGCGATATAGGCCGTAATCCCAGCATCGCTGGAGTCGGCGATGTGTCGAGCATTCACCTCACCTTCAACCGGGGCAAAAAAAGTCTTTCGATCGACCTTAAATCAGAAGAGGGAAAAAAAATATTCTTCGAGCTCGTCAAGGTATCAGACGCCGTTTTGACGAATTTTCGTCCCGGCACAATGGAACGGCTCGGCCTCGGCATCGAGGAGATGAAGGCGCACAACCCCGAGATCGTCTTCGTGGAATCAAGCGGCTACGGCGACGTGGGCCCCTGGCGCGACAAGCCCGCCTTCGACCTGGTGGAGGTGGCGATGAGCGGCCACATGTCCATCACTGGCGAGCCAGGGCGCCCCCCCGCAAGGGCCGGCACCCCCGCAGCCGACATTTCATCCGCGCTTTATCAGGCCATCGCCTGCATGGTGGGCCTGCTAGCGAAAGCCAAGGGTCACAGCCCCGTCCACCTCGAAGTGCCCATGTTCGACGTGCAACTCGTCATGCTCGGCTACATCTCGACCATGTATCTCAACAAGGGCGACCTCCCTGAGCCGCCGGGCAACGCACACGAATACATGGTCCCCTATCAGGCCTTCCCCACGGCGACGGGCTACATCGTTCTCTCCCCGCGCGAGGACCGCTTCTACAAAACCATGTGCAATGCGATGGGGATACCCGAGTACGGCGAGGACCAGCGTTTTCTCACCAACAAGCTTCGCCACGAGAACAAGGGTGTGCTGCTTCCTGTCATGGAAAAAATTCTGCTCGAGAAATCTGCCGAGGACTGGCTCGCCATCTTCGATGAAGCAGGCGTCCCCGCCGCACCCGTCAACAAACTTGACCGCGCTCTTGAAAACGAGCAGGTCGAGGCCCGTGAGATGATCCGCGAGTTCGACTACCCGGGCTCGGGAAGGGTGCGCGTCGTCGGAAACCCCATCCGCGACCTGACGCTTCCGCGTAACCCGGACCCCAAGCCCCCGCCTACCCTGGGCGAGCACACCAAAGAGATACTGAAAAACATCCTGGGCTACGAGGATGACAAAATCAATGCCCTTCTGGACGCGGGTGTGGTGAAGACTACAAAAACCTGACGCATCCCGCCGAGAACCCGCTCATCGCCCTCCCCGCGATTCTTAAGCTCCCCGATCACCAATAAACAGTGACACGTTCTGCGACCAATCCTACATTGAACCCATTCCCTCCCATTTTTCGCCACACTCGGGAGGTGAGCATTTGAAAAATCAAAAATCAAAAAAAACCAACAATTCCCCGGAGGGGCTGCCTTGACGTTCGTCGAATGATAGACCGCAAATACGGGCGCGGCTGATAAAGCTCTCTATTATAGAGAAAACACTCTCATAACCGCTCTGCCTGAAAGCGCGGAAAAGGGGTGCCCTGACGAGCTTGATTTTGATCCGATTGGCACTCATAGAAAGATCGTTAACGTCCAGGGGGGCATCGCATGAATGTGGACGCGAACAAACGCAGCCCCATCTCGCCAGCCAAACTCCGCTTTCGTGGTTCTGATCGACGCACCCACACACTCGGAAGTTCTGCTAGAGCCGATGAACTTCAGCCTGGGTGATTTCAGCGTCCTGCTTCACGAAAAACCCGAGTTGAGCGAGGTCATCGAATGCGAGATTGATGTCCTGAATAAAGTATCCGAAGGGTGCCGAATGACCGTGGTGCGGGTGGAGGAATTCAGAGCAGGTCAGGTTCCACATATTGTTCATCTCAAGTCCCCTCTACCCTGTGATTCGCTTCCAGTGTTTGAGCATTTTCGCCCTTCCGGCGGGATCGGGTAGCCGCCCCCTTCCCGCGCCCATGTTGTCGAGCAGGTGCTTGGGCTTCCGCGTGGCAGGGATAACCACCGTCACGGCCGGATGCGAGAGGATGTATTTGAGAAAGAACTGCCCCCAGCTCTCGGCGCCGAACTCGGCCAGCCACTCGGGCTTCCCCTGTCCCTTGACGGCCCTGAACAACCGAGCCCGCGCGTAGGGAAGATTCACTATCACCGCCACCCCCTTGTCCGCGCAAAGGGGAAGCAACCGGCGCTCAGCGTCCCGCACCCTGAGGTTATATTGAAACTGCACAAAATCGATCGGCTCTTTTTTAACGACGGCCTCGAGATCCTCGTAGGCCGAAGGGCGGAAATGGGTGACGCCGATGTAGCGCACCCGGCCCGCGTCCTTCCACTTTCGAAGCGTCTTGAGATGGATGTCCGTGTCCCTGAGGTTATGGACCTGCTCAAGGTCAATCATTTTTCGGCGATAGAGGCGCATGGACTCGTTCAGTTGCCCGACTCCGGACTCGCGGCCTCGGGTTGAAATCTTATTGGCGATGAAAGCACTATCGCCCGCCCCAACTTCGCGAACCAGATCGGCAGCCAGCGCCTCGGACGCACCGTAGGAGGGCGAGGTATCGACCACCCTACCCCCCTCCCGGAAGAAAAGGCGGACGACCTCGCGCCGGGGAGCGACGAGCGCCGCCTCGCGCTCAACGTTGAAAGTGTGGGCCGTCCCCAATCCGACGGCGGGAATCTTCTCTCCGCTCTTGGGAATTGTCCGCATCAGCTGGGGCCCCGCCGCCTCGGCATCCACACCCAGCGTCAGCACCGCACCCGCCCCGGCGGCCAAGCGGAAAAACTCACCACGGGTTAATTTCGGTCCCAATGAATTATTTTTTAGCATCGTCTCACCTCTCCTGAAACGGCGGCATTGAAGATCTTGTTATTTCAAGCACTATCAGCCAGTTTTCCTGCTTTTTCCCGATCGCCAGCGCCACCCATGCCCACAGGACCGCCAGCGGCACACTTATCGCCGCGATTGCGGACAATCCCAACCCGAGGCCCGAGAGCGCGGCGAAGGCCCAGCCGCTCACCGCGTCCCCCCCC
>Ga0115002_10007860_pt1 | contig 11928 bp, 8 predicted proteins | sample ArcticOcean_MG_C_8_FD_89576 | JGI IMG/M metagenome (GOLD analysis project Ga0115002, IMG submission 89576) | Marine microbial communities from western Arctic Ocean - ArcticOcean_MG_CB11_86 | ecosystem: Environmental > Aquatic > Marine > Oceanic | place: Arctic Ocean: Canada Basin | collected...
AACCAAATCGGTCTTTTCATCCAAAGCAAAAAGCGCGTGACACGCATAGATCGACGTCGGGTTATCCGCCACCTGTCGCAAAAATACACGTCCTCGCGCTGCCAATTGTTCCCGATACATCGCCTCTGTCATACCCCACCTCCCGGTGGCAAAACCACGTCAATACCACCCGGCAAATCTGGCATATACGACCAGCCATTACCCGCATCCTTTGTCACCCAAGCCCCCCCCGGTACACACCCAGCAACCCACAAATTTCTCTCTTTTAAATGAACACCCACAGCCCGTACCTGCCCATGCAACCCCACCTTTTCCCAACCCAAATCCCCATCTCCACGCCACACCCCATCTTCCGTGCCCAAAACCACAAAATCTTCCCCTACCGCAACGTCAAATACCGCAACATCCAACAAACCTTTGCCCGCCCGTTGCCAAGACATCCCATCATCACTCATCCAAATACCATTGTCAGCACCCGCCCACCAACAGCCCTTTTCAAAATACAATGCCCGAACCGCAACACCTGTCAAATTTGTCCACTGCCACCCATCTCCCCCATCTTCCGTCACCAACACCCCAGCCTCTGTTCCAATCACCCACCGCACGGGTGTATCCACCACAATCGCATTCGTAAACCGTGCATTCACCGGCAAACCATCCAAGTGCCAGCGCCAACGCACCACCCCATCCTCTGTATGATACCCCGTTGCCACCCCATAAGCCGACGCCGCCACAACCCCCACATCACCCGGCACACGCGCAATATCCATCACTTCCGTCAGCGTCTCATCATGCAACTGCACCCACATCGGGTTACCAGGCAAAACCCGCCACAAACCACTCCCACAAGCCGCAAAAATCCCCTGATCATCAGCTACCAGCGCCGTAATCCCATAATCATACGCCGACACACGCGTCCAGTCCCATCCATCCAAGCTCTGGTAAATGCCCCGACCCGTACCTAAAAACCAATTATCCATATATTTTCCACGATCTAAAAAAATGGCCTCCGAGGCAAACCCCTCGGAGGCCACACAATTGAAATCATCAGATCCATTCAGATCTTTAGAAGTCGAGATTCATACTCACGCGGTGAACGCTGTCCAAAATACCAAATTCGGTAAAGGCATAATCCACTGCAATGTTAATACCAGACACAGGCACTTTAACACCCGCACCCAAGGTAAAACCTTCTTCACTACGGCCAGCATCAACTCTTGCTTTGCTTACTTCATCGGTTTTGCTGTCTGTGATCCCCGAATAATTGATCTTGTAACCACCGCGCAAAAAGAACATTTCTTTCAACGCCAATTCACCCGACGTAAAAAACAACTGTTCACTGTCTTGAGGTTTGTTGGCATCTGCAAAAGCAGTTACGCGCATACCTTGCTCTTCATTGCTCACCAAATCAATGGCAGCACCATAACTAAAGATCAAAGGCAACGGTGCACCCACTTCATAGAACTTCAGTTCACTGCCCAAGTTACTAATGCGTGCACCAAGGCGCGCGCCCTTGTAACCAATTTTATACACAGCACCTACATCTATAGCACCAGCACTGGCACTCTCACCATCAATCGACTCGCTGATGAACTTGCCCGTAATACCCATCGCCAACTTGTCCGTAAAATTCAACGCCCAGGTCAAGTTGATGGCTGTGTCACTATAATCATAGGTAGCAGATGTACCATTATCAAACGCGGTAAAGGAACCCGACAAGAAACTGGGAACCACATCGCGGCTGGCCTCAATGCCACTCACCCCGAGTTTCACGGCACCAAAACCCCAGGTACCCCAGGTGCCAAAGTCACGGCTGATACCAAAAGCAACATGGTTGATATCGGCAATCCATTGATTATAAGAAAACGTAACTTGTGTTTTGCCACCCGTCACAGCAACACCTGCTGGGTTCCAAAACATTTGGTTCACATCACCAGAAACAGTGGTATAGGCCGAACCCAAAGCCACGGCACGGGCGCCAACACCAATCTTTAAAAACGACGCACCCGAAATACCTGCTTTTCGAATCTGTGCATCTGCAGGTACAGCCCCAAACGTCCAGGCTGCAAGCGCACATGCAAGTGTTATTTTTAGGAATTTCTTCATCTTATTCCTCCAATAGGGGACAGAGTAAAGTCTAAAATAGCGTGTTTGAAGTTTCTATCGCAAAATTGCAAAATGCCCGGTTTGAGGTGTACCACCCGGATATTCTGCAACAAAGATATACAAACCGCTCGTGACTTCAATCCCGTCCTTCGAGAACATATCCCAGAACAAGGTGCCGTCAAATGGGTTAGTACCATCAAATCTGAGCACATCCACAACTTGGCCTGACACATCCAAAATGGTTATTTTGGTGCCTGTCGCCAAGTTTGTAAACAACATTTTGTGCTCTGTGCCCGTATCGTGCAAAGCCTGCTGTTTATACGGGTTAGGAGACACTCGCACCTTCAAAACACCAGATGCCAAATCTGTCGCATTGACCAACGGTGCTTTGAGAACAAACTCAGCACCAATGTTTTTCAACCCTGCCAATGTGGTCGGAAAAGCACCCGCTGCTGTTGCATAGTGATACGTGCCATTCCATAAACCATTTGAACCATTGAAATTGTTTCGGTGTGTTTCAAGTGTGGTATAGGGTTTGCCTGCAATTTCACCCGATTCATTATCATAGGCAGCAACGTAATACCAATACTTGAAACCAAAAGCAACCAAATCACTTGGGTCTTCATAGCTGTACCGATAATCACCAGAATCTGAGCCCGAGTTTAAATAACTACCCAATTCAGAGGCCGAAATATTCTTCACCAACTTATAAGGGCCCCAAGCACCTGGGTCTTGGTTTTTGTATGCACTCGAACTGATATTGGGGTTATTGGGTTTCCCCAAAGCCGCCAACTGTGTATCTGTGGGTTGCTCAACCGTTTGCGTATGATAATTGTCTAAGATACGCGGACCCGTTTCCAACGAGTTGATCGTTGGAAATGCGGATGAACGATAAATTTTATAACCCGCAAAATCAGCTGCCGATTCTGCGCGTGCATCCCACTTAATATCAATCTTCTGATTGATATTGGGTTGTACACTCACATCGGGTGTGGGAGGAGGTTCGGGCACATTCCAGTTGTTGTCAAAGGCCCACTGTGCAGCTTCTGATGCATTGCGAACACCCTGCAAACGGAAACCAGCATATTCGACAAACGTCAAAGTAACCGTTTCGCCCACTTCCAACGATAAAGGCCCAATACCAACCATCAAATCACCGTCAAATGCGTGTGTGATGCTATAACCCTCTGTCCAATCATCAGCTGGGTCAGGATTGTTCTTTTCCCAGTTCTGAGTGTATGTGCCGTTGAATTTCATATCACCCAGAGGTTTATTACGTTCTCCTTCAGGGCGCACTGCAGCCACAAACGACAAAGGATCACCTGCAGTGACACCAGGCGTTGAAGGGTCAAACCAGTTTGGATCAGGACCCAAGTCCAAAGACGCACGATCATACGTACGACCGCCATTGGCAAAAAAGGTGCCCATAGCCAAGTTATGGTGCTCTTGAGCATCACGACCACCATAATCTTTCAGCACAGAAGAAAACCAACCTGCTTGGGCACCTTCACCCACAGCAGGGCTGTCAAAAATTGTCTCTTTATCTTCAGAAGCAACCGTGCTGCCCGATGGGTTCATAGGGCCTTTTTTGGCTGCGATCCACCGAAAACCATTATACGTGTCATAATACACCTTACGACGATTCATAGTCACACCCAATTCACGGCTGCCATCGGGTGCCCAACCATTGCCATCCAAACGAGAAGGAGTGGGCCCCGAAAAGATCAGGGGCACATTCCAAGGGTTGCCATTGGCTTTGGGTGTGGCATCATAACCAGAAATAACACCCGTAAACCAACCCGACGCACCACGGCGACCAGCAGCATTGTTGCTCATACTGTTGATCGGTTCGTTGCGAAAGTTCAACGTTAAAGCATTAATCTTGTTGTCTGTCTTTTCTGGGTTGCCATCACCATCCACATCCAATCGACCTGTGTTGGTCAATTCCAACTCCATCACAATGAAGTCGTTCATGTTGGCGTGGTTGATGGTCCACTGTTGCAGACGAAACTTGGTGGTCACGCCCAAGGTCGTTGGTGTTGTACCTTCATAAATCATGTTATGACGTTTGTTGGGGTCCACATAATGCGCCGCTTGATCAATCGTAGCGGCACCCACGCCGGGCGTCCAAACACCAAAAGCATAGTTGTTTGCTTTGGGGTTGCTCGACGTTGTAAATGTGTTGAAATTGGCATCTGGGTTGTATTCAATCATTTCCAGATCTTGTCCCCAAGGCAGGTGAATGTTTTCACCGGCAGGATACGTCAGCGTAGGGCTCGTCCACTGACGATCAAGGTTACCAATGCGCACCAAGTTATAAAGTGTGTTTGCACTGGAACCATTTTCACCATAATAGGTTCTTGCATTGGGCTCGTTACCACCAAACTGGAATGTATCCCACAAATCACCAGCGGTAAAAACGCCCTGAGAAAACGCAGGACTTGCTATTGCGAGCAGCAATGCTGCCAACAGTCCCTGGGCTTTGAATAGCTTTCGCATAAAAAACTTCCTCCTGAATAAGTTCATATCGAGATTGTCCAAACATACTTCAAATAACACATCAATTTAGAAGTCTAAACTAATCCCGAGAGCAACTTCACGCGGCCGATCATAAACCGAAAGACCTTGTGCTGTAAAGGATCGCTCCAAAGTACCACCTGGGTTGGGGTCTACTGAGCTGTCTCTAATAGAGTCTTCCCAAATCGATCGATCTGCCACTGTACCATTATCAAACGAGATGATGTTTGCTTTATCAAACACATTGCGAATTTCGAAGAAACCGCTGGCAAACATACCGTCATTGATTTTGAAACCGCGTGTCACACGGAAATCGGTACGGAAAGACCAAGGAGAAACACCCGTTTCACGCCCACGCAAATCTGTTGACGTTTCTTGGTATCTGAAAGTAAAACCACTTTCAGCCGACGAAATCAATGTGGCATTAAACTCACCAGGCAAAGCGGCCATTAAGGTCATTGTCAAACGATGTTCACGGTCAAAACCAGAAGCAAGTGGATTTCCACCACCCGTTACATTTGCTTCGTAGGTATTGAAAGTATAACGATCATCAAATGGGATTTCTGACCCACCATCTGCGGCATTTGAATAAGAGGTTTTGTCTGGGAACGGTGTGGAACCCGAACGCACCGACTGCTTGATATAACTATAAGCGTAGTTCACACGGCCAGAGATCATGCTGCTGCCAGGGCGTTTTTCAAGCGCAAGCTCAAAACCACGGCTGTCGGCATATCCAAAGCTGGTGATATACGTCAGTGCACCAAAACCATTACCTGCTGCAGGCGTAATAGAATAACCCGTTGTGGTGTAATTTTCGATATCGCGATAATATATTGCAACATCAACCAAATAGTCCGTGCTAAAGCCATACTGCAAGCCAATTTCATAAGCTGTGGCGCCATAAGGATCAGCACCCGCATCCCAAGTGGCTGGCAAGGATGGATTTGAAAACACACCATAGTTTTCATACAACGAAGAAAAGGATCTCGGCGAATAAAATTTGCCCCACGAATAGTGCATCGCTGCATTATCTGTAATGGGGTGCGAGATGCCCAATCGAGGTTGGAATGTCCATTTGATCGGAATGTCTTTGTCCAACACTTGGCGTCGAATCACGTGACCATTAGCCAGTGTTTCTTCAACCGAAGGATCAAAGATATTGCTAAATGTTTTGGCACCCGAATCAAAACCGTCTAAACGCATACCTGCATTAATAATAATACCTTCATATTCAATGCGATCTTGGACATAGAGGGCATATTCTTTGGGGTGTATCGAAAATTCATTCTCTTCATACGGAAATGCAGGATTAAACCCACCAATTCGATTCTGTTGTTGGAACTGTGAAACCGTATGATTGCGATACAGCACACCCGTTTTGATTTGGTGGTTAAAGTTGATCTGACTGGTCAGATCTGCTTTTACCTGAAACACGTCTCGGTTGAGCTCTTCATAATAAAAACCAGGGCCACCAAAACGATAGGCGTTACCACTAAATGCCAAATCGTTGAACGTATCATTACCAGGTGTTGTACTAAAGAAGGAACGTGTACCATCAGAACGCACACCCGAACCTTCCACACCCATATACGTGTCAACGTCTGCGGTGGTTCGCATAATGATGAAACCACCATCTTCATTCAAAGAAACCTTACCATCACCATTGTCATCAGAATAACCAAATTCACTGACACGGGTCAAGTTTGAAACCTTAACATCATAAAATGTCTTGGCTGACAAAGTGTGAGTCCACCCAAAATAGCCCATCAAACCCAATTGTTTGTTGGCCCAAGCGCCTTCATTGAAATATTTCATTTTACCACTGAATTGCTTGTTGTTCCATCCACCCAATTTGCCACCATCGTCAATGGTCAAATTACCAGTCACCTTCAGGTTGTCCGTCAACCGATTGGTGAGCTTAAGTGAATAACGCATCGTGCGGCGAAATTCACCAGGAAACAAGCCGTGATCATTGGTAAAACGATAGGTTGCAAAATAATTGCTTTTGCCCATCAGAGGGCCACCCAAAGACATTTCAGCTTCATAAGGGCGATCATCACCATAACCAAGTTGATCAATTGTTGCTTGGTTAAAGTTCAGCAACTGTGCCTTGGCAACATTGTCAGGATTGGTCGATGCTGCCAAGGTTGCTTTTTCTGCCAAATATTTGTCTAAGTCATTATAGACGTCAACACCCTGGTTTTTTGTGCCACCAGGCGCTGTGCGGAAGAAAAAACGACCATCATGGCTCGTGCCACCATCTTTGGTCACCACATTGATCACACCAGCACTGGCTGCGTCGTATTCGGCATTAAAAGTACCCGAAATAATATCGAGTGATTGCACCGAACTGGCATTCACACCCACAGCACCAAATTCTTCACCCGAAGACCGGTTGCCACCATTATAGACCTGATACACGGCATTGCCTTCACCGCCAGAAAAATATGTGTCTGAAACATCAACACCATCCACCAAAATCTTGGTTTCAGATTTGCGACCACCGCGAACAAATCCGCGATAGACACTGGGGGTTGTGTTGATGAGATCCTTCAAGTCACCCACAGGCATTGAGTTATTCAACTCAGCCGTATTAATGCTCGCGCGACTTGATGTTTGACTCTTTTCAACACGAGGGCGTTCTGCCACCACGACGAGCATCTCGCCTTCAATGGCTTGTGACGAAAGCTCAAAATCGACGCTTGTTGTCAAATCTTGGCCCACTTTGACATCGGTCTGTTGCACACCCTGGTAGCCCACAAAACTGGCTTGCACAGAATAAGTGCCAGGCACCACGTTGAGCAAAAAATAACGACCACTGCCGTCTGTGGTTGTACCAATGGTTGCACCACCCACCGTCATTGTCACATTCACACCTGGGAGCGTTTCTCCCGAACTCTTATCCTTGACAACGCCCGAAACTTTGCCATTGGCGGCAAAAATCGGCGAAGCCATCAACCCAAAGCCAACAACAGCCCAGGCCAACAGGGTGAAAACCTGTCTTTGTAAAGCACGCATAATGCTTCCTCCATTGAGGGTGAAACCGCCATAATATATTGATGTATGGCGAACGACTTGCTCGACTCATCTAACAACTTCTCTTAAAACCAATAATTTTCAATGACTTATAGAAAAAAGCCTCCTTACTCCTCCCAGAGTGACTTTTACAAAAAAATCCATCAAATCCAGTTTGACAGTGCATTTTAGATATTCAAAATATTAGGATCGTACCAATATCTAAGGCAGAACTCTAAATTTAGGCGGTTCCTCTTTGCTTGTCAATCCTTTTTTGAAAGAAGCATAATAAGCATAAAGTGTTGATAATAATAATATTTATTTTGTAAAGTTAAAGATTAAATTGACATCTAACGGTTAATATATTACCCTTAACGATAGAGATTAATTCAAGATATGAGAATTTAAAAATCGGTAAAAGCGAATTATCAATGGATCCATTTGAATTTAATCCCATCACAATGGGTGGGCGCATCGACAGGATGCGCAACCAGTTTAAATATTCAATTGAAGAACTGGCCGATCGCGCAGGCCTCAATAAGAATACGGTGAATCGTGTCATTAAAGGCGTTGGTAAACCCAATCTCAATACCTTTTTAAAACTATGTAATGCCCTAAAAGTAAGCCCCAACGACCTCATGGCGCCCAGCATCAATCAAAGTGAGCACTACCGCGTTCTTCGCCCCACTGATGACAAAACCCTCGTATTTCACAATCAAGAATCGGGCCTACGTATAGGCCTACTCACCCACGAACTGCCCCAAAGCACAATGGGCTGCATGGTGCTCGAATTTTCCGAACATACCAGCACACGCACCCATGTAGGTGAAGAACTCTTGGCCTGCACGTCGGGTCGCATTGGACTCACCATTGGCGAGAAAAATGTTGAAATAGACGTGGGCGAAGCCATTATCTTCCACGCCTCCGAACCACACAGTTACTACAATGCCGATTCCAAACGCGACAAATCAACAGCCATCAGCGCACTCACCGTTTCCTTTTTAGCCCCCCCCGACAGGTTCCCTTTATAAGGGACCCAATAAGATCTTAAGATTCAAAAAAGGCCACGACATATGCTGTCATGGCCTTTTTTCTCTTCTTTTCTTCTTTCTTCCTCTCCTGCCTCCTGCTTTTCCTTTTCACTTTTTCTCTCACCCCTCTTTAATCGCCGCAATCAAATCCAACACCGCCTCTTTTGCACTGCCAAAATACATCAACGTATTATCCGCCGCAAACAACGGGTTTGGAATGCCCGCAAAACCAGGGCTTAAACTCCGCTTAATCACCACCACCGTGCGCGACTTGTCCACATCCAAAATCGGCATGCCTGCAATGGGTCCCGACGTGTCATCACGCGCAACGGGGTTGACCACATCATTTGCACCAATCACCAAACACACATCGGTCTGTGAAAAGGTCGAATTAATCACACTCATTTCTTTCAATTTGTCATAGGGTACTTCCGCTTCGGCCAACAACACATTCATATGCCCTGGCATCCGCCCAGCCACAGGGTGGATGGCATATTCAACCTCTATATTCCGTTTTTCCAATTCATCGGCCAAATCGCGTACCGCATGCTGTGCTTGGGCAACCGCCATCCCATACCCTGGTACAATCACCACCCGACGCGCCGTATCAAAAAGCATGGCCACTTCTTCTGCTGAGGTCGACTTAACCTTGCCGGCATACACTTCATCCGCATCGGCAATCACACCCCCACTGGCCTGCCCACCCCCCACAAACACATTCACCAAAGACCGGTTCATCGCCTTACACATAATCTGCGTCAAAATCAAACCCGATGCACCCACCAACGATCCTGCAATAATCAACACATTGTTATTCAACACAAAACCCGTCGCCGCAGCTGCCAACCCCGAACACGAATTCAAAAATGCAATCACCACCGGCATATCTGCCCCACCAATGGGCACCACCATCAAAATGCCCGTCAATGAAGCAATACCCACCATCACCCAAAACCAATCGGTATTGTTTGGATCATTGACCAACAACCCACCCACCACCATACTCCCGACCAACAACACCATATTCAACATCTGCTGGCCTGGAAACTTCGGTGCCCCTCGAAACCACTCCAACAGTTTTGTAAACGCAAGCAAACTGCCCCAAAACGTCACGGCACCAATAATACCTGAAGCAGTCGTCGCCACCGTAAATTGCGCCGTTAATACCTGGCCTTTTGAAACACTTTCTAACAAGGTCGCACCCGCTACCAATACCGAAGCCACACCCCCAAAACCATTAAACAAGGCCACCATTTCAGGCATCGCAGTCATGGAAATACGCATCGCCAACACCACCCCAATTAACGACCCTACAATCACACCATAAAGCACATATTCAACACTCACAACCTGCTGATCGAGCAAGGTCACCACCACCGCAATCAACATACCCAACGCACCATACAAATTACCCCGCACAGCCGTACGCGGATGGGTGAGCCCCTTCAGGCCAAAAACAAAAAATATCGACGCAACCAAATACGCAAAATTGATCAAATTTGAATTCATTAATCTCGCCTCTTAAACATGCTCAACAACCGATGTGTAACCAAAAAACCACCCACCACATTAAGCGTCGCAAATACAACAGCCGCCACCCCCAGCCCAGTCGTTAATGCAGTATGCTGAGACCCCGCCGAAAGCACAGCCCCGATAAGCGTAATACCAGAAATCGCATTTGACCCCGACATCAAGGGTGTATGCAATGTCGGTGGAATCTTCGTAATAATCTCAAACCCCACAAACACCGCCAACACAAACACCGTCAACGCTGTCACAAAAATTTCCATAACATCATTCCTTTATCAAAAAACACGCCAACTGCGATCGACCTCAACACCACCTGCATTTGCCCTCTCTTATCTCCTGCTTTTTACTTTTTACTTTCCATCGCCTCTCTAACCTGTTCATTCACCACCTCCCCACCCTGTGTCACCAATGTTCCCCTTACAATCTCGTCTTCCAAATTAATTTTCAATTCACCTTCATCAATCAACAAACCAAGAAAACCTGCCACATTATGAGCAAACATTTGACTGGCATGATAAGGCACAGTCGCTGGCAAATTTGTAGGCCCCATAATGTGAACACCATGCACAACCACCGTTTCATTCGCCTTTGTCAGTTCACAATTGCCACCGCGTTCTGCCGCCAAATCCACAATGACAGACCCCGGTGCCATCGCCTTGACAGCAGCTTCCACAATCAACAACGGAGAGGGTTTGCCCGGAATCGCCGCCGTGCTAATCACCACATTGTTTTCAGCCACCACGCGCCCAAGCGCTTCACGTTCTCGGTCATAAAAGTCCTCAGATTGTGCCCGTGCATATCCCCCAGTACCTTCCGAATCATGCGTATCCATACCCAAGTCGACAAACTCGGCACCCAAACTCTCCACCTGCTCGCGTACTGCAGGTCGTACATCATAAGCCGACACCACAGCGCCCAAACGCCTCGATGTTGCAATGGCCTGCAAACCAGCCACACCTGCACCAATCACCAACACACGCGCCGGACGTACCGTGCCCGAGGCGGTCATCAACAACGGAAACATCCGAGGCAAGGTATGCGCTGCCAACAATGCCGCCTTATACCCGGCCACAGTTGCCATCGACGACAAGATGTCCATACTCTGCGCCCGGGTGATGCGTGGAATCAATTCCAAAGCAAACAACACGACCCCTTTTTGTGCGACAACCCGTGTCATATCATGTGCGATCAACGCATCCGCCACCCCAATCACCACCTGCCCTTCACGCATCAAATCGACATCGGCCTGCCCCATATCACCACCAGCGCCGGGCGTTCGCACTTGAAGCACAACATCGGCTTTTTGAAAAACTTCGGCCCGAGAGGACACGACCGTAACACCCCGGTCGGCATACACGGCATCGGGAAATCCTGCAGCGACACCTGCACCGGCTTCCAGAACAAAGTCCACCCCTTTACCCATCAATGGCACAGCCATCTCAGGAATCATCGCCACCCGGAATTCGCCCAACACCGTCTCTTTAACAATCCCTACAACCATAAAAAAATCCTTCGCAAATGCTTTTTACGTTCATCTTCCCAAAACCAGTCCAAACGAGTACATAATAACAGTTAAGAACAAAATAACGTTCAGTACTTAAAGATAAGGAATGTGCATGTAATAAACTGTCCGGTTAGTGGGATTGTTTTTGTGGAATAGCGACATAATTCCACGGTCCCAGAACATCATCAAATACAATCCGCATAGAATCTTTAAACCCGTCAGCAA
>Ga0115002_10007863_pt1 | contig 11927 bp, 8 predicted proteins | sample ArcticOcean_MG_C_8_FD_89576 | JGI IMG/M metagenome (GOLD analysis project Ga0115002, IMG submission 89576) | Marine microbial communities from western Arctic Ocean - ArcticOcean_MG_CB11_86 | ecosystem: Environmental > Aquatic > Marine > Oceanic | place: Arctic Ocean: Canada Basin | collected...
CCTCTGCTTGGAAAAGCTAGGGTTGATATCTCAGTTTACGAACGATCCCGTGACAAAATAATGTCTATGATTACAGACCTCGGCTTTGAAGCAGTCAAACCTCAGGGTGCATTTTACATTTTCCCTAAATCACCTGATTCTGATGATGTTTCATTCGTGAAACGGGCACAGCAGGAAAACATTTTACTTGTACCTGGAACCGGTTTTGGGGGGCCGGGACATTTTCGGATCTCACTTTGTTGTACTCAGGAAACAATCGAAAATTCCCGTCCGGGATTTGTGCGTTTAGCAGAACACTATGGTTTATAAATTATTTTACATAATATAAAATTCATCTAGATGTTTGTGGCTTTGATCTTTTCATTTAGATGATCTTTTACCAGCACAGGAGCATAGTGAGAGGCGCCATTAATTGAAAGTGTCTCTACTAATGCGTCATCCCGTGGTCCTGTGAAAAATACCAACGACAATCGTGATTTGGTTGAACTAATCTTTACTCTATGTAGGGCTGAATTCCATAAGTCATTTGTCCATCTTTTTATAAGATCTCCAGAATTGATGATAATCGCGTTTCCTAAAATTGGAGGTACTTCTACCCAGTTACCATCAGGATATAGTACCTCCAGACCTGCTATCATAGGATCTGGCCTTAATAAGGTGAACCCCATATAATCTGTATGAGCTCCATATCTGGTTGTACAGTTGTTAACACCATTATCTAAAGCAGGATAATATGCTAGCCGTAAACTATTGTTGCCTAGCTTACCTCCTTCACATTGGTAAAATTTGTTAAAATAATTATTAGGCAGTCCTAGAGAAACAGCTGACAGTGGAAGCACTCGTTCAGCAAGCAGTATCTCCATTTCTTTCCAATACGCTTTAACGGCCGGAACTAATGTCATAGGATGTTCTGGCTGGAAATCTGGAGGAGTCCCGCCATTCTTGAAAACGAAACTCTCCACGGGATCTGATTTTATTGAATCAATGTTTTGAATTAAGCCAGTATTTAGAGAGCGTCCCACAGCTTCAAGACCGATAGGGGTGTAGCCCCTAATTCCATATTTTCCAAGACTATAATTGCATTTTAAAGCATCTGCTTGTGCAAAAAAAGAACAGGCAGAAACTTCAAGAGCTGTAATTGAATGCTGAGAAACTCCAGTATTTATCAGTATTGCAAAACCTACTGTTGAGAAAGCATCATTCCACTTTTTAACGACATCTCTTTTACTTTCTTCCGTTGCTTTGCCACCAAAATAATTGCTGAGATTAATTATGGGAAGTGTTTGATTTTCTTTCTTTTGCTTCATATATATGAAGTTCTTAAAAGCACCTATAATAACAAAACAATATTACTTGTAATTTAGTTGTTTTGCTATTATGATCAAAAATTGAAGGAAACATTGGTTTTATAAAGATATTGATAATCAAACCATGAGTTCTTTATGCAAACTAAAAATTTTCATAAAAAAGATTTTCAAATTATGCTTATTTACTTTCATAAAGTCAAAAGATTAGTGTAGTATCTTTTTTAAATTATTAGTAATGAATTTTAAAATTTCTAATTAATAAAGTTATCTTAGTCATTTTTTAGTAGCATAACTACAATTAACAAAAGAATTATGGATCAAATATTAAATATTGAAACAGATGTTCTTGTGATAGGTGGTGGTGCAGCTGGAGCAAGGGCTGCTTTAGCTGCAAACGATCAGGGAATGAAGACAACTTTGGTTGTAAAAGGATTACTTGGAAAAAGTGGTTGTTCAATTTTTGCAGGAAATCTAAATTACTTTTCTTCGTCAAATGAAGACGTATCAAAAGACAAATCTTCCACAGATGATAAAGTTAAGAAAACAATGGATTTTCTTGGGAAATATACACATTATTTAGGTGATCAAGAATATATGAAAAGGGCTTCCCATTTTACTCATACAGAATTTTATCCTTGGATTGAAAGTCGTGGAGTATATATTGTTCGTGACGATAAAGGAGAAATTGTTAGTGACAAACCTTATAAATCCACAAGCGCAGCTGTTCAGCAAGGTATGTCCGGCTCATTGATAATGGACATGATGCGTAAAATAATAATTAGAAGTGATATTCATTTACTGGAACAAACTACAGCTACTCGGCTATTGAAAAATAACGGTGAGGTTGTAGGAGCGACTGCATTAGACTATGTTAATGGTAAATTTTTCAGTATAAATGCTAAGGTAGTAATTCTTGCAACAGGACATTCAAATCATCTTTCTCTTCGTTCTACTGGTACTAGAGATGGGGCAGCCAGTGGTTGGGTTATGGCTTATGAAGCCGGAGCTAAACTAAAAAATATTGAAATGCAATGGTATCATGCATCTGATATAGCTTATCCATCAACATGGATGCGGTTACATTTATATCCAAATCCACTTATAGCAACAAAACATCGTAGCCAACTTTACAATGATGAAGGAAAATTATTTTTCGATTCATCTATTTCAAAGGGTAATCCTGTACCTTATATAATGCAATTAAAACATTTGGTACAACAAGTTAGGGATGGGAAAGCAAACCTTGATGGAAAGTATTATTCAAGTTTTAAGCATGTAGAACCAGAAGTACTTGAAAAATATTTTTTTCAGGATAGCTTCATAAAAAAAATCAATCTTAATCTTAAAGATGATCTTATTGAAAATAGCGTAACTTGGCACATGAATGTTGGAGGGATAGATGTAAATGGAGATACAATGGAATCTTGTATTCCAGGTTTATTAATAGCTGGATCTGTAGGCTCACTTGTTACTGGTGGTCTTCCAAACGTAATGTATGATGGTATAATAGCAGCAAATACAGCAGTAGAAAGAGTGAATTCTTTATCAAAAAACAACTCTTTAAATACTAAACAAGTTTCAGAAGAAACAACGCGCGTCTTTGAACTACTTAGGATTGATCCCAAAAAAGGACTCTTGCCTGGTCAAGTAAAAAAAATCATCCGGAAGGCTATGTGGGAGCACAATAATTATATAAAAAATAAAAATTCTTTAGAGAAAGCATTAAATGAATTGATACATATTGAAAAATCTCTTTTACCACAAATGCGCCTGCAGACTGATACGTTAAATTTCAACTACGATTGGGTTGATGCCTTAGATGTGAGAGATATGTTGGAAGCACTTAAAATTCAACTACAGTTTTCGTTGTATAGAAAAGAGAGTAGAGGAGCATTCTATCGAGAGGATTACCCAAATACAGATAACGAAAACTGGTTAAAGCATGTAGTTGGCAAAAAGAATGAAGACGGTTCTTTATGTATTGAGACTGAGCCAGTTTCTTTACCTTATGTTCAACCAAAGGAAAAGTTTGCAAGTTTTTTTGATGTAGACTATTAATCCAAAACTAATAATTATTTTTTAAATAAATAATGAAAATCCAGGTTAATAATACAAATATCAGCGAATTAAAAATAGGTTCTCTAATTGAGGTTACAATCCAAAAGTTTGACCCAAGCATAGATTCCAAACCTTATTTTAAAACTTTTTCTGTTCCATATACAAAAGAAATGCGTATTCTTGAAACTATTGATTATATAGTTGAAGAATTAGGCGAGAGCATAGCTTATCAATGGTTTTGTGGAGTAAAAAAATGTGGAATGTGTGGAATTCTTGTAAATGGTCATCCGAAACTAGGCTGTTGGGAGCCAGTTGAAAGTAAAATGATATTGCAACCACTCCCTCATTTTAAGGTGATTAGAGATCTTGTAATAGACCGAGCTGAGTATACAAAGAATCTGATGGCAATCGAACCAGAAATCTGTAGAAATAATGAATATTCTGGTTTTCCTGAATCATTAACGAATTTACAAATGAATGATGCAGCAAAAATGATGCACTGTATAGAATGTATGATTTGTATTTCAGTTTGCCCAGCGGTTAGTAAAGATTTTGTAGGTCCAGCACCTTTGGTTCAACTTGCACGTTTTGCATTAGATCCTCGTGATACTGGCTTCCGAGCAAAACTAGCAAAAAAAGCAGGTATACAACATTGTGTGGGCTGTTATCAATGTAGTAGCGTATGTCCAACAGAAATCCCTATTTATCAAACAGCAATCGAAGGTTTACGCGACATAATTCGTAAAGAAGAAACCATTAGACCGGTTTCACTGAGAGACACTCTTTTTTCAAATTTTCATTTAATAGCAAAATGGGGATATAATTTTTCATCCCTCTCAAATTGGATGACAAATAATATAATTATAAAATTTTTGTTAGAAAAATTTTTGAAAGTTGATCGTCGTAGACAATTACCAAAATATTGTGCCGAGTCATTTGAAAGCTGGTTTAAGAAAAGAGATATGTTTCAAGTTGACGGGCCAGAGGTCATTCTTTTCCACGATACTTTTATGAATTATATAGATCCAGAAATTGGGAAAGCAACAACCGAAATTCTTGAATTATTAGGCTATAATGTAAAATTAGTCGAAAAAAGAAAGTGCTGTGGAAGACCAATGCTTTCAGCTGGTAAAATTTCTCAAGCAAAGATTACTGCAAAATTTAACGTCGAAATTTTAGCCCAATATGCAAAGCGTAATATACCAATTATTGTAGTAGAACCAAGTTGTTTGCTAACTATTCGAGAAGAATATTCAAAATTATTAAGTGGAAATGAAGTTAAGATTGTGTCAAGTAATGTATTCTCACTTGAAGAATTTATCACAAAAATAGTTGAAAAAGATAAATTAAGTAAATTATTAAAATTTACGAAAACCAAACGTAAGATTTTATTGCATGGCCATTGCCATCAAAAGGCATTAATTGGAATGAATCCAACAATAGAATTTCTGAGTTTACCAAATAACTATGAAGTGAATGAAATCCCTAGTAGTTGCTGTGGTATGGCGGGTTCCAATGGATTTGAATGTGAACATTTTGAAAGGTCAATCGAGGCTGCAGAAGAAGTTATTTTCCCAATGGTACGTGAGGCAAGGAGTGAAGTAGAAATAGTTGCGACTGGTATAAGTTGTCGACAGCAAATTGAATATGGAACCGACAGAAAAGCTTTACATCCTGCTCAAATATTTCGAGATGCTATAATATAATGATAAATTAATTTTTTTTAAACTATTATAATTTATAATAAAAGTCATTTTATATTAGAAGAAAAACTTGCAAATAAATTATTATATTATATTAATATCATTTTAATTCACAATAGCATTTAATATTTTTTCACTACTTTTTTGAGCTTTAGATATTATCTCATCTATTTTTATTCCTATTAATTGTCTATTCTCTACTAATATCTCACCACCCACGATTACTGTATCAACATCCTCGCCTGTTGCCACATAAACAAGGTGTGATAATATATTTAAATTATCATTGAAATGACTTGGTGCAAATTTAGCTTTATTAAAATCAATAAGAATTATATCCGCTAGTTTCCCCGCCTCAATAGATCCTAATTGATTACTTAGCCCGATTGCTTCTGCTCCATATTGAGTTGCCATTCTTAATAAAGTTTCCGTAGTCAGGCAATTTGGATTGCCTGTAGCATATTTTTGAGCAAGTGCAGCACATTTAAGATCTGCTAACAAATCTAGTCCATCATTAGTTCCAGGTCCATCTGTCCCAATTCCAACACATATATTTTCTAGCATCAATTTTTCAATTGGTGCAATTCCAGATGATAAAATTAAATTACTTATTATATTGTGAGCAACAGAAGTTCTTGATTCTGACAATAATTTAATATCATCGTCATTTATAAAGATTGAATGGGCTACTATAGTCCGATTACCAAGTATTCCCTGTTGATTCATTAATGAAACAGGACTACATCCAAATCTTTTCTTACAATCTTCAACTTCCTTGGCAGTCTCACTGCCGTGAATTTGAATGTGAATGTTATTTTTTGACGCTAATTCAGCACAGTTAGCTAATATTATTGGCTCACATGTATAAACTGAATGAGGACCGAACCCTACTAATACTCGACCATTAGCATATCCATCCCATTTTTCCCATGCATTAAACGCAATTTCTAATTCTTTAACTCCACGGTCAATATCACCAAAATCTTTAATATTATGAGCAAGAACAGCTCTTAGTCCTACACTAGATACTGCTTCAGCTGCTATACCAACTCCTCTCCACATATCAGTAAATGTTGTTATACCATTCAATATTTGCTCGGTACAGCTTAATTTTACCCCATTATAAATATCTTCATCATCAGCATGATCCATAACGGGCCAGCATACTTTTTCCAACCAATCATTCAGAGACAAGTCTTTACCTAGCCCACGAATTAAACTATTAGAAGCGTGTCCATGAATATTTATTAATCCAGGCATTACTACAAAACCGTGTGAATTAATTTTTATTTTTGGCTCATATTTTTTATCTATTAGATTACTATTCCCAACTTCAACAATTTTAGTATTGTTAATAGCAATTGAGCCATTATTAATAATACTATTTTTATTGTTTAAAGTTACTATGCAACCTCCAGTAATTAATAGATCTATTGATTGAGGTTTACTAATTATTTTATTTAGCATTATGCCTTAATTTTTTATTACAATACAATCCGTTATTTGCCACTCAATATCTACTACTTGATTTACTTCAATTGTAGATAGTATACCCTCATTTGGCCTACTTATTTTAATTTCGCGGCTTCCTATTGAACAGATGTATTCAATAGTAGGTCCTAGGAAAGATACCATCTTAACTTTAACACTTAATCGATTAACATTGGATATATAATTTTCAGTATCAATAGAAAATTTTATATTTTCCAGTCTTACAAAAACTGATACATAGTCATTTATTTTAAAATCATTTTTATTTGAGCATTTAAACGTAATATCATCACTTGACTTAATCAACAAGGATTTATCGATAATATCAATTACATTACCTTTTATGAGATTAGATTTACCAATGAAGTTTGCTGCAAATTTGCTCCCCGGATTATAATAAACATCTTTTGGAGTCCCACTTTCAACAATTTTACCATCATCCATAAGAAAAATCCGATCAGAAAGTGCTAGTGCTTCTATTTGGTCATGTGTTACAAATATAGATGTTATCCCTAAATGTTTTTGGATTTGCTTTATCTCAATTTGCATTTCTTCTCTTAAAATTGCATCAAGATTGCTCAAAGGTTCATCTAATAACAATATAGATGGTTCGATTGCAAGTGCACGTGCTAGTGCGACACGCTGTTGTTGCCCACCACTTAATTGATGTGGCATACGATCACCATATTTTTCAAGTCTAATTAGTTTTAATACATTTCGGGTTCTGATTAAGATCTCTTCCCTCCCTTTATTTCTCATTCTTAACCCAAAGCTAATATTTTGGTTAACAGTCATATGTGGGAAAAGAGCATAATTTTGAAAAACCATTCCTGTATCACGTTCAAATGGAGGTAAGTTGGTAATTTCTTGATTATTTAAAATAATTTTACCATCAGTAACTTCTTCAAAACCAGCGATCATTCTTAATGTTGTTGTTTTACCACATCCACTAGGTCCCAGTAGTGAAATAAATTCACCTTCACTAACTTTTATAGAAGCATTTTTTACAATATGATTCTTTTCAAAATATTTGTTTACACAATCTAATTCAAGCATATTTATAAATAGTAAAATAGAATAATTATTGTTATCAATCTTTACATATTATTGTACGTATGTGGTTATTTAACTAATGGTTTATTTATATGTAAATCTATTTATTATTAATTATATAATCAATCTTTTATAGCACTATTTTTATCTGATATTAAAGTAGTTTACTCTTTGCATATATTTATTATTTATTAATAATACTTAAAGAATTAAACGAATCCTTAATACTTTTTCTAAAAAAATACTTACAAAAAATATACTTACAATTAAAATAGAACCTACAGCCGCAATTATTGGGTCTAATCTTGATTCCATGTGTGCAAATATCCGAATTGGTAATGTAGTAGTCATAGGGGAAGATATAAATAAAGAGAGAGGGACATTTATAAAAGACATTATAAACGACAAAATGAATCCTGCAGTAACTCCCGATCTTATTAATGGAAATGTTATATATAAAAAAGTCTGGAATCTGTTAGCTCCCAAATTCATCGCAGCCTCCTCAACTGAATAGTCGACGAAGTGCATACTAGAAACTACCGCTCTTATTACATAAGGAATTATAATAACTGTGTGAGCTAAAATGAGGGTTATAATATCTATTCTTATTTTAAGTAATGAAAACATTTGCAAAATAGCGATGCTTAGCGCTACTTGAGGAATAATTAGTGGTAAGTTTGAAAAGGAGTCTATTATTCCCTTACCACGAAAATCAAACCGAACTAATAACATTGACAAGGGGATACCAAATAAAGATGCCAAGACTGATGCTATTAGTCCTATCTTAGTACTTATCCACATGGAGCTAGCAAACTCATTATGACGAAATAATTCTCTGTACCAATGAAATGTAAATGTTTCAAAATCGCCTCCAAAAGCATTAGCAGAATTAAATGAAGAAATCACTACTAATAGCATGGGAACAAGTAGAAATAAATAAACCATAGCTAAATAAATTAAGGGGATATATTTTTTCATTACGCTTAAAATCACAATATTGCCTTTGTATATCTTTTATAAAAATGAGTATAACCTACTATTATAAAAAGAGAGATGAAAAGCAGAATAACCGAGGTAGCTGAAGCCATTTGCCAATTATATGAACTTAACATAAAATTAGATATCTGAGTCGTTAAAACATATCTCGATGAATTCCCAAGATACAAAGGATTTATAAAAGCGTTCATTGCAAGTGCAAATGATATTAGAGATGCTGAAAATATTCCTGGTATAGTTATAGGTAAGAATACATGCCAAAAAGTTTGCCAACGGTTAGCTCCAAGATTCATTGCAGCTTCTTCTAGTTCTGGCTTTATTTTTAGCATGACATTTAGAAGATTTAAAATTACAAATGCTAAATTAAAATGAATCATTCCAATAATGACTGCAACATCAGAACCGAGTAACCTGGTTGATTGTTCTGGTAATCCTAGAATATCTCGAACAAAAGAGATACTTTCTCCAATCAAACCATTGCTAGTAAACATTATCATCCAGCCTAAAACTGTTACTATTGGTCCAGATAAAATTGGGAATGCTAGTAAAAGTACTGCTGTACTTCCAATTCGATGCATAACTCTCCGTAGCACCATAGATGCACTATAACCAATGACGACACTCCCTACTGTAGTCAATATAGCAAACCATAAAGTTCGAAATATTACATTATTATAGTGTGGACGACTAAAATAATAATAATAGTTGTAGAAAGATAAACCTTCAGGACTAGATTCAAAATGAGGGTTTTGTTGTAGACTATAATAAAATACAAATACTAGTGGAATAAAAAGCAGTAAAAAATAAAATAATCCAACTGGGATAATTGTTAAAGGGATTATTAGTTTTTTATATGAATTATGTCTCAAAATAAGTTAATTTATCTAGTTATTAGGAAATTTATATTTAATTCCATACGATAAAATATTTTACTAATAAATATAAATAACTCTAAATAAATGATATTTAAGGATTATTAAGAAAATAAATATACATCAAATACTTTATTTATAATTTAATATTTTAATTATATGAAATATTAAAATATTTGAAGTGTCATTTTCACGATAAAATGGTGCTACGACATTCTTGGTGGGGCTGTTAAAATGGGAACTATATTAGTTTAGTATTCAAAATCAAATGAATAAGTCTAAAAACTTAGACATTAAATCAACTTATTAATTTTTTGATTTATTCTAATTAACGAAAATCTTAGCAATTATATGTCAAAAAAATTTTACAAATCTATGGCCTAGGTTGTTCGTGATTAAAATTTATTTACTTATATCCTAATCTTGATAATATCTACTCTATTTATGCCGATGAACTAAATTAGTATAAATTGTCAAAATTATTTCAATACGTATCTGTCATATTTATATAGTTATATTCTCCTTTATTCGCCAGCCCAAGATGGGGCAACAGTCTCCTTCATCATTTCCGTCCACTTTGATCTAACTTTAGAGGAGTATTTTTCGTCAAACCAATCAACGTGTTTTAAGCTATCCCCTCCAGCTGCCATGCGGTTTTTTAGGTCCTCACTTAATTTTATATCCCTCCTAGCAGGTGCATTCATGAGGTCATAAGCTACAGAATTTTGAATTTCAGTACTTAATAAAATATTTATAAATTGTTCAACCATTTCTTTGTTTTCAGTACCATCAACTATTGAAGCATGCTGAACTGAACCCCAAGCTCCTTCTTTAGGGATTACAAACTCTATCTTTGAACCAGAATCTTTCATAATATTGCAATAATAATCAAAATCGACTGCAAGGACAACGTCTCCAGCATTAAACAAAGCGTTCCAGTTAGTATAAAAATAAGTCTGTGCTGCTGGCCTCAGTTTAGCTAAAGCTTTGAGTCCAGGTTCGATATTATAAATATTCCCTCCATTAAGTTCTGCTGCTTCAGTAATGAACTGAGGCATTTGACTATGCCCAATTGCAGGAACTGCAATTTTTCCTTGTACATCTTCCCTCCACAAATCTCGCCATGAAGTTGGGGGGTTACTTCCAAAATATGAGGGATTGTAACATAAACCTTCAGCTATAGCACCATAGGCCGCGCCATATTCTGGAGCAGGTAATGCCCATTTATATAAATCATTCATATTAGGAATATTATTTTTATTAATTTTACTTAAAAGGCCTTGCGAAGAAGCTGCAAAAACGACTTCTCCTGTAGAAATGAAAAGATCAATTTCTGGGTTATTTTTTTGAGCAAGAAGTTTATTATAGCGAGCACTCATTCCACCCAAGTCATAAATTACATTAACGTTGGGGTATAGCTTCATAAATTTTTGTGCGGGTGACTTTCTGAACCATTCTTCCGTAGAGCCTCCCCAAACCGAAATAATTAACGTTCCCTCATAACCAGAAGCTGCTCTAACTGTTGGAATAAAAATTTGTCCCCAAAACAAAATGCTAACTGTAAATGCAATAGTAGAAGTTAATAATTTAATTTTCATAAGTCTCTCCCTCTCAATTTGATTAAAAAAGTTAGTAGTCCCACTGATTAATAGAATCCTACTCAAACAAAAAACAATTTATATCTTTTCAAGTTTACCGTTTGCTATAAAATTCCAGATTATCTGACTTTGAACAATCTAAACTCACATGTCCTAACAGTATAACTTTTAAAAAAGATCACTCTACTATTTAGTACTATACTAGATTCTAAATTAGCCTAAAACAAAAAATAGTGTTTGTCAAGGATTTTAATCCTTTTTTTTAAGTCATATGTTATATATGTGTACATGTATAGTCAGTAACAAACATATATTCTCAATTATGGTCTGTTTATGTAAGCTAATAACATAAAAAATATCATTTGTGCGTGTAGTAGTTTTTCTTGCGGTCATAGTCACCACTTACTCTAATTCATAAGTGCGATAGCATCAATCATGAATTAAGTGATTCCAGAAAAAATGTACTCCAGAGTGTGATAGCATCAATCATGAATTAAGTGATTCCAGAAAAAATGTACTCCAGCCCCTTTGCCCTTTTGTTTTATTAATAGAACCAAAAATGTAACATAAATAGGTTGGTATTATAATGTGGGGAGAATTTTACTTGGAGGGTGTCTTACTCATGAAAAAATGTATGACAGTTACCATCACCATCATTAATACTTCAATTCTCAACCACTATCAGTGCGGCCAAGTCGGCAGACGACTCCTTTAGCACCTTCTCCTGTATTGACTCTCCAATTCCCAAATCAGACATCAATTTCTTAATATTGTTGAACTGGTACTAATTAAGATCTTTGTAGGCATCTGCATTGAAGTCTGCATAAATTGTTTCATCATCTTGATCCA
>Ga0115002_10007866_pt1 | contig 11924 bp, 4 predicted proteins | sample ArcticOcean_MG_C_8_FD_89576 | JGI IMG/M metagenome (GOLD analysis project Ga0115002, IMG submission 89576) | Marine microbial communities from western Arctic Ocean - ArcticOcean_MG_CB11_86 | ecosystem: Environmental > Aquatic > Marine > Oceanic | place: Arctic Ocean: Canada Basin | collected...
GCAGAAAACTGTTAGACCACAGTGCGGGCCCAACGACTGGTTTTCCGGGGCAAAGCACAACAAAGCCCGGCAGGTTTTGATTTTCGGTACCCAGGCCGTAATTCAGCCAAGATCCCAGACAAGGGCGGGTTGGTTGTTGCACGCCCGAGTTCATCATGAACAGGCCGGGCTCGTGGTTGGGGGTGCCGGTGTGCATTGAGCGAATCACGCAGATGTCATCAATGCAATTGCCAACATGCGGAAAGATTTCACTGACTTCGACACCGCTTTCACCCTGCTTCTGAAACTTGTAAGGCGATGGCATGTACTTACCGCCCGGGCCGGGCTTGCCGGATTGTTTTTCCAGCTCGGGCTTTGGGTCGAACGTATCGACATGGGAAGGCCCGCCGTTCATGAACAGGAAAATCACATGCTTGGCTTTGGTCTGAAAGTGTTGCGATTTCGGCTCAAGCGGATTCGAGAAGGCTTTGGGAGCGGCTAAAGAGTATTGCTCATCGGCAAAGACTGAAGCCATTCCTAAAGTGCCAAAACCGGCTCCCATGCGGGCCAGCATTTCACGGCGAGAATAAGCCAACGGCGTGGCAAAGTCGTTCATTCGATTTCCTTGGGTTTTTCAGACGATGTTTTGTCTGGAATTCATTCTTTAATCGACAAAGGTGAACTCGCTCGAACCTAGCAAAGCCAGCGAGAATTGTTCCCACTCTGAGAGTGACGAGGTTTCTTCCTTGCCAACCGATTTGAGGAATTCTAACCCCAATGTAAGTTCATCAGCCGTTGGCGGGCGCGAGAAGAGTAATTGATAGGCCGTTTCGATCCGTTCATTCTCAGCAGACGTTTGTTTCTGCAGCCGAGCCGAGAGGGCTTTTGCCTGGTTGATCATGAAGTCAGAGTTCAAGACAAAAAGTTGCTGCAGGGGGACAGTCGTTACACTTCGTTTTCCGGAGGTGATGTTTGGATCAGGAAAATCAAACAGCCGCAATTGATCGTTCAGTTCGTGACGGCTGATGAATCCGTATAATGTGCGGCGTCGATTGTTTGCTTTCGAGAGTTTTATCGACGGGCCTCCCATAGTTTTATCGAGGTTCCCAGAAACTGCCAACATGGCATCGCGCCATGGTTCGACTTCCAGACGACGTCGGTTCATTCGCCAGATAAGGCGATTGTCAGGGTCGGACTCAAAATTCTTTTCATCGAATTGGCTGCTGAGTTGATAGGTGGTGGATAACATGATTTGACGGTGTAGGCTTTTGAGAGACCATCCGTTTTCCATCAACGAGACAGCTAGGTGATCGAGTAATTTGGGATGCGTGGGGCGTTCGCCCAGTTCTCCAAAATTACTTGGCGTGCGAACAAGCCCGTGTCCGAAATGTCCTGCCCAAATTCGATTGGCAATGACCCGTGCTGTGAGAGGGTTTTCTGCTGAGGAAATCGCCTGTGCCAATTCGAGGCGCCCGCTACCTGTGGGGTTAAATAATCGACGTTTTCCTTCGCTATAAATGGCAGGGAACGAACGCGGAGCCACTTCCCCTAATTTTGTTGGGTCGCCAGCACGATAAATTTTCATGTCGCTGCCGGTTCCTTCGGTGAGTGAATGGGCCATCACAACATTGATGGCATCGGCTACCGACTTCTTCTCAGTGAAGGATTTCTTCAACTCGGCCAGTTGTGCCGCCGGTTGTTTTCCCAAATACTTTTCGAGGTCTTTCGGAGGAATTGCTAGAAGGCCTTTGTCATACAGCAACTCGGACAACAAGACCGCATCGATTTGATCTTGTTTCGAGGTTTCTGGATTCTCATTCGAGTCAGTAACTACTGCTGTGGCTGGCTTGGTTTCTGGCAGCGGGTTAAATTCTAGTCGTGCCCCAGAAAAGACGGCATGGTCACTGCTAATTGTGTTGGCTTCATCCGGTAGCCCCGCACCCGCGGCGACCAGTGTTAAAAACTCTGCTTCGGGTGGAATGGAAACATCGAACGAAACAAACTCACCGTTCGCTTTGATGGGCTTTGGAATTTCCCCTGCGAAATAATACTGCATGTCATTTTCTTCAACGGTTGTCCGTTGCCCGTTGACGTATCCCGAAAGAACTGCATCGTAAACGTTTTCTTTATTGTGTTTTCGGGAAACGATCACAGCCAAATGCACGCGGGCACCGGAACCAATGACATCGTCATTCAGTCCCGCACGATCTGCTTTGAAGACAAGTTGTTGGTCAGCGGGAATGAGGCCGTTGTGCCTTAATACATTTAAGTCGAATGTGATTAAGGCATTGGCGTGCATGCCGATACCTTGTTCGGTTCGGGGTAAGTTTGCTGGGGCTCGTTTGCCTTCTGTCCGAATTCCACCCGAAGTTGACCAGCCGTCGTTGACGACCGAGCCGTATTTACTGTTGTCTGTGCCCAACGACTGGAAGATGAATTGGACTCCTTCAGCGATGCCGGTCGTTGTACCCCAGCCTTGCACAATCCGGTCGATACCCAGGCTGTTGGCTTTCGCGGCCGCCTTAAATTTGTCGGAGGCAATCGCCGAGTCGAGGGCCGTAGCATTGCTGTCATCAAACAGATTGCCTAGTGGAATGACACCCGGCACAACGGGCGCTCGGTCGGCTTCATCGACAAACGCAACGTTTTCTCCGAATTGTTTTTGCAAGAGTGCTTGTCGTGGTAGCACGGCGATTGCCCGTTTTTCAAAGCCTTCGGCCACAGCCTGTACGGCAGCCAATGCGGTTTGTTTTTTCGACAAATCCTGTTTGGCATCTTGCTGTTTGATAAGTTCTCGCCAAGCATTCAAGTAAGGCCGGTCGGACTTGATGGCTCCCGACATGGGTTTCTCTTGCAAGTAGGCGACCCAGCGTGTGAGTAATTCCTGATTCCGCTTGTCCGATTTGGCGACACCGGCGACAATTTTCTTGTTCTTCTTGTCACTCGATTTTTGTAGGTTGATCGCCTTCCAAGCAGACACCATGTACTCGGCGATTTCGGGGGCAAGCTGTGGGCGAACCGACTTCGATTCAGAGGCAAGAAATCGGTCGATTACCAGTTGCTGATCTTTGACCGCCGACTCGGCTTGGCGTTTGGCCTGTACAACATTGTCGGGAACAACGGGGCGTTCTTGGTATTTCGTGCTGGCGAATATTCCTAGCAAGCCGTAGTAGTCTAACATCGAAAGAGGGTCGTACTTATGGTCGTGGCAGCGTGCGCAGCTGATGGTTAAACCTTGCGTACCTCGGAACAACGTATCAACGCGGTCGTCCCATTCATCGGCCAGAGCAATCGCCTTCTCGCCGTTGTCTTGGTAGTAAACCGGCCCCAACGCGAACAGCCCCAACGCGGCCAGCCGCTCATGGAGGTTTGGTGTTTCAAGCAAGTCGCCGGCAATTTGATACCGCAAAAACTTGTCGTAAGGCATGTCGGCATTGAGCGCTTGCACGACCCAATCGCGATACAGATAGCCCCGCGGATACCGGCGGGCTTTAAACGTGTGAGCTTGATCTTCGCCATACCGGGCCACGTCCAACCAACGACGCCCCCAGCGCTCTCCGAAATGTTGCGACGCTAGCAGTTCATCGATAACCGTTTTGAATGCGTCCGGTGAATTGTCATTGACAAATTTCTCGACAGCCGCCGGTTCAGGTGGTAGGCCGATTAAGTCGAAATAAGCCCGGCGAATAAGTGTTCGCCGGTCGGCAGCCGGGGCGGGTTTGAGTGATGCCTGTTCCAATTGCGAGAAAACGAATTGGTCGATATCTGATTGAATTCTGGTGGTGTCGCTTACCTGTGGAACTTTCGGCTTGACCGGTTTTTGAAACGCCCAGAACTTCAGTCCTGCATCGTAATCGATTTGGTTGGTTTGAACTGGTGTATCAGCAATTCGCGGATCAGGCATTCCCATCTGCACCCATTTTTCAAAATCGGCTAGAACTGCCTGGGGAAGTTTTGCCTTAGGTGGCATCTCAAAACCGTCATACCGCAGTGCGTCGAGTAGCAGGCTGTCATTTACTTTGTGAGGGACGACGGACGGCCCCGAATCTCCGCCTCGCAGTAGGCCAGCACGACTGTCAACCAGTAAGCCCCCTTTGGGAGGCTTCACGTCTGCTGAATGGCACTCATAGCAGTGCTTTACTAGAACAGGGCGAATCTTCTTCTCGAAAAATTCAATCTGTTCCCGTGTCGGTTCTGCAGCAGCCAACGGCGAACAAACCAAGTGGAGCAGGCAGGACAAAAGCAATGGCAGGGAAACGAAGCCAGCTATCTTTGAGTTGCATTGAGGCATGATGGTTTCACAGGTAGGAATATGGTGGCGGAATCAAGGGTTATTTTTTTTCATTGACATACATGATACGATTATTGTTAGGCAAATCCCAGGTGGATTCAATTCAGACTGAATTGAGTGCCGCCGGGGCAATGATTCATGATGGCTTTGTGAATTTCACAAGCGAGTCGATCAAGAGATCACTTTATTCTGGAATAGACAACGGCGTTACATTATTGAGAGCCCTTCCTTGTTCCAGATTTGGAAATCGATCACAATCAATCTTTGCCTGGAGGGCATAACTATTTGGTCTCATGTGAAAAGGCAACACTGTTGCAAGCTCACGCTATTTTTAGAGGGGTAGAGAATTGAAACTCTTTCATTTGTATGCAGAAAAAAAATTAGTGCCTCGGTTTGTCATCTTTATTCTGTTGGTCGGTTGGACTCAGGCCGCGAGTGGTCAGTTTGCTGATGGCCAATTTCAGGTGAAGTCGAATTTACTGGCCGGGGTAGCCAAGGTGGATATCACGCCGAAAAAAACAGACGGTGTGCATGTGGTCGGTCATCGCCGAGTCGTACATGGCGTCCGCGATCCGTTGCGGGCGGGCGTGTTGATTCTGGACGACGGAAAAACCAAAGCGGCAATCATCACTTTGGATACCATTAATGCCTGGGACGAAATGGTTTCACTGGTGCGGAAACAAGTCTCTAAAAAAACCGGCGTTCCCCCGAAGAATATTATGGTGGCCGCGTCGCACAATCACTCAGGGCCTGGTTTTTCTGCAGATTCGGAATGGGGCAAAACGCTGATTGCCAAATTGAGTTCAGCCGCCGAACAGGCTGCCAAGAATATGAGGAAAGTCACGCTTGGGTATGGTCAGGATGAAATCGGATTTAACATTAACCGCCGAAAGATTATCGACGGACGTGCTGTGGTGCGACTAAACGCCGATGGCCCGAACGATAAACGCGTGAAGGTTTTACGTTTTGATGATGGGCGGTCGTTAACGCCGATGGCCGTTATCATGCACGCTGTCTGCCACCCGTGCTTTTTCACCTGGGGCGACAAAGGCTCGCAACCTTACCCCGATGGCTATCCTAAAATGAGTGCCGACTTTCCCGGAGAGGCCCAAACGTTTGTTGAAATGTGTTATGGCAATCAAACGAAATCACTATTCTTACAAGGTTGTGCAGGAGATATTCGCCCGAATTTGCCGGGCTATCCTTACCGGTGTGCCGACGAGGCAGACATTCAATGGGCGGGCCGCGACTTAGGTAGTGCGGTCGTGCGGACGTTAGCCCGCAGTGTGACACGCGAAAACATAAAACAGCGACAATCGTATTACCCAATTCGCGTGGCGAATTCTACGATCACTTTACCGGGCAAGCGAGGAAAACTGCAGGCCGAAATTCAAGCATTGAAAATCGGCCCATACCTGTTTCTCACCATGCCCGGCGAACCGATGGTTGAATATGGTTTTAAAATCGAACAGGCGATAGCCGACCGAGCGATACCGATTATCGTCGGTTATGCAAACGGTCATTTGGGATACATTGCAACCGCTGCGTCATACGAGGTGGGTGGATACGAGCCGAATACTTCGCCACTGGCCCCCGAGGCGGAACAGATTATTCTGGACGAACTTGGTCAGCTAGCAGATCGAGTGGTCGGAGATGTGTTTGAATCATTTTCTAAGCACCCGAAAGATGTCAAACGCCGAGAAAACAGCAAGCAGCCCAACAAATCAAATTCCAAATAATTTAACGGCATTCGTTTTTCCGGAGATCATTTCCTGATGCTTTTAAGATTTATTCTCACGATAACAATGTCTCTTTCCACTTTTGGAATTCTGTCAGCGGATGACGCTGTCTCGCCAAGTTGGGGGAATATCTCTAAACACTTCATACCTCCTAAGGAGTGGGAAAACCAGTTTGGCAAATATCGCTCACCTTTGTTATTCGCCGATGGCAGCCCTGTTAAAACGGCTGAAGATTGGAGCAGACGCCGTTCCGAAATTCTAAAAACTTGGCACGGAATGATGGGACAGTGGCCGCCGTTAATTACTAAACCGACAGTGAAAGTTCTCGAATCAAAAAAACGAGAGAATTTCCAACAATTGAAAATTCGGTTTAAGTGGACTCCCAACGAAGAAACGAACGGCTATCTCTTAATCCCCGACGGCGACACGCCGATGCCTGCCGTGGTCACGGTCTATTACGAACCAGAAACTGGCATTGGCCTAGGAAAAGAACTGCGAGATTTTGCTTACCAACTTGCTAAGCGTGGTTTTGTCAGTTTATCGTTGGGAACCACTGAAACGACGTTAGCCGAAACGTACTCGATCTATTACCCCAATATTGACGCCGCGACAGTGCAACCGCTTTCCATGCTGGGTTACGCGGCAGCCAATGCTTGGTACGTGTTGGCGAACCGGCCTGAAGTTGATTCAAAACGCATTGGTATCGTCGGTCATTCCTACGGCGGGAAATGGTCGATGTTTGCTTCGTGCTTGTTCGATAAATACGCCTGCGCGGTTTGGTCCGACCCGGGAATTGCCTTCGATAATTCGCGGGGCAGCATTAATTATTGGGAGCCTTGGTACCTTGGCTACCATCCGAAACCGTGGCGAAAACGGGGACTCATTACCGATGGCAACCCGGCCCGCGGGCTGTATCCTCAGTTAGTTGCCAAGGGCCATGACTTGCACGAACTACATGCCCTGATGGCACCGCGACCTTTTTTAGTTTCAGGTGGATCGGAAGACCCACCCAAACGCTGGGCCGCGCTCAACCACAGCATTGCCGTCAATCAGCTGTTAGGTTATTCCAATCGGGTCGCCATGACCAACCGCCCAGACCATTCGCCGAATACTGAGTCGAACGCACAAATCTATGCGTTCTTTGAACATTTCTTGCTGAATCTGCCATCAGACTCGAAATGAATTCGAGAGACAGAGAACCTGTTTCCTTTTTGAATTTTCTCACTGCTTGGAGTTAGACGACCATGGATTCAGGAAAACAGTTTGTTGGAAAAATTCAAAACAATTTCACTGATGCGACTTCTATCTCTAGGCGAAACTTTCTGGCGACTAGCGGCGTGGCATTCGCTGCAGCTTCAGGGGCGAGTTCTCTTTGGGCACAATCACAGGAAAAGAGTTCCAAGAACATGCTCGGTTTTCGTCGCTACTCTGACCTACTTCAGACCATTAAAAAGAAAGGGCATGCTCTGCGCGTCCTGGGATACTGCCCGGATAAATCGCCGGTGGTTGCCATCAAAGCGGGCGGTGACAAAAAACCGGCAATTTTTATCAGTGCCGGAAGCCATGCTACCGAACATGCCGGCGTTGTAGCTGCGGTCGAACTGATTGATGAACTTAAAACCGAGCACGAGGTTTATATTATTCCGTGCCGCGACCCGATGGGTTTAAGCGGGTTCCATCATACGTTAAGCCTTAATCTTGGCGAGGAGCCGTCGATCACCTCGGTGAAAGAAGCAGAAGCTCTACTTCGCGAAAAGGGAAAAATCTTATACGATAGCGACGGGCGATTGTTGGTCCAAATTGGCGAGATGGGATATGCGAACCGCAGTTTTTATCGGAAGGTTGAAAAGGGGGCAGATTTTCTTGAATCGCTCAAAGGCCGGCGAATTTCTTTTCCGTCGAGTTACACCGATGTTCCTGGAACGGGGCCGCTCGAACGAGCATACACGCAGATTGTTACCCCCGATGGTGAAGTATTGCATTTGAACCGCTTTCACGATACACCTTGGGCTCCGGTAGAAGTGATGTGTACGCGTCGGTTGATGGCCGAAATTAAACCGCGTTTGACATTCGATTTGCACGAGTACGGCGGTGATGATTTCTGGATGTCTGCCCGCCGACAACAGACGGACGAAGATGAGGTCTGGGAATTACGGATGGCCCATGAAGCGGCCCGTGCCGTCGCCAGTTTGGGTGTGAGTTTCCCCGACGAAAACTATCGCCCCGGTTCGTTCTTCGAGAAGCTGGCACCAGGGCTGTTCTGGCTAGACCCCACACAACGCGGCGAGGGGCTGAACCTTGTGGACTTCGCCGCACGCAATTACGGCCCCGGTTTTACCGTAGAAACCGGCATGCGGCAGAAATTTGCCGACCGACTAAAAATGCACAAAACGGTTGTAAGAACGGCCGTTAGAATTTTTGAGGAACGCTACGGTTAGTCCCTTTCGCAGCCTTAATGCTTGTGGTGTTCCTTAAACAGCATGTGTTTTTTATCGCCCTTGGCGTAAACGTAGGCCACCAAATCGAGAATCTCTTCGCGGGATAGCTTGTTGAGCAGGCCTTTGGGCATGATCGACACCGATGCCTTCACGCGATCTTCAATGGACGATTTTCGAATCACTGTTGGCTTACCTTTGGCGATCGGGTCGATGACGATTTTGACTTCCTCTTCGGTTTCTTCGACGATCATGCCGGTAATGATCTTGCCATAATCCAACACGAACGAATACGACTGAAACTTTTTGTCGATGTCTTTCGAGGGTTCCAAGAGCGATTGCAGAATGTACTCAGCCGATTGTTTTTTCTCTTCGAGTTTTGTCAAATCGGGACCGAACACACGGCCTTCGTTGTTCAGTTTGTGGCACGAAACGCAGCTAGAGACTTTGAACAATTCTTTCCCTACGTCGAATGCACGTCCCATCGGCAGCGGCTTAACGCCGGAAACCAATTCCGAAAATTTCCATTCGCGTCCTCGGGTGCTGTATTTCAACAGAGAGTCTTTTATTGGTAACGGGTTTGCAGCCAGGTAAGCTTTCGGATTGGCTTGGTAGGCTTCTAAATCTTTCACCACGTACAACGTTCCGTACATCCGCCGCCAGTGTCCGGGGTACGTGCAAACGTAAGGATAGACGCCCGGCATTTTGGGCACTTCGAAACTTAACGCCTGCGTTTGTCCCGGTTGCAGTAACTTACTGGCGAGTAAAATTTTGTCCGACTTAGGAATGTATTGCCGGGCCATTGCATCAGCGTCGCGGGCGGTCGCCTCGGCCATTAATCCGATTTCTTCCAATGCACCGGGTAACGTAATTGCAAAGTTGTGGGGCATGTTGTCCGAGTTCGAGAATCTGAATTCGACGGTCTTCCCTGCTTCAACGGCGATTTGTTCTTTATCGTAAATCATTCGATGGGGCACCGTACCAACGGCAATCACTTGCACATTCAAATTCTGTAAGCGGTTTTGTATTGCAGCAGCCTGGTCGGCGGGAAGTTTATCTGACAGCGATTTTGTAAAGCCAATTGCGGCGAATGCCTGTTTGCTAGTGCGGTAGCGTGCAGGAATCGAACTAAGGTACGCGACCAAATTATCGGCGAGCGGCCTAATTTCTTTATTCGGCCAATTCTTTTGAGGAATTTCGCGTAGCACCTGGATCGCAGCCGCTTGATGCCGCCCAGAGTTGACCAGCGATGCCAAGTCCGAAAACTTTTCGGCTTCATGGCCGGGAATTGTACCGAGCGAACGAATGGCAACATCGTGTAACGTTTCGACACCTGTGGTACTGACTCGTAGACGGTCAGCGGCGATTTTCTGTTTTTTGATTCCGGGGCCAGACCAAGATACATTGAGTCCGTCGCCGCCGCCGTTGTCGAAATAGGTGACAGTCAGCGGATGCAAACCGGCGGGTAAATCAATTTTTCCCGATTTCTCGACCATGCCGTGCAGGCCATCGTTGTTCACAATCAATTTTCCGCCGATGTACAACCGCGATCCATCATCCGATGCTGTATAGAAAGTGTACTTCCCCGACTTGGGAACTTGAATGGCGCCAGTAAAACGCAATGCAAATTTATCGGCCTGTTTGCGTTGTGGAACGTTCATCACAATTTCGGGAACAATGCCACTGGCTTTGGGTTTCATTTTGGCTAAAGTCTCAACGGCTACGTTCGAAGCACTGGGGTAGAAGTAATCAACCTTGATGCCGTGCTGATGGATCGCTGTGACGTTCGATTCAGCCTTCATATTAATAGGCAGTTCAAAAATCAGTGGCCGTACTTTTTCGTATAACGAGCCGCGAAGTTTCTTATCGGAAACGGTTGCAACCGCATCTAAAAAATCTCGCAGACGGTCTTTATTTTTCGTGGCGGCAAGGTAAGCGTCGTCGGGTGAACCCTCTGCAACAATCCAGGTGGCATAACCGAGTTGCCTGCCTTGTGGCGATTTTCCTTGGGTGGCAAGCTTTTCGATGCGGTCCCTAACTTGCTGCAACTCGACTGCCGGTTGTTCTGATAACAGTTGACCAAGCCCAGAGAAATTTCCATTTTTTTCGGAATCACGCTGTTCAACCATGTCGAGCAACAACGTCAGCTTGTTTGACTTTCGCATGGCGGCTAAATCGATTAATGATTCGCGTAATGCATTAACAGGTACATTTTTACGATTCAGAATCGTTTGATAGACGGCTTCGGTTCGCTTGAGCTTCAACAGATTTTCGACACTAGCGTTTCTTAGTACATAGGCTTCCGCCGCCGTTGATAATGGCTTTCCCGATTTGATCACGTCTTGAACAATCTGATCGACATTCATCTGGCCTTGTGCGTACTTGAGAACAACATCAAGTTCAGCATCGGTAGGCCGGGTCGCCACTTCGAAAATGATTTCAGCAGCGGAGAGGCCTGCTAACGAAACCGCAGCCTTAACAGCCTCGGCACGCACCAATGCCGATTTGTCGCGGGCGGCTGCAATGAGTGTTGGTTGCCAGTTCGAAACTTTCACGCCCCAATGGCCCAAAGTTCGAATCGCAGCGGCACGCACGCGTGGTTCGGCGGCTTTGAACACGGTCTTTAACAAGTCAAGGTTCGCAACGCGGTGCTCCTCAAAAACCCACAAGCATTCTAATAAAGCCTGTGCTTCATCGGGTTTGGCAGGATTCAATTGGCTTGCCCAGTTAGCAACGGTCGATGTCACTTCTTTCGTATCGCGTCCACTCAGTTCAAGTCTGGCCCGGTAGCGAACGCTGTTTTCCTTGGCGAAGAAGGCTTGCAGTACCGTTTCAATAGGCTTGCCTTTCAGTTTGGCTCGTTTCACCAGCGGGCGACTTTTGTAAGAGACACGGTAAATTCTTCCGTGTTCGTGGTCGCGGTTTGGGTCGCGCATGTTGTGCTGCATGTGGCCGATCAGGACATTGCTCCAGTCCGAAACATACAGCGCCCCATCACCGCCGATTTCGATGTCGGTCGGTCGGAAGTTCGGATCGGACGAGAATAAAATCGGTTCAATTTCTTTGGCGGTGATCTCAGCACCATCGAAGTGAACTTCGTGCTGCAACACGCCGAGAAAACCGATGGTGTTACAAATCAGAAAGTTCCCTTGGTTTTCTTCAGGGAAGTGGCTGCTGGAAAGAATCCCCGTTGCTGCGACCGGTCGAACTCGCTTTTCAAACCACTTTTTGTTGCTGACTCCTTTGCCAATGTTGACGTAACTACCAGTACCCGAAGTGCCGTCGTTGGCAAACTGGAACCCCCACTGATCAATCACATCGCCGTGCGGATTGGGGCCAATGGGAAATTGGAAACCAACTTCAAACGTCCGCGGATCAAACCAATGTACGCCGGAAGCACCGGAACGGTAGGTTTGAGTGGGCGTTTCGAAGTTGGCGACGTTGAAAATTCCCCGCGAGAAAAACATTTTACCGCCGGGA
>Ga0115002_10007869_pt1 | contig 11918 bp, 9 predicted proteins | sample ArcticOcean_MG_C_8_FD_89576 | JGI IMG/M metagenome (GOLD analysis project Ga0115002, IMG submission 89576) | Marine microbial communities from western Arctic Ocean - ArcticOcean_MG_CB11_86 | ecosystem: Environmental > Aquatic > Marine > Oceanic | place: Arctic Ocean: Canada Basin | collected...
AGAGGCCTTTATTGTGGTTCCCACAATTTTCATTGACACCTCTACAGGTCTCGCACTTCTGACTAATGAGTTTATTCCTAACCCCAACGTAAATCTCGCGACGGGCACTAAACTGGCGGATAGCATTGTTGACGACATCGACGGCGACGGAATCGCCGGCTTTGGTCCGACTGGTGACGTCGATTTCGATGACTTGCATTTTTTCAATATCCGCTTCGATACGTTGACCGTCCGTAATATTAGCGAGACGCAGGGTATTGAGCTCATGAAAACGCATCGCCTCACCAATGGTCACAAGATGACCAAGCATCAGGGGAATCATTTGGATATCGGCTACGGTGTCCGTTTTCTCCGCTTGCGAGATTCGTTCTTCTTTGGTGGAGACGGCAGTTTTATAGGACATACATTCGCTGACACGAGTGCGGAGAACCAAATCGTCGGTCCGCAAGTCCGTGCCAAATGGAGCGCCCAACGTGGAAGATGGAATCTGGGCCTCGATGGCCGCTTCCTCTTCGGCTACAATGTGCAGGACTTGTACCAAGAAGGGGGAATCGGCGAAGAATTGGTCCCGGGTGGTTTGAATTCATCGATCATAGGTCAACCGACCTATTTTGCTACCGGTCGCCAGGCGAATAATTTCTCACCGGTGGGGGAACTGCGGGCAGACTTGAGTTACCAGCTCACCGGTTCGATCGCCGCCCGTTTGGGATACACCGCGACCATCGTGGACAACATCACCCGCGCCTCTCAAATGGTCAATTACACACTGCCCGACATGGGCCTTCTTCCAGGAAGTGGCAACCAGGAGATCTTTATCAACGGCGCCAACTTTGGCTTCGATGTTGTCTATTAGTGTTGTTGTACTTACGCTCTTTGTTCGCTTGACCAGAGTCTAGGCACCCACCCTCGCGTCATAGATCTTCTTTAACTCTTCCAACTCTTGGGAAAGTCGCAGACGCAAAGGACTCTCAGGCCTGAGGCCGTCTAGCAAGGTTTCTGCGTTCTCGAAGGCCTGTTCAGAGTGATCTCCACTGGTGAATAGTCGGTTCCAGCTACGTGAAACTTCGCTTTCAGTGAGCAAGGTGCCACTCCTTTTGATTTAAGAGAACTATTTAAACAGGCATGAAGTCTAACCAGACTCCATTATTCCCACTCCGGTCCAGAACAGCAAGTACTTTGCACCCAAGTAATGACGAATGACTCTGCGTTAATTCGTAAGGCATGTAGTGGCTAGCAGGAAAGAGAAGACCTACGCGACCACCCAGGGGTTGTGGACTGTACCGAGCATGTTGGCTCAGCAATGTTTCCTCTGCCGTTTCAGAGCTTTTCGGCTCCTTATTAAATTGAATCGAGGTCGATCCGGTGGTATTATCCAAGGTTGGACTTTGTGCAAGCACATAGGGTAGCTGGCGGGCCAACAGGCGGGCGAGCTTCGACATTATTAGCGAGTGAGCCTCGACAATTTGGGCGAGTGAGCCTCGACAATTTGGGCGAGTGGGCCTCGACATTACTAGCGAGCGAGGCTCCATAATACAGGCGAGCGAGGCTAGACGCGACAAAAAACCCTCCTGCAGGGGGTGTGTGGGTGGTTGTTGCTATTTACAATGGCAAGAAGCACCCGCGTTCCATCCATTTGATTCCCAGGGTTATTTCCACCGTGCATCTGGACCATCTTCCCGGCTCATTCTTTGGGCCGTCGAATCTCATCGAACTCTTGCAGCATCGGGCTTTGCACCAGGGCGACGATACGGGCTTTCGATTCCTCATCGACGGTGAGAGCAAATTGGTCGAATGGACTTATGCGGACGTTGACCGCAAGGCTCGGGCGATCGCGGCGTCGCTCCAGGCGATGGGCCTAGAAGGTGAGCGGGCCCTTTTGCTCTACCCGGCGGGTCTGGAGTTTGTGGCGGCCTTTTTTGGATGTCTTTATGCGGGTGTGACGGCTGTGCCTGCCTATCCGCCCAGGCGCAACCGCAACATGGCTCGCATCGATTCGATTGCCAACGATGCCGAGGCCAAAATCGCGCTCACTACGTTTGACGTCTTGGAACGGGTGCGCACCATGATTGGCGATACGCCGGCGCTTCAGCGGATCCGCTGGCGTGCGACCGACCAATGGGACGAGCAGTTAGCAGACAGTTGGCAGCGACCAGATGTCCACGGCGAAACGTTGGCTTTTTTGCAATACACGTCCGGTTCGACCGGCACGCCCAAGGGCGTGATGCTCTCGCATGCCAACTTGATGCACAATTCGGCGATGATCGCCTACGCCTTTGAGCACACACGCTCGGGGAGCGGGTGTTTTTGGTTGCCGTTGTATCACGACATGGGGCTGATTGGTGGAATTTTGCAGCCACTCTACATGGGCAAATCCAACACACTTTTTTCGCCGACGCATTTCTTGCAGAAACCGGTACGCTGGTTGCAATTGTTGACGAAGACCGGAGCAACCGTCAGTGGCGGCCCTAACTTCGCCTACGATCTGTGCGTTGAGAAGGTCACACCGGAACAAAAAACGACTCTCGATCTCAGCAACTGGGCCTTAGCCTTTAATGGCGCAGAGCCTGTACGTGCCGACACGATGGATCGATTTAGTGAAGCCTTTGCCGAATGTGGTTTCCGCCGCGAAGCGTTTTATCCCTGCTATGGTTTAGCCGAAGCGACACTCATTGTTACCGGCGGATACAAGCAGTCGCCACCAGCGATAAGTTCCTTCGAGATTTCTGCCATGGAGAAGAACGAAGCGGTGGAGACGGAACTGGGGGCCAAGGATTCTCGCAGTTTGGTCGGCTGCGGTGGCAACTTGCTCGATCAGCAAATCGTTATTGCAGATCCCGAGACCTTTGTTCCTTTCGATGACAACCACGTCGGCGAGATCTGGGTTTCTGGCCCGAGTGTGGCGTGTGGTTATTGGAAAAGGGAAGAACTCTCCGAACAGGTGTTCCAGGCCCGACTCAGCGATGGCCGCGGACCGTTTCTTCGCACGGGTGACTTGGGTTTTTTGCGCAACGGCGAATTGTTCGTGACAGGCCGTTTGAAGGACCTAATTATCTTGCGAGGGGTGAACTATTACCCGCAAGACATCGAGCAAACCGTGCAGTCGGCACACAAGCATCTGGAACCAGGTGCAGGCGCAGCGGTCGTGGTCGGCGAAGACGGCGGCGAGCAATTGATCATCGTGCAGGAAACCTCGCGGCGGCGCGATCTTAATTACGAAGAGATCGTTGAGGCGATTCGTAAAAAGGTGGCGGGCGAATTGGAATTAGCCGTCAGTGCGATCGTGTTGATCAAGACACGCAGCATTCCCAAGACCTCCAGCGGCAAGATCCAACGCCATGCATGCCGTGACGGCTACCTGGCGGGCACCTTGGTAGCCAGGGCCACCTGGTCGGCCGAATCCGGCAAGGTCGACATCTCGGCTTCCCTGCGCAAAAGGCACGACGAACCTGCGATCGAAACTTGGGTCGAAGACGGTGATTTGCTTGCCACCGACGCAAACACGGATGCAAACACCGACGCAAACACCGACGCGTTCGTCGCAACTACGCCTGCGTCACTCACTTCACCACTCACTTCACCACTCAATGGCGCCCCCGCGACATCTGGTTCAACAGGTTCTGAGGTAAGTGGGCCCGAAGTTTCGGGGCATGCCGCCGAAATTGCCGAGATAGTCTACGAACAGGTACGCGAAATCGGCCGGGAAAGGGTTGGCCAGCTTGATTGGAATACGAATATCGTTGAACTTGGACTCGACTCGCTGGAACGCATCGAAATCATCGCCGCCTTGGAAGAAACCTTCGGCGGCCGTTTTCCCGAGCATGTATTGCCCGCGATGGAAACTTGCGGAGAAGTCGTCGAAGCCATTCAGGAGCATCTCGGAACCGAGGCAAAAAAACACTCTGCGAGGCCCAGTAAATTCATTCTGCCGGAAGAGGATTTTATTCTTACCAAGTCGGCCGACTACCTTCGCTTGCAGAAGAATTTGGAAGTCACGCGTCAGTCGGGCATGACCCACCCCTTCTTCAGGGTACACGAAGGAATTACGGGCGACGTGACAACGATTGATGGGAAAGAGTACATCAGTTTCTGCAGCTACAATTACCTGGGCATGTCTGGCGAGCCCAGCGTCCTCGAGGCGGCACGTCAAGCGGTTACTAAATTCGGTACGAGTGTTTCGGCAAGCCGTTTGGTCTCGGGTGAGAAGACGGTCCACGGTCAGCTTGAACGAAGCATTGCCGAGTTTATCGGTACGGAAGCGTCCATCGTTTTTGTCGGCGGGCACTCGACCAACGAGACTGTCATTGGCCATATGTTTGGATCCGGCGATTTGATCCTGCATGACAGCCTCTGCCATAACAGTATTTTGCAAGGGGCTATGCTTTCGGGGGCGCGCCGCAGGCCCTTTCCACACAACGATTGGCAGGAGTGCAATCGTATCCTCGAAGAGGTGCGGCACGAGTACCGGCGCGTGCTTATCGTGATCGAAGGTGTCTACAGCATGGACGGCGATTACTCCGACTTGCCGAAGTTCGTCGATATCAAGAACCGCCACAAAGCCTATTTGATGGTCGATGAAGCCCACTCCATCGGCACGATGGGTTTGCATGGTCGCGGTATGTCGGAGTTCTTAGACGTCGATCCACGTGATGTCGATCTTTGGATGGGCACACTTAGTAAATCGTTCGGCAGTTGTGGCGGTTACATTGCCGGTTCGGCACCCCTGGTTGAATTCTTGAAGTATACCGCTCCCGGCTTCGTCTACAGCGTAGGCCTCAGTCCGGCGAACGCCGCCGCCGCCTTGGCGTCGATTACCCTACTGCAAGAAGAACCCGATCGTGTGGCCAAGCTTTCTAATAACGCTCACTTATTCTTGCGACTAGCTAAAAACGCGGGGCTTAACACGGGTCTTAGCAATAACACACCTGTCGTGCCAGTCATTACCGGTAACTCAGAAAACGCGGTAGGGCTTTCCCACGCTTTATTCCAGCGAGGTATCAACGTACAGCCGATCCTTTATCCGGCAGTCGAAGAGAGCGCGGCACGGCTACGTTTCTTTGTTACCAGTATGCATACCGAAGAGCAGATCCGTACTTCGGTTGCTGCCGTTGCTGACGAATTGGCTAGAATTGACCCCGCCTATGAGCACGCCAAGCGAGGGTCCGTCGAATCGGCTCCTAGCGCCGCGACAGGATCGTAGTTCTGCCCGGTTTGCTTTACACGGGTTTTCTGGTGAGTTAGAATAGGAATAGAGTTCTCTGGGGGAACCGCTGTTTGCGGTGTTGCTAACTTGGTGTCGTTGGCTGGCGCAATAAACGTGCGACATGGCGTCTAGCTTTGTTGAAATAATATCTATCGATCTCATAAATAGCTTGACCATTGAAGCAGTTTGGAACGGCTGCTTTTCCAGCGTGTTGGACTCATCATCGCGGCAGGTCGCCGGAGGCGGCTGCGGGCGATCGAGCATTCAGAGAACCCCTCATGTCTCAAGCGATTGTCGATCCCGCCGAACTCAGACGTTTTGCGCAACAATTGAGCAACTTCAACAACGAGTTGGAAGAGCGTTTATCGACTCTGGCCAGCCAGCTGCATGGTCTCAATAGTAGTTGGCGCGATCAAGAACATAAAAAGTTCGCCGAGGAGTTCGAGCACCATCTCAAGGTAATTGCCAGGTCGATGGAATCTTCGAGCGAATATATTCCTTTTTTGCTGCGCAAGGCCGAAAGGATTGAGGAGTATTTACAGCAGAGATGACGGAAATGAGTCATTATTCAATAAGCATTTGCCACCAAAGAAAACGCTATGCCCGGTCCCGCCAAAGTCCGCTCGACGGACGCGATTGAAGAATTTCGCGGCGCGCTCTCCCGGTTTGAGCAGCGGGCTCAGAATGCGGTGGATACGCTTGCCGCTGAAGTGCGTCGCGCCGTGGAGTGGCTGGAGCACGACTGCCCGGCGCATTGGAAAAAACAGATCAGAATTTCCGAGGATGCCGTCCATCAGGCAAAAGTGGAGTTAGAACGCTGCTTGATGTTTCCCGTGGCGGGCGAACGTCCGGCATGTCGAGAGCAGCGATCGGCGCTTAGAAAAGCGCAAACGCGGCTGGAGTATTGCCGCGAGAAGCGCGAGCTCACGAAGCATTGGAATCGCCAGTTGCAGCACGAGCAGTTCGAGTACGAAGGTCGACTAGGAAAGTTGCAGCGGTTGTTAGAAATCGAGTCGCCCGCAGCGCGAGGCAAGCTGCAGTCAATCGTTCGTCGTCTAGAAGAATACAAGATCGAACGTCCGCCCGAGTCGAGCCAGAAATCGTCCGACTGAAGCGAACGCGAGAAGCTTCGAAAGAGAGTTAGCCGTGCGTCCCTGGGATTTAGACACAAATGCTGCTCATCTGCGTGACGCGATGGACGATCTGCAGATTGCTTGGGAGCACACGAGCGAATCCTGGCAGGACGAAGTCAGCCAGAAATTCTGCGAAAGCTACTTGGAGCCTATTGGGCCGGCGCTCAAGCTGACGCTGGACGCCGTAGGGCGTATGCAGCAATTATTGAATCAGATGCAACGCGAATGTGAAAGTTGAATAGCAAGTAACCTATTGAAAGATCTCCGCCTCACTACGCGCCGACAGCTGGAACTCATGCAGCAATTGCAAGAGCTGGCCGACGAACGCGCTCAGTCGGAGCAAACGATTGCTGCCGCTATTGAAACCGAAATAGCAGCGGCTGACCAGCAGTACCAATCAGCGTCGCGTCAGTTGGTCGAGAAGCTCGCCAGGCGCAGGCGCGACTTGGAGAACCAGTACGCCGCCGCGAATAGCAGCGCAGCCCAGCAAAGTCGTGAGACCATCCAACAGCTGGAGCAGAACCTCACGGAACAACAGTTTCGTACAGAAACTGCCTTTAAGCAAATGGCTTTGGCCATTGAGCGGAAGAAGAAGGAAAGTGAATGGCAGACCTTGGCCGTTTTTGATGCGGCAAAGGACAGTCCTCAGCAGATCGTCGATGCAGCGGGCAAACGTTTGCAGTCGCGCCGTTCGCAAGTCGATGGTTTGCAGCGGGATGCCAATACGCTGATGGCCATGCGCCACCTGACGCAAGCGGCTGAGCTTGTCGAACCTACGAGTCGGTGGCCAGTTAAAACAGACCAATCAGTTTCGGCAGACCCTGCGGATCCAGCCGATCGACCAGAAGCCGCTGACCTTTCGGCAGAGGATCTTCAGCAGGCAAGTCTCAATCAGTTGCATCGGGAAGTGCTCAGGCTGCAAGCCCAGCGGCTGCCCAGCTTGATGCTGGAGGGTTTTCGGTTTGTGGGTTGGTGGCTACTCTTGTGCCTCCTGGGAGCGATTCTCACCGTTTGGCCTTGTGGCTGGTCATCTTGGATGTGGCCGCCAGCTGCTGTGGGCAGTGGGAGCCTACTGACCTGTTTGGCGTATTTTTTCTTAGGCAAAAAAGCCAAGCGTCAGTCGCTCGACCAATACGCCCGCATCCTCACGCTCTTGGGCCAAGCGCGACATCTGGAGCTGGACGTCCGTGCCGAGGCAGAAGCAAAGAGTCGGCAGGCGGCAGAAGAGATCAACCTGCGCAAGCGCCAAGAAATCGCGGCTTGCGAGCTGGCTCGTGATCAAGCGGCTCAGATCAACGACGCCCGCCAGCAAGGTGAATTGCAGCAGGCTCGCGCCCTACGGGACGAACTGTTGCAGCAGGACAACGCCAAATGCCAGCAGGCTCAGGCTGCAGCGAATGAAAAATATCCCCCGCTTCTGGACCAACTGGCCGACGAGCGGCGATCGGCCAAGCAAGAGAATCTCAGTCGTCTTGAAGAACGAAAAACCGTCGCCCAACAAGTTCACGATAGGGAGTGGGAGACTATGGCTGGGCGTTGGCGGAGCGGTTTTCAGGCGGTCGTCCACGAACTAGAAGCCATGCAGAGCCAATGTGAGCAATACTTCCCCAACTGGTCGGTGACCGAGTGGGATGATTGGCAGCGCCCGGCCGAGCCACCTCCGGCTATCCAATTTGGCCGCTGCCAACTTCCGCTTCAGGCGATCAAGAACGGCATATCGGCCGACGAGCGATTGGTTCCCGAGCAAACGACCCTGCTGTTGCCGGCCCTGATGACGATGACTGAATTGCCGGGCATGGCGATCTCAGCGAGCGGCGTGGGGCGCCGAGCCGCAGTCGATTTGCTGCAACTGATGATGCTGCGCTTCCTCACCACGATGCCAGCGGGCAAGTTGCGATTCACAATTGTTGATCCTTCGGCCCTGGGCGAAAACTTTGCCTCCTTCATGCACCTAGCCGACTACGACGAGCAATTAGTGGGTGGTCGAATTTGGACCGACGCTCGACAAATTGACGAGCGTCTCACGCTACTTGCCGATCATATGGAAAAGGTACTGCAAAAGTACCTGCGCAACGAGTTTGAGACGATTCACCAATACAATCAGCATGCAGGCGAAGTGTCCGAGCCCTACCATGTGCTAGTCGTGGCAAATTTTCCGGTCGGACTGAGCGATGCCTCGATACGCAAGCTGCTCACAATCGCTAAATCGGGACCCCGATGTGGAGTCACTACTCTCTTGAGCATTGACGAGTCCCCTAAGTTGCCAAGCGACGTGGACTTGTCAGAGCTCTATAGCGGCGCCGTGCACATCGAGTGGGCCCAAGAACAGTTGCGGTGGAAGTATCCACTTTTCGAAAAGCTCTCCCTAGAAATCGAACCGCTACCGCCGCGGCAGCAACTCAATGAATTACTGCGATTGACGGGCCAAGAGTCACGCGTCGCCAGCAAGGTTGAGGTGCCATTCTCAGTGGTCGCCCCGCAGCCTCGCGATATTTGGTGTGGCAGCACGGCGAAAGAACTGGTTGTGCCCGTCGGGCGCGCCGGGGCGAATAACTTACAGTCACTACGACTGGGCCGTGGCACTTCGCAGCACGTTCTCCTATCCGGCAAAACAGGCTCTGGAAAATCAACCCTGCTCCACGCGTTGATTACCAATTTGGCGCTCCACTATAGCCCCAGCGAGGTGGAATTCTATCTCGTTGACTTCAAAAAAGGAGTGGAATTCAAAGCCTATGCCACGGGCCAATTGCCGCATGCGCGGGTGATCGCGATCGAGAGTGAACGCGAGTTTGGTGTCAGTGTTTTGGAAAGACTCGATGAAGAGTTGCGAAAACGCGGCGAGCTCTTCCGCAAGTTGGGTGTCCAGGATTTGGAGGGTGCGCGAAGCGCTTGCGCCGAGCATCTGCCTCGTATTCTATTGATCGTGGATGAGTTTCAAGAGCTGTTCGTTGCTGACGACAAACTGTCGCAAGATGCGGCCTTGCTCATGGATCGGCTGGTGCGCCAAGGCCGAGCGTTTGGCATTCATGTGCTATTGGGATCGCAAACTCTCGCCGGGGCTTATTCGCTGGCACGCAGTACGATCGGCCAAATGGCGGTACGGATCGCCTTGGAATGTAGCGAAGCCGACGCCCATCTGATACTCAGTGACGAAAACACGGCCGCCCGATTGCTGAACCGGCCTGGGGAGGCTATTTACAATGATCAAAACGGTCTAGTGGAGGGAAACAGCCCTTTTCAAGTGGTTTGGCTACCCGACCAAGATCGGCAGAAATATCTTGCCGAGATTCGCAGGCAACACGAGATGTCTGGAAATCCAGTGGTGCCAGCGATTGTATTTGAAGGCAACTTGCCCGCTGATCCGCGCGATAATGAAGCATTGATTGCGACCATCGCAAGGTCGGACAAAACGCTAGTCGTCGAGCCGACCATTTGGCTAGGTTCTGCGGTGCGTATCGAGCCGCCTACGCAACTCACGCTACGTCGGCAGAGCGGCAATCATCTATTGGTGTTGGGGCAGGACGAAACCCTAGCACTTGGCATTTTGGCCACGTCGCTTGTCGCGATTGCTGCGCAGCACTTCAGCGCCGAACCACGGTTTACCGTGCTTGACGGAACTCGGCCAGAATCAGCAGGGCAGGGGGCCTGGGCAGAAATCGTCAAGGCGCTGCCGGGCAATGTTGAGTTAGTCGAACCGTCCGCCGCAGGCAACTTGGTTTTAGAGCTGGCCGACGAAGTCGGGCGACGTAACGAAGTGCCTGAAGATGCACATCCGCTGCACTTCTTGATTCTCCACGACCTGGCCCAATTTCGACAGTTGCGCATGACGGAAGAGGATTTTAGTTTTTCGTCACTCAGCTCTAGCGGCACGAATGGCAAGTCGAAGCCCCTCGACAAACAGTTTCGAAATATTCTCGTTGAGGGCCCGTTGGTTGGCGTCCATCTCTTGTTTTGGTGCGATTCGTATAATAGTTTGACACGATTTCTGGATCGGATTACGTTGCGTGAAATCGACTATCGCGTGGCGCTGCAAATGAGCGTCGGCGACTCGACGAGCATTGTCGATTCTCCCGCGGCAGGTCGTTTGGGCGAGCATCGAGCGCTGCTCTACCGCGACGATCTGGGGGCCCACGTAAAGTTCCGCCCGTACGGCCGACCGACGGCGGAATGGTTGGCGTGGGTGAAAGACAGATTAAACGCAGAGTACGCTGAGGCGCAGAGAATCGCGAAGGAAAAAAATTGTTAGCGTTGGCGGCAACGCCACTCCACCACCTCGCGTACTTGCGATTATGGAATACAAAGCATACCCTAAATAAATCCCAGCTCCACGGCCCTCATCCCTCATCTCTTATCCCGCATCTCAAGTATTTAACTACCGCCCTGCGCTCTTATGCCTTGGTGCATAAGGGAATCGGTTGCTCCTACAAACCAGGAGAATACAAATGTCAAAACAAGGAACCAATGATTGGTCGCGGCGGAAGTTTCTTCAATCCTCGACCCTCGGCACAACTGCGGCACTGGCCGCACCGGCAGCTGTTACGGCGAAGAAAACCGACAGCACCACAATTGTAGGCAGCGGCAACTATCGTTTTGAAGTACTTCACCATTGGCCGCAACTGCCTGAGAAATTCACTTGGCAAACCACGCATAACGTCGCGGTCGACAGCGAAGGACTCCTCTATGTAATCCACGAGGGGGATCTTGCCCAAGGGGATCATCCTTCGATCTTTGTGTTCGATGCAGCAGGTAAATACGTTCGCTCCTTTGGCAGCCAGTTTCAGGGCGGCGGCCATGGTATTGAAGTCCGCAATGAAGGCGGGCAAGATTTTCTATACGTTTGTGCCTATCACCAACAGCGGTCGTTTGCCAAGCTGGATACCCGGGGCGAACTTCTATGGCGTAAAGGGGCCCCGATGGAGAGTGGGATTTACGCCGAAGGCGAAGACCAATACCCGCGCACCAAAGAGGACAATCCCTGGGGCAGGAATCGGTTTTTGCCCACCAATGTTGCTTTTCTTCCTGACGGTGGGTTCTTTGTCGCTGACGGCTATGGGGGCTACCGTATCCATCGCTACGATGTCGATGGGAATTGGGTCAGTCAGTTTGGTAAACCTGCCGACACAACAAGAGCCGATGGCACGTTCAAACTACCGCACGGCATTTGGATCGACGGCCGTGGCGAACAGCCGTTGATCGTGGTTGCAGATCGTGAGCTGGATCGATTGCAGTGGTTTACGCTTGCGGGCGAGCATCGCCAGACCTTAGACGGCTTTCGCTGGCCAGCCAACATGGATACCCGCGGCGATTTAATGGTTGTCCCAGAATTGGTGGCGAGACTCACGTTGTTAGATAAAGACAACCAAATGGTTGCCCATCTTGGGACGGATTCAGAGCGGATAAAAGCCAATCAAAAAGAAACGGGGGGCTTCAATATCCGCGGCGACGAGTCGCAGTGGCAGACGGGCAAATTTATTCACCCCCATGATGCCTGTTTCGACGCAGACGGCAATATCTTTATTGCGGAGTGGGTTGAGGGCGGCCGCATTACGAAACTTCGCCGGTTGTATTAATGGGTCAAGCCAAAC
>Ga0115002_10007874_pt1 | contig 11915 bp, 10 predicted proteins | sample ArcticOcean_MG_C_8_FD_89576 | JGI IMG/M metagenome (GOLD analysis project Ga0115002, IMG submission 89576) | Marine microbial communities from western Arctic Ocean - ArcticOcean_MG_CB11_86 | ecosystem: Environmental > Aquatic > Marine > Oceanic | place: Arctic Ocean: Canada Basin | collected...
CAAGCCGTGGGCCAGCCAATCACCTGCATCTACAACCCTGTGTCTGGACGGGAAGGGAAGTGGGCCGAATTCACACCGGCAACTGTCCAGAAGAGCGTCTTCATCGTCGGAGGTGGTCCCGCAGGCATGGAAGCGGCCAGAGTCGCTGCTGAGAGGGGACATCAGGTAACCCTGGTGGAGAGATCTGATCGGTTAGGAGGCCAGGTCAACGTCGCCGCATCCGTACCCGGACGCTCGGAATTCGGAGAGATCGTTCGATTCTTCGAGGGCCAGCTTGGGAGACTGAAAGTCGAGGTGCTGCTCAACACGGAGGCTTCAGCGGAAATGGTTACCTCTCGTGGCGCCAATGCGGTGGTTATCGCCACAGGCTCGACACCCCATGTGCCGCAGATGCCTGGTTCGGAAGGCGGTAACGTACTCTCGGCACGGCAGGTGCTGGAGACAGGCGTGGCCGTAGGGAACCGTGTTGTTGTCATCGACACCCAGGGCATGAGGCTGGGATGCGATGTGGCCAACTACCTCTCCAAGCAGGGCAAGGATGTTGAAATCGTAACGGGTATGCCCTACGTGGGAGAACATATACAAGCTGGCGTGTGGAGGCATCTGTATGAGGAGCTATTGCGACAGGGCGTGAAAATGACGCCACTTACGGGGGTATCGTCGATAGGGGAAAGCACAGTAAATACCTTTAATTCGGTCTTCACCGACGCGACACGGGTCATCGAGGGAGTGGACAATGTTGTGTTTGCTTCTGGGGGAGCCGCCAACGATGGGCTGTATCGGTCACTGCGAAACTCGGTCAGTGAGCTTCATGCTATCGGGGACTGCCTGCAGCCTCGCACAGTGGAGGCTGCAGTATATGAAGGACATAGTGTAGGCCGGCTGTTATAAGACCAGGTATAGGCCCTAGCTAGCGGCGGCGGCTGAACTAGTCGCTTCTGCGCCTGTGAACAGGTGGCAGTTAACGATATGTCCAGGCGTTACCTCTTGCATGACGGGAATGTCAGTATTGCAAGGCTCGAAGGCCACGGGACACCTGGGATGGAAGGTGCAGCCATCAGGCGGGTTAAGAGGCGAAGGTACCTCACCGGTTAGCACAATCTCCTCGCGCTGGAGGTTAGGATGCGCCGGCAACGATGCTGAAATCAGCGCCTTTGTATATGGATGCAAAGGGTTGCCAAAGAGGTCCTGAGGATTAGCCTCTTCGATAATCTTGCCAAGGTACATGACGCCGACTCGGTGGCTCATGTAGCGTACAGTTGCCAGGTTGTGAGCGATTAGCAGATAGCTGAGGTTATAGGTCTGCTGCAGCTCTTTAAGCAGGTTAAGGATCTGGGCGCGAATGGATACGTCCAGCGCCGACACCGGCTCGTCCAGGACCATCAGCTTGGGCCGCGTTGATAGCGCCCGCGCAATTGCGATGCGTTGCCGTTGGCCTCCGCTGAACTCATGGGGATAGCGATCTGCATGGAAGGCGTGTAAGCCCACTACTTCGAGTAGCTCGCCAACCTGCTTTTTCACCTCCTCTTTGGTGAGGTTCTGGTGAGTAATAAGCGGCTCGGAGACGATGGCGTCCACACGCATTCTTGGATTCAGCGAGCTCCAGGGATCCTGGAACACCGCCTGCACAGAGGAATGGAAATCCTTGCGCTGCTCGCTAGTGAACTTGTTCATGGCCGTGCCCTGATAGTAGATCTCTCCCTCGGTGGGTGGCTCAACCATCAGGATCTGGCGTGAAGTTGTCGTCTTTCCGCAACCAGACTCGCCAACTAGACTGTAGGTCTGGCCTTCAGGAATTGAAAAGGAGACACCGTCTACAGCCTTCACGACTCCTACTGTCTTTTGGAAGACAATGCCCTTGAGGACTGGATAATGTTTCTTTAGCCCATCCAGCCGAATTAGGGCCTCTGGATCGGCATGACCATTAGTTTGCACCATCGAGCCTCCAGCAACTAGCGACGTGATCTTCACCAACGGAAGATTCGCCGGGATATACATTGCACTTGTCGAAGGCATACGGACATCGCGGAGCGAAGGAACAGCCTTCTGGCAGATCATCTAGGGTAGGTGGTTGACCTTCAATTGAAGGCAGGAAATCTACATCCTCGTTAAGGTCAGGAACTGATTTCAACAGTGCCTCAGTGTAAGGATGTTGTGGGTTATCGAAAAGCTCTAGGACACTGGCCTGCTCCACAATTTTACCAGCGTACATGACGGCGACGCGGTCACACATGCGAGCGACCACACCAAAGTCGTGTGTTATGAACAGGATAGCAGCACCCGTTTCAGCCTGAATTTCTTTGAGAAGCTGAAGGTACTGCAGTTGGATTGTTGCATCTAGCGATGTCGTCGGCTCGTCTGCAATTAGAACGTTGGGGGAGCGCGCCATGGCGATAGCTCCTACCACGCGTTGTCGCATTCCACCGCTCATCTGATGTGGAAAGACAGACAGGCGGGACTCAGGGGCCGGAATCCTGACGTTGGCCAGAAGCTGAGTAGCCTTCTGAATCAACGTAGGCTTAGAGTCCTTGTTGTCCATTTTTAAGGATTCTATCAGTTGGTTTCCTATGGTGAAAACGGGATTAAGGGAGGTTAGGGGGTCCTGCATAACCATGCAGATGCCCTTACCTCGTATCTCCCGCATCTCGGACTCATCCTTTTGAAGGAGGTCTTCGCCAAGATACATGATCTTGCCGCCAACAATTTTGCCAGCGGGTTGCGGTACTAGGCCGAGTATGGACCATGCGGTCATGCTCTTGCCGGAACCGGATTCACCAACGATGCCTAAAGTTTCACCTCTGCCGACTTCGAAACTTATGCCATCAACTGCCTTCACTACGCCAGAGCGCGTGAAGAAATGTGTTCTCAGGTCTTCTACTTTTAGGACTGGGTCTTCCTGCAATTAAGGAGTTCCTTCCCGATATATCAATCTTGAGTGAGGCAGGTTAGCGGGAGCGGCGTAGTTTTGGATCAAGGAAGTCTCGCAGCCAATCGCCCAACAGGTTGAATGCCATTACAACAACAGTGATGATTATTCCAGGGAAAAGCGACAGCCACCAGCCGTTGCCGTTAATGTAATTCCTGCCTTCGGCCACCATGACGCCCCAAGCGGGTTCACCAGGTTTGAGTCCTAGTCCCAGGAAACTCAGCGAAGCGACTAACAAGATCACTTGCCCAACCGTGATGCTGGTGATGACCATCAGCGTGTTCACAACGTTTGGGAACAGGTGCCGCCAGATTATCATCGCAGGCGACACGCCTGATATGCGTGCCAAAGTGACGAAATCGCGGTCTCTGTTGGACAGCACTTCACCCCTAATCATACGCGCGAATCGAGCCCAAGTCGTGGCAGTCACCGCTATGAGAACAGGAACCAATCCTGTGCCAACGAGGCTCACAATGAGCAGGGCCACCAATATAGATGGAAATCCCATCACCGCGTCCGTTATGCGCATTAATAACGAATCAACCCACTTTCCGGCGTAACCAGCCACCAGCCCTACGGTGGTTCCAACTAGGATAGCCACTACCATGGAAGGGAGTGTCACCTTCATTATGGTGCGAGCACCAAATATGAGTCTGCTGAGGACATCCTTACCCAGACCGTCCGTACCTAGCAAGTTCTCGGTAGTCTGAAAAGGAGGGTTTAGTCGCTGCAGAATATCGTTCTTCTTGGGATCGGCTGGCGCCACCAAAGGCGCGAAAATGGCAAGAAATACTATGATTGAAAGGATAGCTATTGGGAACCAGGGCAGCCTAAGATCCTGAATCTTCTTCCAGATGGACGAAGTGCCACTGGGTTGGGCCAGAACTGTATCTGCGGTAGCCACAGCAGTAACCTCCGTTTGTTAATTCAGCCGTACGCGAGGGTCCGCATACCCGTAAAGGATATCGACCATCATTGCCGTTAGGATGTAAGCAATGCCTGACACCATTATCGCGCCTTCAACTTGCGGGAAGTTGTTGGACAAGATGCCTTCCAGAAGCATGAGCCCTACACCAGGCCACGCGAAAACCACTTCAACAATTACCGAGCCGTTAAGAAGGCCCGCCAGTGCTATACCACCGAATGTCAAAATGGGAATCAGAGCGTTGCGAGTAGCGTGCTTCCAGATTACCAAGCGCCCACTCAATCCCTTAACCTGTGCGAACTTAACGTAGTCAGTGTCCAGCACTTCGAGCATTGCGGAACGACCAAGCCGCATAAACGCTGCAATGATGGCCAGCGCCAAGACGAAGGACGGTAATATCAGGTGCATAATCATGTCGGGAATCTGCTCGATGGCCGGGAACCAGCCTTCCATGTCCCCTCGTCCGTAAACGGGGAGCACACCCAATCGTCCGCCGAGGAGGATAATGAGCATAATGGCTATCCAAAATTGCGGAGCGGACATACCAAATATGGCAAATATCTTAGTAATCTTGTCAAATATAGAGTCGCGTTTTACCGCCGAGAGAATGCCCAAAGGTACACCGATTACTACGGCCATGGTCATTCCGGATATGGCGAGATGAACCGTTGCGGGGAGCCTCTCCAGTAAAATGTCTCTAACTGGCCTACGTGTGGTGAAAGAGTCTCCAAAATCAAGAAAAATAGCCTTCTTGGCAAAATTCCAATACTGAACAAGGAAGGGCTTATCCAGTCCCATGGCTGCCCGCTGTTCTTGGTACACAGTTTCGGATGCGGCCTCAGATATGGGCAGTAAAAAGCGAGCTGGATCACCGGTAAGCTGAACGCTTCCGAACACAACGAAACTGAGCGCAATTAGCGTTATTAAACCCTCGCCGAGTCTTTTAAGAATAAATCCCTGCATAGCTCACCAAATCTATATATAAGAATGGGGGAGAGGAGTTTACCCCTCTCCCCCGGTTATCTACGTTCGCTGCAGTTGGTTATTTACCGACGGACCGCATGAAAGCGGTTTTATTCTGCTGGCTCAAGTGTCCAAACTGCGGTTATGTACGAAACCAATTCCCACGGCTCGTAGGTTGAGGCATCGGCGTTCGGGCCAACACCCCAAGGTAGATTGGTGTAGAAGCCACTCCAGAAGTTGGCCTCGTCTTTCACTACCTTATAAGCCTCGAGGAAGCTGGCATCTCTTGTATCCAGGTTAATGTCTGCCAGTGCCTTGCGTACGATCGGTGTTGTTACGCTAGCCCAAGGCTCCAAATCGGGGTCCTTAATGGCCCTCCAAGCAATGTCCTTGTTATTGTAGCCACCGGACAGCGAGCTGGTGCCGTCATAGCGAGCTTCGTTCGTGCGAACTAGCATGTGTGTAGCAAGCTCACGGTTGTTCCACTGCTGTCGAACAGCAGATGCGTCACCTACTACAACTTCAACGTCCATTCCCAGGTCGTTATTGTAGGCGTCCGCAAAGAGCTGCGAGAGCTCAGGTAGCAATGGCGTGTCGCCAGCTTCCCAGGTGTAAATCTTGAAGGAAACCTGTTCGCCGTTAGCCATCTTGCCATCTACGATTCCTGCATCAGCTAGTAAAGCTTTGGCCTTCTCCAGGTCGTATCCAGGGGGATCAAGCTCTGGGCCATAACCAAGGGAGTTGGGGGTTACGTGGTTCCAACCCTTCATGGTGGCACCTTGACCGTATAGCTCCGCTACAATGGTAGGCCTGTCAACTGCGAGTTCCATTGCCTGACGGGTGCGCTTGTCCCAGCACCACATGTCGGGCTCCCAGCAGTCGACCATAACTACCCAGTTATATGCGGACTCGTTCTGCCAGACGACCTTGCCACCAGCGGCGTCTATGCCGTCCAACATAAGGATGTTCGCTTCAATCAGGTCGCCGCTGCCGCTTTGAAGGGCCGCGATGCGCGTAGCGTCCTCAGGAACCACTTCCATATTAAGGAATTCGAATTTCATTCGGCGGTCATCTGGGAAACCATTTCCCGGGTGCCAGCCATAATCAACGAACCGTTCAAATTCAAACTTCTGCTCTGGAAGCCAGTCTTTCAGTACCATGGAACCAGTACCGGCAGGGGCTTTCTCAAAGCTTTCGTATCCCAGGTCACCAGCCTCTATTTGAGATTCAGTGTATGTCTTAGACTGCAGCATTCCCTGAGGTCCCTGGGCATGCTCTGAGATAAAGGCAGGAACATCTGGCCTAGGGTTGGTGGAGGCAAAAACGGTGAATTGGTCAGGTCCCGGACCCATTTCTACCTTCTCGAACTGCGCAGCGTCGGCTATGTCGCGCGGCTCATAGTATCTCGTCTCTCCGAGCCTTCGAGCTTCATTGCCTAGCATCTTGTCGACCGTCCATTTGGCGTCTTCGACACCAAGGGAGTTGCCTGCATGGTCGGTAAAAATGCCCTCATTGGCAGTGAATACCCATTGCATGCCGTCGGCGCTCATTTCCCATGACTTCGTCGCGGCAGGAACCAGTGTGCTTCCGCCGGAACCACCGACGATACCAATGTTCATTATGCGATGGTACTTCGCATCCTCGCCGTCAGCGAGCCATGTGTCGAATTTTCCGTTACCAAGGTTTGCGATCAGCACATTCATTGTTTTTCCTGCGCCGATTTGACCAGCTGGGGCTGCTGGTGCGGGGGCGGAGGGCACTGCCGATGCGGATGGCGCCCCCGGTGCAGATGGTACTGCCGGTGCCGCTGGGGCTTCCGGTTCAGAGCTGCTGCACGCAGCTGCAATTATTGCGAGAGTGACCATGCTGACTATTAAAGTCATTAGGCCCCCTCGTCTGCGATTTCTCCAGAACCTCATGTACAATCCTCCTGCTATTTTTGTTAGCCTCACTAATACGCTTATTACGAGGCATTTTGTTGAGGTCACACTTGATAAATAGAGTAATTCAAGGTGTTGCCGCGATGCTAATTGTCCAGAATCGCCAGCAGCTTCTTACTTTGCGATACTTCGAAGCTGATTAACCGTCTTAACCCATTCTTCCCATTTGGTAAGAATTACGAATCTTTATCGGGTTTATTAGCGACCTATCAATGAAAACAGGACGGATGACATTTGAATTACGCTGGCGGAGACGATAGCAGGTTATCGCGTCTTTTGTCAACTAAGGCGGTGTTAAGCCGTTTATTCCTAGGCGGGCCTGTAAACGACTGGTATCAGGTCTTAATCTGGCTAAATTGCTGTAGTTTAATCTATGACAAACTTGTATTGTGGCAACGGCTTGTCATGGGGGTTCAGAGTATAGTGAACAACGTGAATAATCTATATTAGAGAGGAAATGGACAAGAATGATTGGTATTCTAGGGGCATCTCAGTACGAAAGCGTTCTGGAAACCCAAGGTGAAAGAACTGTTGTAACAACTCGATTCGGTGATGTGCCACTGCTGAGAGGCACCATAGCGGGCCAGGAAGTCGCATACATTCGGCGTTTTGGGTGGGAGAACAATCTGGCTTCAGACGTTGTAAATCACACTGCTAATGCGCTGGCGTTTCGAAGTCTGGGTGTACGCCGCGTTATCACCATGAATGGCTTTGGTGGTGTGGGGCGAGATATACAGACCAACGACCTGGTGATTTACAGCGACTACATTCGTATGGTTGAGCGGACCCCTACGACAATATTCGTTGGCGAGCCTCGTTGGCCCAGGGCCCACATGAAGACGCCATTCTGTCCCGAGATGCGCAGTGCTCTGGCCGCTGCGTCCAGGCAGAACAGCGATAGGCGCGTGATTGAGGAGGCCGTGAATATCTGCGTGCAAGGGCCGCATGACGAGACCCCTGCCGAAATTGAGGCCTACCGTAGACTTGGAGCGGACATCATCTGCACCACTGTCTACCCGGAGGTCGTCTACTACAGAGAGCTTGAGATGTGTTTTGCCGGCATATGCTGGGTTTGCGATCTTGCTGGTGAAGAAGGCGAGCGCGACTGGGCAATGATTTCCCCTGAAGAGCTTGCCCCTATAATGCGTGCCGCCGTTGCAGATGTTCCAGATGCTGCGTCTTGCTCTTGCCAGTCCACCTGGGTTGGTAACGAAGACAAGCTCCCGGCCTGGTATCGCGAAATCCGTTAGTTGTTGGAACGAATCCTGGAACCGCCTCAGGGCTACGACCGAACTAAGGTCTAATAGTGCGTTGACCTGAGGCGGTTTCTTTAACAGACGGGTGAACAGGCCTCTTGGCCAGCATGAAGGCCACGGAGCCGAGGACGTATATAGGCATGAAGGTTAGCAACATTATGTCGTAGCTATTCGTTGTATCGCGAATCCATCCGCTGAAGATTGGCGATATCATCATGCCGGTATTGTGGAATAGGCTCATGAAGCCCATTAAGCTGGCGAATCTGCTCCGACCGAAGTAGTTGCCGACCATCAGCCAGTTGACGGATGTGATCCCTTCGATCAGCGAGAAGCCAATGACGAATAGAATTACAGAAGTCAATCCATCAAATAGATACAGCGACAGCAGACCCAATGCCCCACCGTTCATACCGACGAAGAGCAGCTTGCGCGGCGACATGTAATCGCCAGCAACACCCATACCGAACCGGAGCGGGATGGATATGAAGAACATGGCCGACACTATTAAAGCGGCCTGCTGCGCCTCATAGCCCTTGTCTTCCAGGATCGGGAATATGTGAATAACCACGGCGTTGGTTGCTGATACGCGTATTGTCAGACCTACCAGGAGAAGCCAGAACGCCGAGGTCTTGATGGCCTGTCTTACCGTGAAGTCGGGGCCATAGGTGCCAGCGTCTGATTTGGGCTTTGCGACCTCTGAACTTTCTTGGCTTGCCTCTGCTGGGCTTTCTGCCTCTATTGGGTCTCCGTCTGGCCCTTGCCCGATGTCCTCAGGCCGACTACGGATTACCTTGGCAATGGGGATGGTTATGCAAACGATGAAAATGCCCGCGTACATCAGCGTGTCCCGCCAGCCAATGGTCGCGATGCCCAAGCCCAAGAGGGGCACTACAACGGCCCCGCCGCCGGCGAAACTGGTCATCAAGGTAGACAGAGCGACGCCTTTTCTTCGGACGAACCACTGGTTGACCACGGCCATTAAGGTCTGGCCCAGGCCGGCGGTTTTGCCCACAGACACCACGCCAACAAAAAGGACAATGAACTGCCAATAGACTGTGGCACGAGACACCAGGATCAGGCCTATGCCCGCCGTGATGCCACCTATAAGGATCATTCTTCTGGCACCGTAGCGGTCTACCAGCCAGCCTACAAGAGGTCCGCCGAGGCCGCCTTCCGCTCGGGACAAACTGAAGACCAGGGACATTGCGGTGTAGCTTACGCCGAGGTCTGTGCGGATAGACTGGAAGAAGATAGAGAAGCCGTTGGAGACGGTGCCGTTGCCAAACATGCCCTGAATGGATGCGGCGGCGACAACGTACCAACCGTAGAACGGGCGCTTTTTTGATTCCTTTTGAATTAGCTAATCCACGCTTTCTGCAGAGGTAACCGAGTAGGTTAATCACTATAGCAGAAGCAATGTGAGTTGGCTTAATTGCAATCCTTTTAAGGTGTGAGAAATTACCTGTGAGCACCGATGTGAGGTATCTCAGGCAGTATAAGAAAATCGCGGGAAGCTGATGGCATACCGTCGCATAGAGTTAACAGAGAGGGTGCTTCTGCAATTACTGCGCTAAAGTTACGGTTCTTAAAAGAGCTTGACCGAAGTGAATACGCGATGATTTCGGCCAGGCTCTTTCTTTCTGAAACTCTCAATTAGCGGGTCTAGTTTACAGCGAAGCGCTCCAGGGCCTCGTCGTCGAACTCTATTCCGAAGCCAGGTGTCTGAGGCAGGACCAACATGCCATCCTCGACTTTGGGCTCCTCCTTGAAGAGGGGATATGCCCAGGGCATCAACTCTGTGTAGATGCCGTTGGGAATGGCGGCCATACCGTGCATGAGGAACTCCGGTGCCAGGTGGCTCACCACCGGCAAGTTAAAGGCCTCTGCCATGTGCGCGACCTTCATCCACTGGGTAATTCCACCGGCGCGCAGCAGGTCGACCATGACGATATCGATGGACCTATGCTCCAGCATGTATCGGAACGGCATAATGCCGTAGTGGTACTCGCCAGCAGCGATAGGCGTGTCCAGCGCGTCGGCGATTCGCGAAAGGCCCTCGAAGTCGCTGTAGTGCGTTGGGTCCTCCAGCCAGTAAAGGTCGTAAGCGGCCAGCTCCCGACCGATGGAAATGGCCGTGTTGACGTCCCAGCCCTGGTTGATGTCCAGCATCACGTCGATATCTGGGCCGACCGTCTCCCGCATGACCTGCATCCGGGCGATCTCTTTGGCCGCTGTGTCCTCAGCGCCCATTCGGAATTTCATGGCCTTGTATCCCTGAGCAACCAGTTCTGCCGCACTCTCCGCAAGCTCCTCTAAGGAGTATGGCCTCCATAGCTTGCCGCTGTAGTAAGTCGGCACACGATCTCTGAATCCGCCTAGCAACCGGTATACAGGCTCGCCCAGAGCCTTGCCCTTCAGGTCCCAGATGGCGACGTCGATGGCGGAAACGGTCCGTGTAGCTAGGCCAGCCGGCGAACCGCTGCCAGCCAAGGTAGTTAGCCTGTGGTTAATGGCCTCAACGTTGATTGGGTCTTCTCCGATTACCTGCTCGCATAAGGCGTCCAGCGATGCTTTAAGGGCGGGCACCATCACGGCGCTGGTGAAGCCTGCATAGCTGATGCCATCTATGCCCTCGTTGGTGTGTAGCTTGAGCGTGATGAAGTTAGAAGCCAGCGAGGCTAGTCCATCTCCAAGTGGCCCTGATTCCCTCGGCACGCTTACTACTTTTGTTGTGAATCCCGTTACTTTCATCTCTGCCTCTTTTCCAACGTTAGCTAGCCTGAATCCGTGATCCGGTTCAGAGGGCACTAGATTATCAGCATCGCGTTATTACTGCTATCTGTAGTGATTCGGCCAATCATCCCGCTCTGTTGCTGAACTCACAAGAACAGCGGTTATGGACACTAAGGTGTAAACCTTAGGGCAAACAGGTTATCTCCCTTAGTGCCTAGCCTCCTCTAGGTTATTGGTGATTGTGAGAGCTTTGACGCCCCAAAGCTCTCACAATCACCCGGTTAGCGCAGGAGATATTGCGAATACCTACGGAGCCCATTGCATAGGGCTTCAGAGGAATCTAATAAATAAGCTTTCAAGCTACAATCGGACATACGGGTATGAGAGTTTACCAGTGATTGAATGAATTTTAATGACCAGACTGGCACCGACCAGGTGATGGACGTAAGTTCTGCAGTCGAGCGATTGGGTAGCGAAAAGCTACTTAAAAGGGTGGCAGGAGTTCTCCTGGAGAATGCCACCAACCATACAACGGATATTAAAGACGCCATCGCCGCTCATGATGATAAGAAGCTGGAGATGGCTGCTCATACTCTGGTGAGCTCCATGACATATCTGTCGGCAAGCTTCGCCCCTGCTGCTGCGATGAAACTTGAGCACATGGGCAGAGATGGCGTCGTCGACGGGCTTCAAGATGTCTATGACCTACTGATGATCGCAATAGACAGAATGGCAGAGGCCTTGAAGCCTCTCCTGTGAAATGACCTGCGAACGAAGAGATCGTGTCAAATAAGATTCTAATAGCAGAAGATGACGCTGTATCGCGAATGGTGCTTGAGGAGCTTCTCCTGGAGTTCGGGTTCGAGGTGGAAGTTTGCGTTGATGGCCAGCAGGCCTGGGACGCTCTCAACCGGGATGACGCCCTGGAAATTTGCCATTATTGACTGGATGATGCCAGGCATGCACGGCATTGAGATCTGTCAGAAAGTGCGGGAAGGCCGCATGGCGACTAACCCCTATTTAATGCTTCTTACCGTCAAGGGGGACAAAGAGGACAAGATCAGGGGGCTTCAGGCTGGCGCGGACGACTATCTGACAAACCCCTTTAATTCTGAAGAACTGCGAGTGCGTATCAGGGTGGGCCAGCGGATAGTTCGCTTACAGAGGCAGCG
>Ga0115002_10007876_pt1 | contig 11913 bp, 11 predicted proteins | sample ArcticOcean_MG_C_8_FD_89576 | JGI IMG/M metagenome (GOLD analysis project Ga0115002, IMG submission 89576) | Marine microbial communities from western Arctic Ocean - ArcticOcean_MG_CB11_86 | ecosystem: Environmental > Aquatic > Marine > Oceanic | place: Arctic Ocean: Canada Basin | collected...
GGGTTTGGAGCTAACTTACATCCGCAATGCCACAGAATGTCTTCTGGTGTTGTGGAACAATCCGCCGTACGAAGACTCCGGCACGGAGATTGCATCGCAAGATCTAAGTCCAACCTCTTTTGTGATCCCGCAAGAGGCAATTCCTGATTTGTCCAAGCCAGAGCGCATAACCAACACGACGATCACTATACCGACGCAAGACGTTGTAACGTGCGTAGGAGCTTGAGGCCTGCATGACCACCACAGCTTCTCCCGACGGGCTTCGGGCCTATTTGAACAAGGACCCTTGGTACAACCACAACGATCCGGATGCGGTCATCGCGTTCGTTCGCGCGCTGATGGAAGACAGCGAAGTGCCATGGTGCTTTCCGTTCGCTCGTGAGCTGATCATGGGCCCTTACACGCCGATGATCCAAACGCTGATTCAGCACTTGGGGTGGATGCGCGACGAACGCGGTATCGAAATCATCCTCGACCGCATGAAACAACTGGGCTCGGATGATCGTACACTCTCGACCCCTTGGTGTACCGCAGGTCGTCCGGCGGCGGCCGTATGTGTCGAAGCACTGGCGATGATCGGCGGGCCGCCGGTGGTCGATATTTTTTCGGTGCTACTGTCAGACCCCAATCAGGAGCACCTGCATAAGACGATCCATTCGGTTGAAGTGGCCGAGAAACCCAGGCAGGCGATGGCGCCGATTCCGGAAGACTTTCCTGAAGTCCTCAAGGGCATCCACAGTGCACTCAGTTTTATGCGCCACGACGACATCTCCGTCGACGGTACCTCCGATTGCGACGCCGGCCGAGCGCCGGATGATCCAATGCAGCTCGAACAACTAATCGAGCAAGAGAAAGTACGACGTGCTGGGTCAGTGCAAGTACTCGCGGCCTGGAGAAGTCTACCGTTTCCCGGCCAGATCGAAATGCTTAGTGGCGACGGCGAGACGCGCACCTTCGATCTGAAAACCCATTTCGCCGGCCTGGTTCACAATGTCGCAGATCCTTTTTCAGACTTCGGCGTGTTCAATTCTGGTCCCAAGGTGGAATACCCCCTTGGAAATCGCCGCTGGGCGCATTCCCACACCTTCCTCTGTTTCCAGATTCCCGATGGGTCGATGTGGAATAGCGAATACGTATGGGACGAACAAGCGGGCACCATCACTACACACTTCCGGCAGCGTATTGAGCTCGAACGGGTGATAGTCAATGCCGACGGTCGGTCGGTCACCGTGTCTCACACTCCCATCGCTACCGCGATCGAGACGCGTGGCAATGTTGACACCAACCGATGCAACAGTGCCGTGCAAGGCGTGTGGAACAATCCCCAGGGAGAGGGCACCAATTACTACACACGTCGGGCCAACGTCTTGCTGCCTTATACCAAGCTCTGCTATATCAGTCTCTTGCATCAGCCCTTGGTCAATGTGCTGGGATTGTGGGTGGTGGATGAAGAAGAACGTCTGGAGCGGTTTTTTGATTCCCGGGGGACGTGCATCGACAAAGCGAGTGTGGTCGACCAGCTGCTGATTCCTCTCCATGAACCGGGTGTGCTGACTTTGACAGCCGACGAATATCGCCCCCAGGGTTTTGATGATACCTACGGCAAGCGAATCCCGCAGCGGCTTTGGCCGGAGCTAACTCCCGTGCCACCTGTCTCCCATTTAGATCGTGTGATGGGCGCGCTGTTTGAGAAAAACTGTTGCGGCTTGGCTGGCTGGGAGCAGGACACCGACAACGGCTACAACCCGGGTTACGACATCAACAAGGACGGCGTCATCGACGAGAGGGACCGCGAGATCCTCGCTCGACATGCGGGAGAGGTCTATCGTTACAACCTGATGCAGCACAACTACTTCGGCATGAATTGGGTTGGCGCAGCATACGGCTGCCGCAGTCGCAATTTCAAGGACGATCCCCCGTTGTTCGTTGCTTCTTACGACTACGGGGCGGGCTACGACGCAGAGACAGGAACGATCCAGTTGACCGAACCTGCCACCCCTGGGACCGAGATGTATGTTAGCTATTATCAGGACGCCCCAGCCGAAGCAGGGAAAGACAACATCAGGGTCTACCTGCATCCTCCGATCGAGTAATACTTTGTGACCGCGAAATAGAGGCCGTCCAACCCAAACCCATCACCTGAGAGGTTCTTGCGATGCAAATCTGCGACTATTCCCGATCGTTCTGTAGTTTCGAGATCGACACTAAGAAACAGCCGGCACTCACCATGTCGCGACCGGCTCCGCAAACGCATAATTATGTCCGCTTTTCGCTGGACTGCCGCTGTGTGATCACCTCGGAGAACCAATCGCGTCAGTACGTGCTCGGTGCGTCGTGCAAGAGTGAACAGGTCAATGTGAAGCAGGACGTCTGGCACAATCCTTGTGCCGACATGTGTTTAATTCTTTCTGACGACTACGCATTGGTCATCAAAAGCTGGGACCATCGCGGACGAAAAGTGGACCTTCACCCACCGACGCTGGGGACCCAACCGTTACGCCAGACTGTCCTGACGAAAGAGGCCTACAGCCAGACGCGCATCGGTCTGCACTCGGTAGAGGGTCGCCTGCTGAATACGGCTGAAGAGACTATTGAAGCAGGGCTGGCCAACGTGCCCTTGGTTTCGCAGACCGAGTGGACGCTTGACGATGGACGAAAAGTGATGCTGGAATATCCCGTGAAGGTTTGCAACTTTGGTCCTCGCGAGATTTACTACCAAGTCGACACTGGCCCGATCTTAATCCCGAACCCGGCACGTGAGCACAAGCATGAGATCGAATCCTTGGAACTGGCCTTCATCGCACACAATGCGGTCGATTGGGCCGAGGTGGTCGTCAATGTGCCAACGCCGATCGAGGGTGGGGCGGTGGTCGATCACTACAGCGAATCGCGCCGCCTCGAAAACGTGGTCAATCGGATGATTGCGCTGGACTAACGGTGGGATGGCCTGCGCAAGTCAGCCCATCTCGTGGAGGCAAGGCTGCGGAATTAGAGCGATGACCCATTGGTCTTCCTCCAGGCTGAGCAACAATTGCACCCTACAACGATTAACGCAAAGTCTGCATCCCTAGCGCTAGGATCGGCGCAACCGCCAGACACACGCCGAACACGGCGACGCCGCGTGGCGGCATAACGCGGCGGACGCGGTAGAGAATGAGCAGCAGTACGAGCGAAATGCCTCCCGCTACGGTACCGAAGAATAGTAGCAACTCACCCAGTACAGCCATTTGCATGGCATCGGGATGATTCGACGCGTAGTAGTGCACGCCAATGTTCGCCAAATTGCAAAAAGCCAACATGGTGACGGACACTCCCCAGGCGACGGCTAGCGCTTCGCCAGCACGCGATTCGGGCAATCGACGGCCGGCAAGGCGTTTCGATAAATTGTTAGGCCGAAGTCGCCGACGGTTTTTCTTGTGATTTTTCTGCTTCGTGGCCATCTCTATCCAATGACTCGTCTAACATTTGTGCCCACTAAGGCGCACGCATCATGTTGCCGAAAAGCAACATCTGGCGGCAGAACGAGCCCTGAAATCGACGTGCGATGGCCTCCGAGGCCGTCGTGACATTTCATGACACGCAATTCAAGACCTCAATAGACCGCATTACGAGCAAGCTGTTCAAGCCCCGAAAGGGCAGGCAACCGATTTACCTGTAATTTTTTCCCGCCTCGCCGATTTGCAAGCTATCTTTCAATTGGTCATTGAGGAATCGCCCCTCAAGCCGCCTTATCCCACCGGATGGCACTTTCTGCTGTCCAACGATTACCCCGTCGCGGGTTGGCCTAACCCACGACTGAAGTCTCCCACGACACCTGTGCCCAGAGCAGAGGGAACCTTTCCATGCCCCGCGTCGATACCTTTGAATCGCTACAAGCCTCGCTCGAGCCGCTCGAATCGCTCCGCGGCGAGCAAACCCAATTGGAATCCTGGGTAAACGAGTCGTTCCAATCCTTAGAAACACTCCATGGTGAACTCACCGAATGGCAGTCGGAACTCGCTCGTAAGCAGACCGCACTCGACCTGCGCGAAGATGCGCTGGAAAAATGCCAGTTCGAAGAACATGACATTGAGGGCAAGGCCGCTCAGTGGAAAGAAGAACTGGCCCAGGCGCGGGCGGAGCTTCAGCTTCTAGAAGACGACAATATCGAACAACTTCAAGAATTGGAGAAACTCGAGCGCCGGCAAGCCATTTTAGAAGCTGAGCTGAAAGTTGCTTCTCAGCGCACTGAGGAAGTCCGAGCAGCGCTCGCCGCAGAGCGTGCCGAGGCCGCTGAGGAGCGACAACAATGGCGGAAAGAATTCGCACAAATGCGCCAACTGTTAGAAAAACATTGCAATAGGCTGGCCGGCCATTTAGGTGAACCCGCGGATACAGAACGAGACCTAACTCCAGAAATATCGATGGAATTCGACACCACCTCGCGAAGTGCCACATTGCGCCGCAAGGCCCAATCCCGCCGTGCCGCGAAGAGCCATAATCAACATAGCGACGAGGACCCCTCACCATCATGAGTTCCAATAACTTTCGTTCGCACGCCGCCCACCCTGGGCGGTCGCAGGTGGCTTCCCAAGAGCAGCTTTCGCGTCTGCAGCCGCCTTCGCAGCTTTTGCACGCCGAATCGACCCACGTCAACGGACTCCTGGAGCAAATGGATGACGTGATTTTCGCCGCTGTGCTTGGCGATAGGGCAGCTGGCGAGCAAGCACACACGCTGTGGCCACAATTGGTCGAAGCGGTCGGCTGGAAGTTGCTCGAGGAATCGCGAGAACAGTACTTGCGGTACGCCATCGATGTCGCCCGCTGCGGCGAACAACAAGCAAATTGCAATCCTGAGCATGCCATCGCAGCGCTCGAAATAATTTCGCTGTTAACGAGGAACTAGCGCAAGGCCTCTAAAAACTCGCCGAACAGATAATGACTGTCGTGCGGACCGGCCGAGGCTTCTGGGTGATACTGCACGCTAAAGGCGCAATGCTCTTTATGCCGAACTCCTTCGATGGTGTTGTCGTTTAGGCTGCGATGCGTGACTTCTAAGACGCCTGGCAGCGACGCTTCGTCCACGGCAAAGCCGTGGTTCTGAGATGTGATTTCCACCATGCCGTCGGCCAAACGCTGCACGGGCTGATTCGCACCCCGATGTCCGAATTTCATTTTGAAGGTCTTCGCTCCGCAGGCCAGTGAGAGGAGCTGGTGTCCCAGGCAAATCCCAAAAATAGGCTGTTTACCGAGTAACTCGCGAATTGTGCCAATCGCGTACTCGAGCGGCTCCGGATCTCCCGGCCCGTTCGAAAGAAACACACCATCCGGCTCGTGGGCAAGCACCTCGGCAGCGGTCGATGTACCTGGCAAAACGGTCACCTGGCACGCTCGATCAATAAGGTGCCTAGGAATATTCCACTTCATTCCAAAATCCAGCGCCACGACATGAGGGGCAGAGGATTCGTTTGATTCCGCAATCCGCAATCCGCAATCCCCATTCAAATACGTCCACTTGCTAGTTGCTTCTCGCCATTCACACGGCTTGTCTGGCACCACTTCTCGCACTAAATCGCGTCCCACGAGGCCGGGGCTCGCCTGGGCTTTGGCGACTAAGCTGGCGTCGTCCATGTCTTCGGTCGAAAGGACGCCACGCATGGCTCCCTGCGAGCGAATCCGGCGCACCAGGGCCCGAGTATCGATCGACTCGATGGCCACGACGCCCCAATCTTTTAGAAAATCACTCAGTAAAGTTTCTGACCGAAAATTGCTGCGCACACGGCTATGCTCGCGAACGACAAAACCAGACAGATGCGGCCGCGGGCTTTCCAGGTCTTCGGTATTCACCCCGTAGTTGCCGATTTGCGGATAGGTCATGGTGACGATCTGGCCGCGGTAGCTGGGGTCGGTCAGAATCTCCTGATAGCCGGTCATTGACGTATTGAAACAGACCTCACCATCGACCTCGCCAGGGGCGCCGATCGAAACGCCGGTAAAGACCTTCCCATCTTCGAGAGCTAGTTTTGCAGTCAGTTTTGGCGCCATTTGTGCGGCCAGGTTGGATGCCAATTGTGAGGATTGTGACTTCTGCGGGGTCAATTCTGGAGAATGCGTGCGGGATTCTGTTGACGGACTTCAGCCTTCCTCGCTGGGAAGACGATAGCCCAAAATAGGCTGTGGGTCTCCGTCTCCGCAAGGAGTCGGTCAGCCTAATAACATGAGGGTTCTTGTTCCGGCGAGCAAGGGCCCTCTTTTTAGGCGCTCTATCTCGATGGCCGCTGTGTTGTTTTCAGATGGGCTCATGAAGATGTCTCCGCTGCGGGTTCTTGAAGTTGATCTAATGCCTCACCCAGCAACTCATGTAGCTGATCGGTCGTTAGTCCCAAGGCCACGCCCTGGCGAGCAAGTTGCCGAAGCTCCTCGATAAGCCGCTCGCGATGAGCAGCGAGGCTGTTGGCCCGGGCGTCTGAAGCTACGAACGTCCCCTGCCCATGACGCATCTCCAGGAGTCCGTCACTTACCAGTCGCTCGTAGACACGCAGCACGGTGTTCTGATTGACCGCCAGCTCGCGGGCCAACTCACGGACCGACGGCAGCTGATGGCCCGGCTGGAGCTTCCCAGACGCACAATACGTGGCAATCTGACCGCCAATCTGCCGAGAGATCGGTACGGCAGAGCCTTTTTCGATGCGAAGGAGCATTTGGGCCTCGAAAACCAAGGAACGCCACCAAGTGATTACAGTAGTGTAACAGTGGTCACCTGGGGTGTCAAACGCTGGTGCCTTGGCCTGTCCGTGATGCTCCGGATCCTTGGCGGAGGCGAGCTACGAAAGCGCGCTGGCGCGGTGGGCGCCATCAAACTCCGCTTCGGCATCCGTCAAACACCGTTTGATCTGCCTTACAGCCTGACGCAGTCGCTCTTCGTTCTCTACGAGCGACATCCGCAAGAAACCTTCGCCGGCGGGGCCGAAACCGCTGCCGGGGCTCACCGCAACGTTGCCTTTTTCTAAGAGCAGCAGCGCAAAATCCATGGTGCTCATGCGCGAGCGCCACGGTTCTGGAATCGGCTGCCAGACGAACATCCCCGCCTTGGGGATGTTCGGTACCCAGCCGAGACGAGCGAGACCGTCGCATAAAGCGTCGCGGCGGCTCTTGTAAATCAGCGACTGCTCTTCGACGGCCGCCTCGGTGTGACGCAGCGCCATGATCGCGGCGACCTGGATCGCCTGAAACATGCCATAGTCGTAGTAGCCTTTGATCGTAGCTAGGGCACCGATCATCTGCGCGTTGCCGGCACAAAAACCGACCCGCCAGCCTGCCATGTTGTAACCCTTGCTCATCGTCGTAAACTCGACCCCCACATCGGCAGCTCCTGGCGACGCCAGAAAGCTGGGCGGCTTATAGCCATCGAAGGCCACGTCGGCGTAAGCAAAATCGCTAATCACCATGAAGTAGTACTTTTTAGCCAGCTTCACGACTTCGTCATAAAAACCTTGCTCAACGACAGCACTTGACGGATTGTGCGGATAGCAAACGATCAACAGTTTGGGTTTGGGGTAAAGTGTCTCGCAGGTGTAGGCTACATCGGAAAGAAACTTCTCGCTGTCGTTGACCTGCAAGGAAATAACATTGCCAGCGGCTAGTGCTACCGCATAAACGTGTACGGGAAAGTAGGGGGCGGGGACGATCGCCGTGTCGCCGGCACCCATGAGTGCCAGACACATGTGGCTAAAACCCTCTTTGGAGCCGAGGCAGGTGATCACTTCACTCTCGGGATCGAGACGTACGCCATACTTTTTCAGGTACTTGGCGGCCACTTCGCGCCTCAAGTTCGTAATACCGTTGGACTTGCTGTAACGATGGTTGCGTGGATCGTGGGCAGCCTCAGCCAGCTTGTCGATGACGATCTCTTGCGGCGGATCGCTCGGGTTGCCCATACCCAACTCAATCACATCGTGTCCGGCGACGCGCTTGTCGTAGATCATTTTGTTGATGCGGCCAAACAGATAGGGCGGCAAACGCTTGACGCGCTGCGCAACCTCGATATGAAAGACATCCTTGGTGGAAACAGGATCAACGCTAGGCATATCAGAGGCAGATAGATCGTCAGACATTGCAAAACTCGTGCAAAACAGGCATGGGATACACTCTAGACCAAGTATAGCCGGCGGGGGTTCGCCGCACACCTGAGGAATGACAGACGAATAATGACGAATGACGCCATCTCATAGATACACGGCCCAATGACAGAAGGAAATGACGAGGCCCCTAATGACGAAAATCGCGGATTCAAGAATTCGTCCTTCGGGCTTCGTCATTCGTCATTCCACACTACCGCTGCCCAGCTGTAGGCCTCACGGCCTCGTCGTTGCGCACCCTGGCTGAACCGTCTCTCACTGGCGGGGCTTGCGACGTGCCGGCGAGGTAATTGTCGACACGCGAATTCTTGCGGATCTCCTCAAATTTCTCGTTCATCGCCAACCGCAGTTTCTTTTCGTAGATGTCTTGCCTAAGAATATCTTCGACCTGGGCCATATCGACATTCATCCTTTCGGTACGACCTTCGCAGCGTAAGACGAGAAATTTATCACCGGCCTGGATGATGCCCGACAATTGTCCGGGCTGAAGTTGAAACGCCGCTTGTTCAAGCTGCGGTTGCCCGCTATATCGCCGGACGGGAGGAACCTCTCCACGCAACGAACGCGTCGTCGGTTCGATCGAATATTCCTCGGCAAGATCGCCAAAATAATCTGTTGACTGATTGTGCCTCGCTTTGCCCCAGACTTCCTGAGCTCGACGCATGCTGCCAAGCACAATTGCCCGACAACGAACCCGCTCGCCGTAGTTTGCTTCAAATCCCTTCTGCATGTCTTCTTCGGAAACTTGAACGTTTTGGGCGGTCAACTTTTTCAGTGCAGCCGACGGCCAAACTGCCGTTTGTAAGTATTGTGATTTGCTGAGGCGCTGTTCGGCAATAACCGCTTTGTACCAAGCTTCCAGATCCGGCTCGCCATTAGCATCGACAACGCCAGCAAGTTCAGCAGCGTGGCCAACTTCCGTTTCGAGATCGGCTTCGGTTACATGCAACTTAGATTGCCGGAGTGCTTGTTGTAGAAGAACCTGCGAAATTTCACTCTCCAAGACCTTTTCACCATGGCGAAGCAAACACTCTTCTCCCAACTCCTTCATCGTGATGCGATCGCCGTTGACCATCGCCACAACACCAGGCATCGTCTCGCGAAGTTTCGGATCGTTGTAAACGTTTTGCACCGTAGCCGAGGACTGCAGTTTTTCGAACAAGCGGTTGGCGACCTCGCGGAGCTTTTCGTCTTTGATTTTTTCAACAATTTGATTTTGAACCTGATTGGCATCGAGCGGTCGCGCCGGAATGCGTCCTTCACTTTTCAAGATCACGAATTGATGGGCGACACGAATCACAGACGATATTTGGCCGGGCTGAAGGCTATACGCCGCCTTTTCGATGTTCGGATCACCGACGTGCCGACGAATGGGCTGGATGAGTCCTCCAACGCTGGCACTATTGATGTCGATCGAATGCTCAATCGCCACCCTGGCAAATGTATCGGGAGCATTCGTCAACTGGCTATGCAACTGCTGGGCAAGCTGGCCATCTTCTAGTGCGATCAATCGGGCGCGTACCATTTCGCCGAATTCTTGTTCGTAGGCTTTTTGGATTTCAGCCTGGCTCACCTCAATGTCAGACGCAGCCAGTTTTCTTAGCGCGAGCGTGGGCCAAACAATGTCACGGGCGTATTCGGAGGGCGAAATATCACGTTCTTGCTCCAGCATCTCTAGCCACTGCTCGCGACCCAACTGGAATCGCTCGGCCATGCGGTCGACTTCGGCAGCAATTTCCTCCGGAGAAATCGTGATATTGCGCTTCTGGCAATGGTTCATGATGAGTCGTTTATTGACCAAACTCCCCAAAATTTCCCTGCCGTATTGTTGGACACACGAAGAAGTCAGATCCGTCCGGCTAATATCCTTACCGTTTACCAATGCCATCACGTCATGCTGAGGAGGTTCAGCACGCAGAAGGTCGGAGTCGGTTTGAGCGGCGGTCTGCCGGGAGGTTTGGGCGATAGCTTGCCGGTTGCCTTCGACCAGCCGAAAATGATAGAGAGCAGTCAGTATCACCGCCGCCACCACCATCCATCCCACTTGGTTCTTCCAGGTCCATGCAAGGAATCTAGAACCAGTAGAACGCGAATCGTCATCCTGACGTACCGTCTCCAAGCGAGACATAGCGGTTTCTCCATAAACGCAAATCGAAGAATTATTGGGTCACCGCGCGACGAACCGCGCGGAGAATACGGGATAGGCAAGAAGTATAGGCGAAGGCCGTGAAAACCGACAAGAGAAGCAAGCTAAGTGCTAGCACGGGTGGTTCGTTGTGCTCAGATTTGCCAAGGCAATGGAGGAGAAGTCCGAAATACGCATTCCGAAGTCCCCTTAGTCGTCCATAACTTCTGCTTCTTTTGCCTTCGCCAGTTCGTTCACCTGGCCTTCGTACTTCTTCGTTAGCTCTTGGATCTCTTCCTTGAGCTTCTTGCAGGCGTCCTCGGAGATTTCCTTGTCTTTTTCGCACTGGTCGGCATGCTTGTTGCCGTCGCGGCGGATGTTGCGGATGGCAACGCGCTGCTCTTCGGCCAGGTCTTTGGTGCGCGACACCATTAAGCGGCGTACTTCGGTCGAGAGAGCCGGGATATTGAGCCGCACAACCTTGCCGTCGCTTTGCGGCGCGAGGCCCAAGTCACTGGCGATAATGCACTTCTCGATGTCTTTGATGGTGGATGGATCGAACGGTCGAATCACGATCTGAGTCGGCTCTGGAGCGCTAATGGATGCGATCTGCTTGAGCACCGTCGGCGAACCGTAAACATCTGCGCGTAGCGAATCAACGAGCCCTGGATTGGCTCGGCCAGTGCGGATACCGGTCATATCCTTCTTGAGCTTGCCAATCGCTTTTTCCATGCGCTCTTCAGAATCGAGCAATATGTCGTCAGAAGTCATAACTCGTCGCTTTCTTCGCTGGTTACGGTGGTGCCGACTTCTTCGCCGCGGACGGCCCGTTCGATATTGCCATCTTGGCGATAGTTGAAGACCAGGATCGGCAGGTTGTGTTCCATACACTGGGCGATTGCGGTGGGGTCCATGACCCGCAAGTTTTGCTCGCGAACTTGATCGAAACTGAGATGACGATAGAAAGCCGCATGCGGGTTCTTCTCGGGATCGTCGCTATAGACACCATCGACGCGAGTGGCTTTCATCAGTACGTCGGCACCAAGCTCCAATGCTTTTTGAGCTGCAGCTGTATCGGTGGTAACAAATGGCGCGCCGGTGCCACCCGCAAGGATGACAATCCGTCCTTTTTCCAAATGTCGCTGGGCACGTCGACGAATATAGGGCTCAGCTACCCCGTCCATTTTGACGGTGCTGGTGAGGCGGGTTTCACAGTCGAGCGATTCGAGCGCGTCTTGTAAGGCGAGGCCGTTGATGACTGTGGCCAACATGCCCATATAGTGAGCGGTGGCTTCTTGAATGCTGGAATTCCCTGCCGTGAACTGGGCTCCTCGTAGGATGTTTCCGCCGCCGATAACCACTGCGATCTGAACGCCCTGCTGCTTCGCTCGAAAAATTTGCGAAGCAATGTCCACCACTTCTTTCATGCTGATGCCACGCTCGCCCGGAACCGCAAAACTTTCGCCAGAGAGCTTCAGCACGATACGTTTGTAAGGGCCTCGGGCTGGAGAGTCCACGCGAGGGGACATAATTGCGGTCTTTCTGTTGATAGCTGTCTATTAACCTGCAGCGAATCCCGGCACGCCGTTGCCGCTGAGGTAGATCGCGTGCATTTTTGGCCCGAAACGCCGGGGCTTTTTACTGTAGGGAATCCCGGCGCAACGTTGCTCA
>Ga0115002_10007878_pt1 | contig 11912 bp, 5 predicted proteins | sample ArcticOcean_MG_C_8_FD_89576 | JGI IMG/M metagenome (GOLD analysis project Ga0115002, IMG submission 89576) | Marine microbial communities from western Arctic Ocean - ArcticOcean_MG_CB11_86 | ecosystem: Environmental > Aquatic > Marine > Oceanic | place: Arctic Ocean: Canada Basin | collected...
CGGCAAGTCTATGGTAGCTGCCACCTCGGGATTGAGCGGATCATCAAGGTTCAAGACCACCACGCCACGCGGCGTAGAGACGTAAACCCAATATCCGGCGATCGTCAGGTGTCGCGCACCATTGAGGACACCGCCCTCATTCCACGTCAGTGCGCGAGTGAGGAAGTTGTCGCGGGGTTCGCCGTTTGCCAGCGTGTTCACGTCGGTCAGGATCAAGCCTTCTTCGGCATCTGTGATCAGCGCGTAGTCGTAGATCGGATGGAACGCCTGTTCCTCATTGGTCTCGCGCATCAGCGCGCCCTGATTCCGGTCTGGTGCAATCGGTTGGGTGGTCGGCAGCGCGACACAGGTCGCGTTCTCCGACTCTACGCGAACGTCGTGCCCCAGCGGCCCGTACGGGCCAGAGAGAATGCGGTCAGCCACCCCCTTGTTGGCGATCGACGCCACATCATAGGCGATAGTGCCATCCGGACCTTCCGCAGTGAACAGGTACTCCCCGCGGACCTGCAAACACCCAGTACGATTGCCGCGCTGGCGGTAGCCCTCAGTCAATTGACGGTCGCGCTCTAGGTGCTCCCTGTACCAATCGGGGTAGGCGTAACGTTGCAGGAAGGAGCCTATGACCGCTTGCGGCTCATCGTACTCAGTAACCCGAACTCCGGTAACACCACCATCGCTCCCGACCCAAGCAAACGGCGACATGAAGTTTATGTAGTTCGTACCGTGGAGCAACGTTTGCGCAATAATCGCATTGTTATCGTTAGCCGCACTGACGTGGCAGTCCGAACAACCTTTGGTTTCGGTCTTGCGAGCAGTATGTGCAAAATGAGGCGTAAAAGCTTGACTCGAAAAGCCACTGGCAGAGATCGGCGGTTGTGTTATGTAGATCCGCTCGCGATTTATATTCTGCGATGACAGCACTAGCGCAGATGTTGAGCGGATGGGCGCAATAGTATTGCCCTTGACCGTGCTATGGATCCCTAATTGAAAAGCCTGGTCGCGCGCCACTTGCGGGTTGTAAGTCGCAAAGTTACGTGAGACCCCACCCTCGAAATGCTTTGATTCGGACAGCCGATTCGCTTGAATGGGCAAGTGACACCCGCCACATGTGGTGGTCCAGGAAAGATGGCACGTGTAGCACTCCATCTCTTCTTCATCATGGGCCCGGTCTTCCTTTGCGATACCGGGGCCCCACTCTTGGGTGGCAGTGTTTTTAGAAACCAGCTTCGCGCGTGCAGCTTTCGGGTTGTAATCCGCATTGTCGGGTTCGACTGAATTGCGTACTAGGCTCATTTCCCATTCTTTGTCGGGGTCGAGCGCAGAACGCTGCATCAACTTGCAACCTGGTTCATGCTGTGCGGTGCTACAATTTCCGCCGCCGACCCATTCAAAGCGTTTGCGGCCGTCCTGAACGCGCAGCAAGGAAAGGTCGTTGCCACGGGGCGGCGCAGCCGGACCACTCGTACGCAGCGTTGGGTAGGCGTCCGGCGTTCCGTGACAGTCTCTGCAACGAATTTCGATCGCGGCGGCAACTTCCCCATAGAGGTGACCGTTGCCGTGGGAATCTTGCTCGAAGTGACAATCCACGCAATGCATCCCAATTTCGGCGTGGATCGAACGCATGTGAACCGCTTTATCGAACTTGTCGGGATCATCGTGCCTAACTTGCTCGCCCTCTGCGTCAAGAAGGTTCCCTTTGCGATCCTTTTTGAACACCGCCCGGAAGTTCCAACCATGACCATGGTAATCCGCAAACTGCGTGTTCTTTGCCTTCGGGTTTATGTCAGTCCAAACATCTTTCAAGAAATCAAGGTCAGCCCACAACCCGCGTAGCACAGCTTCTTCAGGGTTTCGGTCGAGAAGTTCCATCTGCTCGTCGGCTGATAGGTACCGCTGCTCTTCAGGAAACATCAGCGGGGCATCGGATTCGTAATCCCACATCGTGTAACCCAGGTAGGTGTTAACGAATACATTGGGCTGATGCATGTGACAGACCATGCATTGGCTGGTCGGGATGGCATTGGTGAACGCATGTTCTAGGGGGTGGCCCTCTTCCTCACGCGGAATTGTTGGGTCAACTGACTGTGTCTTCCCGGAATGTCCGTGCTTTGCATAAGGCCCCGAGTGAACGGGGTCCCGATCGTTCGCGTACACCACGTGACAAGAGGTGCAGCCCGACGACCTGTAATCGCCCGGTTGTTCGTTGGTGCCAAGAAACCACAAGAAGGGGTCATTCAACCGCGTCTTGGTCATGTTAATTACGGGAACCGCAATCCGCAGGCCAGTACCCGGCCCCCGATTAGATTGACGAATGTCGGGACGACCCGGCTCTTCAAGCTGCTGCAGCCGCCCAACGGAATTCGGGTTCCCTATCTCAGGGAACAAGTTGACGATGTTGCGCCCGCCGCGCTCAAAGATGCGGAATACATCACCCGGCGGAATCACTTCCCACGCAGGCAACGGTATTATTTGCGGCAGGATGCCCTTGGCGAGCATCCGCTCATCCGGGGGAATCAGATTTTTGACAATCGCCGCTGCGCCCTCACGGGTATAGGCTTCACCCAAGACGTAACGCTTAAACGGCAAAATACCGTTGTTGTATGAGGCGCCGCCCCACAACATGGCGCCGGTTGCCATGAGGCTCCGTTCGACCTTTGCAATTTGGTCCAAATGGCAGGCCCCGCAGGACTCCCGCGCAATGCGCAAATCGCCCGGATTCACGAAACGAATGAATTCTGGCGACTCACGGTTGAGCAACGTGTAACTGCGCTCCGGGTTGGCCGAAGTCGGCGCGTGCCACGTTTTAGGAAAACGGGGAAGGACATGCGCACGATTTATCGCGTCGCGGTCTTCAATCGCCGTCGCCTTGACCGTCGCATCACCGCCGTGGCAATCGACGCAACCCAGTATGATACCAGGTGTTTTATGCATGGAGAACGAGTCGGTACGCGTATGACACGTAATGCAGCCGGCGCTCTTGGACATCGCCTGTTCAGGCAGCTGGGTCCGCGGCGCCGGCGGCGTTGCCACGTAATCGATATCTAGGGCATTCTCCCCTCCCGCAGCGTGGGCTGGACCGCTCGTCACCGCAGTAATCACCGCGAAGATACTGATCGCCAAAGGAAGGAAGGGTCGCGCCATAGGGTGTGTTTCCTAGAAGGAGAGCGTGCCGTTGGCCAAAATCGAATGGAGGATTTCGTCGTCCCCGCCTTGCGATGTCGCAAACAAGTCCTTGAAGCCCGGCCCTGGTAATAGGGCGGCTGCCGAAAGACGCAGCACGATGTTTTGGATGAACAGCGGGCGCCAAATTAGCGCCGCCGATAAATCCCATCCGATTTCCTCGTCGATCTCCCCTTGATTGCGAAGCACCTGAAGGTTGGACGTATCGTCAAATCGGAGATTGTTGAAATTAGTCGAAATGCGGACTTCAGGGGTGACATCAAAATCTGCCCCAACGCCGACAAGGACGATGCCAGGATTATTAAAATTCGACTGACCGTGTTCTTTTGAACTCCGCAATTCAGCGAGGACCCCGTTGCGCTGCGTTAGCTGGACGCCACCACCGCCAATCAGCGGTATGCCCTGGCGGATCCAAAAACTAGTATCTCCGCCAGCAAATTGAGGATTTTCGAAAATGGCCGAGAACCCTTCTTGTTTCTTATCAAAGGGGTCGCTGTCGCCACTGGCAATCAAGAACGAACCACGAAAGCGTATCCAGTCGAAATCGAACGACGGCTCCGCCGCAAAGAAGTAGGCACGGATATCGGCGGCGGCGTCGATCAGGTTGCCGTTAATCTGACTGTGAGTGTCCTTGCCAAACGCATAATAGAACGACGTCGTCAGTTGGGCCCGGCCGACACGCCCGTCGCCGTTATAGCCGAGATAGGTGACGTTGTACTTGTGCAGTCGTTCGTCACCGAACGAGGCGGGGCGCTCAATGAAATCGTTCTTGTTAAAGAAGACCTCGCTATCCTCGTCGTTACGATTATGTAGCAACGTAAACTGCGAAACGAAGCCCAGCCGCGGCAAATCCTGCAGGTACAAGTTAGCAACGAAGAACTCATCCTTGCGAATTTCTTCGCCAAAATCGTTCAGCCCAGAGTTGGTGTCCTTTTCCAACCGGCGGAAGTAACCAAGGTTGTACTGAAACAAGTTGTTATCTCGATTGCCGAAGAGTCGGAAACCTAACTGGTTGTCCTGGAACAGAAATCCACGAAAATCTGTCGAGAACGGCTGAATGCCAATTCGAAACGAATCGAAGTCAAAACGTCGCGAGACATTGCGAATGTGATAGTCGAAGAAGGCCTCTTGGATGCCGACATGCACGTCATTGCGAACAACCCCCTCACCGGGATCGCGACGTAGCACCGCCCGTTCTTCGACTTCGGCCCGGCTAAAGTTGAAGACCGGCGTAAAACGGAACTCGATGTCGGGTGGCCGGAACGCCGTATCGCCCTGCAGGAACGATAAGCTGACGATCAAGTTTTCAGAATAGAAAAGCTGTTCACCGTCACCGAAAGTATCGAGCGACCCTGGTTTTTGTGTCGAGTTTGGGCTGACCGGTGTGGGCAGACGGCGCGGCTCAATCACCGTGTCCGAAATGACTGCAAGGTTGAAGAAAAAATCCTTGGTACCGGGCAGTGGCCTGTCCGCCTTCAGCGTGTTCTGATTGTACGGGTCCCAAAAGTTGGTCTTCACGCCGAGACTGTCAACCAAGCGCCAACGATCAGGCACCGGGATGAACTCATTCGGCAGATTAGGCTGTGGTGGTCCAACCCTTGATAAGTCGGCTGGCGGGATTGGATCGAGAGCGTCTCGGCGCTTTCGCTGCGGAATACGGCGCGCGTCGTTTTGCACAAGGATCGGTTTTTCACTGACCGTGGTAGCGCGCAGTCGTTCCTTGCCCGCCTCAACTGGCGCAGCAGCCGCCAAGAAAAACAGTGCGGCTGCGGCGCTGGTGACGCCGAAAACAGATCTACTTGCCATGGCACACATTGTTTTGCCGCGACCCTAAGAAAGGCTTGAACGGACAGTTCACGTAACGCAAGAACCCACCTGGGGTGTTCAACTGATCGGCACGTTGTGACGGTGGGGCATTGCCAACACCGGTCCCGAGCGTCAGCCCCGCATTATGCAACCCGAGAAACGACACCATGTCATCCTGGTCGATACCGTCGCCGGAAACACCGATACCGCCAATCACCGTACCGTTGCGGTATATTGGAACGCTGCCCGGGAATATCTGAAAACCGTTCGCGATACGGGTGAGTTGGGTTCCCCCGTCAACAGTAAACGCGGTGCAGGTAGCACCAGTGTCTACATTAGCGCCGGCCGCGTCGGCAAACACGATGTGCGTAGCAATATTGTCTAGCACCACATCAAGTTGAAGGCCGGTATTAAAAGGACTCCACGTCGCGATCGGGTAGCTGAACGGCCCGTGCGTTGCTCCGCTAAGACCGTCCGGGAGAAAAGGTCGTGAAAGGTTGCCACCTGACCGATCGGCGAACGCTGTGCCGTCCTGAAGCGCGTTATTGCCCAGCGTCTGGCGCACTGCGGTCACGTAGTCAGCGATCGTCACGCCATTAGCATTCTGGCCCGCCGGGGTAGCCCCAAGGGCCGAATTAAAGGTGCCCAGATAAGTCCCGGCATTCGCGCTCGAAAACAGCGTGGCCGTGCGGGCCTTTTGCAAGGAGACATCAGTACCGAAGATCGGCCCATCGAACGTCCGCGCAATACCTAGGATATTGCCAAGACCGTCAACTACCGAGACGGTGACTTGGGCCGAACTAGAAAGCGGTCGTCGGATCTGCGCGCGGCTAGCAAAGGCCACGTTCAGCGCACTACGAATGATCTGGCGCACTTCGGCATTTGTGAGTCCGCCGCCGGCGACTGTCGGATTGATGCTGTCGCGCGGCCGAAAACGCGCAGCGGGCGGGGTCGCGCCGTTGAAAAGTACAAACACCACGCCGCCGACGTTGTTGTAGTCGCCGTTAGGATCTTGCGCGAAACCAGATTCAGGGTTGCCATACGCTGTGCCAGCGACAACCGCGGCACCAGCGTAATAGCCGTTGACTGCGACCAGGTTACCGGCAGTTCCATTGATAGTACCAAACGCCGCAGCAGTACCCGGTGACCGAAGCAAGACATTTACATCCTGGTCAATGTAGCGAAGGCTCTTGCCCTCAACAAAAATGCGGTTAGCCCGAATGTCATGCGGTGGCGCAAAACTCGACTGGCCTGCTAGGGCTACGATCTCCTCGACGTCGGAATCTCGATCGAGAATAGAAGGGTCAATCGTGTAGATGCCGTCAATCTCAACCCCAATACCACCGACAACCACACCGGCCTTGTAAAGCGGTAGGCCACCCGGATCGGCAGACAGGCCAAGCGGCGAACGCTTAGGACCTGCCGTCGCGTCGATCAGTCCGGTTGGGTTGCCGTTTGATGCCTGACGCACGTTCAAATCAGAACATGGCAGCTGACTAAACTGGACGCCGAACAAGGGCCCACTTGGTGCGGAACCCTCTCCGGGATTAAAGTTTTCTTGAATGATCTGGCTTGCCGTTCGGGTCGTGAAGGCGTTTCCACTAGACGATAAGTAAGCACCCGTGACTGCCTTCGCGATCGCACCGAGACGCCTGGTCGGCGAGCCCGCGACACCCAGCGCGGTAAAGGTACCCTGGACCTCCTCAAGCCCGTTGGTTCGAGCGATGCCTTTGCGGCTTGTCACCCGCAGCGTGCCAGCCGCACCGGTCATTTGGAAAACTGCCAAAACATTGCCGACGCGATCAACCACTGAGATGGTTGCAGCGAGGCTGCGAGCTTGCGATTCGGCAACCGCCTGAGAAATGATCATGCCGACCTCAGCGACGGTCAAAGCTTGTTGAGAAACCTGCGCCTGCGCTGCGAAAGGCGACAGGGTCGCAGCGATCAAGCCGGCTACCAGCAATCGGCGACTAGTCATGAGCCGCCCCCTATATTTGGCACCACACCCAGTGTGCCGTATTTCAAAGCACCTCCGGCGCGATAACCAATAACGAACGTAATGCCCTGATTATCTGCCGCGATTGATCCATCAACTAATTTGAACTCTATAACACCGTTCTTGGTCTCAAACCCATTATCAATGAGGTCAGCCGTAGCTCCACTCCAAGGGACCCAGTATCCGTTCGCAGTCCGCTGGCGAAGTTCCGAGCCACCAATCACAGCCCATACGTGTGTCGAGACGACGGCGTCACTGCCGGGATTGACGGTCATTCGCAGATCATCCAACTCACCGTCGGATTGAAGTGTGCCAAGCGACGCACCCGTTGCCACAAGGGTGTGCGGGCTACCTTGTGCCATTGCCGTCCCCGCGAGGAAAAATCCAAACATAATCGCAGCCGCAAAGCTGGGCATGCCCCGGCGCAAAGCGCCTATTCTCGCTGAGCGACACGACAGCAACACGCTAACCCTCCTCAGCATGCGCATTCTGCACAAACGGACGCATCGGCTGGTGAAAGTCGAAGTGGAAGTCGTGACAGGCAATGCAGGTGGACGGCACGCGGTCCACTGCACTCTCCCCTCCATGACAAGCTTGGCAGGTCGCAATCTGTGGCAACAAAACATCGGTCGCCTTGTCAGAATCCGGCGCTGCGTGGCAATCGACGCAATCTGACGAGCTGTGGCGACTATGGTCGAAGCGGCCTTTCGGCAGCCAACGATCAGTGACTATCACCGGCGCTAGCGAATAATCTAACGGACCGTCGCCGGTCCGCGTGACCTCATGACACGTCCCGCAGACCGATTTGGCAAAGACACGGTCACCGGCATCCTCGGCAGCTTTGTTGGCCCAATCCAATGCCTCGAGGCGTTCCTCCTCGTTGAGCGAGCGCCCGCCTGGCCGGCGTCGCACCACCGCCGGCGCATCCACGACCTGCGCACCGCCGCGCAACGCCAAGTTGCCATAGAACTCACGCAAGGACTCAACAACCGTCTCAACATTGCCGTGCGGAAGTAGCCGCGTCGGCACCGTAGGTTCGAAATTCAACTGATGGCACTCGCCGCAATGGTCTTCCATCACGACCGCTGAGAACCCATAGTCAGCATCATCTGAGGCATGGCAATCAGCGCAATCCATCACGCGTCGCTCCCGCTGCCCTGGCACTAAAATACCCTGTGGATTTAGATGTTTTTTGTGGGTGAACGCGAGATTTGAATTCTCTACGGGCCAGTTCGCAGTATCCAGCAAAACCCGCTCAACGGTGCCAGCGGTCGCGTCGGTCACAACACTTGGCCGGAACTCCGGGTGGTTACTACCGAAGTTAGACACATTGGCTAACTTCGTATCGCCCGCAACATCTTGGAGGCCTTCGTGACACGACGAGCAAAATGCCTGGTCTTGCCTAATGATTGGCTCATTACCCTGGTGTTCCTTGTGGCAAGTCTGACACAGCGCCGTCGTCACCTCGGGCAACTCATGCACTTTCGGATCTACGTGATGTGCAATCTCGGCGTGGCAATCAGTGCACACGTCGTCCTGAACCTGCACGAAGGGTCGCTCGTGGCAAGAACTACAATTCTGCGCCAGGAATTTATGCGGCCCTGAGATTGGGCCCGTTACCCAGGCGAGGTCCCCCGCAAGTGGCCAATTTTCGCTATCTGTCGACATTTCTAGTGGGCTCTTCAAAAGATCCGGGTCGGCACGGTCGATCACATACACATCAATCACGGGCCAAACGAAGAAAGCCAAAAGGATGAGGGCAATTGCGCCCCAGGCCAGCGGCCGCTTGCCTATTCCAGACTGCTCAAGTCTTGTCCTACTGTTGGCACGTAAGGTTTCGAGTGCATCGCCAATCGGGCGCACCAGTTCGACAGCAAGCGCGATCTCCGCCTCCCCCTCGGGAGGCAGTACAGTCACATCATAGGGGCCGATACCAATAACCGACCCGACCTTGACCGAACCTGAATCGATCGGCTTACCATCAAACGAAATGTTGTTACTTCCGTCACCTTCGGCCTCAAAGAACAGGCCGCCTTCACGTTTGTGCAACACACCTTCGTGCAACAAAACGCCGGCTGCTGGCAGTTCGACTTCGTTATCAGTACCGCGCCCTAGATTAACCGTCTCGCAACCCACCAACTCGTCGCGGGTCGCGATCGCGCCGTCGCGCTTCTTGGTGAGGTAGCGGACAAGAACTTGCACTGCGGCCTACCAGTACAAGAAAACAGAGATGATATGGATAGCAAGTGCGCCAAGCAGCGCCACCGACAACGGAATGTGAAAGTAAAGCCAGATGTCCATCAGTGCTTTGTACTGGATGTCTTTTCGAATGCGCGTCAGAAGTTCTACTTTTCTGGCCAAGACAGTCACAAGACGTCGGGCTGCATCAGCCTCGCGGCCGCTATAGCCCTCAGCGAGATCTCGAACCTGGTCGAGGGCGTTTGTGCTGGCACAATTCGGGTTAGTACCGGACAGCTGACGCCACATGCTGCCGCCAATCCGTGTTTTTTTGTCGGCAGCCTCCACCAGCCCATACACCTCGTCGGGCAAATCGCGCGCGATCTCGTAACAATCCCTACTCATCCCGGCGACCAATTCCCAAACGTCACCTAGCGAGCCTTCGCCCCGCTTGACCGAGCGCAGCCGCGGGTAACGCATATAGGCATAGAGACCGAATGCGCCGCTGCCGATCACCAGGACCATCAGAGCGTAGGCGAGCGTGTGTATGTTGATGCCAAATTGAAAACCGCTATGGAGTGTTGCAATTACTAACAATGAAAGCCCCAAATAGACGTGAGCGGACGCCCAGTCCTCGAGCAGTAATTTGCCGACACCGTATTGGCGCTTTCGCACTCCAAACCAAGCGAGCCAGACGATCAAGAACGCAGCCAACCCACCCAAGGTATATCCCAGCCACGTGCCACCATTGGGTTTGCCGAGCGGATCATGAATCGCATAGGCAATAATGGAGACCGCAAGAATGGCAACGGAAATTTTCAGGTAACGGAAATTCCGGAAGAGCAGGATTGACGTATGCATGGCTGTCGCCTAACCGAACACTGCGTGCGGCCCGCGCGAGGAAAGTTTAGACAACGAAAAGAATTCTTCAGGGCTCACGCGGATAGCCGCACCGGTGGGACACGCCCGCACGCAGGCCGACCCGCCAGGAACCTGCAGGCACATATCGCATTTGACTGCGACCTTGGGTGATCCGTCGTCTTTCTTATGTGCCTTATTCCAGGCCACATTCTCGCCCGGCCCCGGGCCGGATCCGAACATCATCCAAGAAAACAACCCCGGCTTTTTCGGAGCGCCCGACGACAGCTGGATCACGCCGTACGGACAGTTGCGTTCGCAGTTGCCGCACCCTATGCAGCTTTTATCGATGTAGACCTCGCCGTCGACAGCGCGATGAATGGCATCCGGCGGACAGTCCGCCATGCAGTGCGGGTGTTCGCAATGGCGACACGATGTGGGCACATGAATGCCCGCGTAGGTCGGCCCCGCCTCACGATTGAGGCGTGACACCCCGCCATGAGTTTCGGCGCAGGCCTTCTCGCAATTGTCACACCCCACACATAACGTTTCGTCAATTAGCAGGATATCGGTGGCTTCGCCAACGCCCTGCTCGACTAGGAATTGAATAATGTTCCCGGCCTCAGGGCGGGTATTCATGCTTTCGCTCTCAACTAAGCGGGTCAGGAGGCGGCGTTCAACCTCGCCCTGGAGCTCAGGTGAGGCATCTATCATTTGGCCAAAGCTTTCGCTGTTGAGCCAAATCGTCTCGGTGTTGATCGCCGCACGAGCCGTCGCGTTGCGTGGCGCTCGCGTCAGAAACGCCATTTCACCAACGTAGTGGCCCGCCGCGACATAGGCGATGACGATATCTTTGCCACCGATCCGGCGCGACACGGTGACCGACCCTTTGCGAATCAGGTAGACGCCATCGTCAGGGTCGTCCTCCTTGAACAGCACCTGACCCGACTTGAACGCCCGCACTTCAGCTGTTTCCAAAACTGGTTGGATCGCTTCGTCGGTCAAGCTGGGCAATAGGTATGTGCGCAACTGGCGTACTAGCGCTACTTCGTTCATCGACCGCTCGATCAATTCAACGGAGTTGATCAGCTTAATCATCGAGCGCCGCGGTGATTCGAGGAAGATGGACTGTTCGGCTGCCTTAACCGTGGCGCTGCGGCGCCGTCCTGCAATAAGACCAATCTCGCCGAAGAATTCACCGACGCCGACCGTCACTTTGACGCTCGGATCGTTTTCGTCGATGTAGATGTCGGCGGCACCTTCAACGATCATGTAGAACGAATTCGTATAATCGTTGCGTTCGAAAACAACTTCGCTTGCGCCTGGCACGTGAACCGTCGCATCAATCAGGAATTCACGAAGCTGTAATGGCGTCAGGGCGTGCAACAGCGGGACATTGTCGCGAATGTGGTCAATGACCTCATCAACGGAACGATCCCCCGGCAACGATCTAAACTTTTCTTCTAACAACGGTTCGTCGGCAGGCTTGATGTGATTACCGAGAATAAACTCGACGACTTCATAGCCCTGGTTCATTGCCTGTTTGATCAGCGGAAATCCGGCTAAAGCGCCAACGATGTAAAGCCCAGGCACGTTTGATTCGTACTGCGGGCTCAATTCCGGCAGCGCCGTCGGGTCCTTACTGGGAAATTTGATCCCGCACGCCTCAACGAATTTGCGGGGCGCAACCGCGCCCAAGCGCGCGATGATTCGGTCGCAATCCACTTCAGCTTCACCGTCGGGGACCGTCAGCGTTAGCTTGCCGGGTGTGACTTTGGCAGGATCGGCGCTGTAGTAACAGGTGATGTCGCCATTCTTGATGGCGGCCTCGATCAGGTTGCGGTTGCCATCCTTGGCACGGGCAAACTCGTCGCGGCGATTGACGATGTAGACG
>Ga0115002_10007879_pt1 | contig 11911 bp, 9 predicted proteins | sample ArcticOcean_MG_C_8_FD_89576 | JGI IMG/M metagenome (GOLD analysis project Ga0115002, IMG submission 89576) | Marine microbial communities from western Arctic Ocean - ArcticOcean_MG_CB11_86 | ecosystem: Environmental > Aquatic > Marine > Oceanic | place: Arctic Ocean: Canada Basin | collected...
CGCCGGCTCGATACCACCCACGAGATTCGAGAAACGGGCTCGGGCCTGGATCAGATCCAGCTCTGTGGCCACATCGATCGTGTCCCGGACCTCGTCCGGGCGGCTTCGAAACGCCCCGGTCAGCGCGAGCAGGATGCGGCGCACCTCGTCGCGTTCCTGCTCTTCGAGTGCCACGATATCGTTGTTGATGTCGACGGTGCCGAGCGGTTCGAGGAAGAGGCTGGCGCCGCTAGCTGACGCCCCGTGCACGATGCCGGGCACGGCCGATCGGTGCTCCGCGCGCACGATGAGCACATAACGGCCGTTGCGGTCGGTGACGACCTGTTCCTGAAGATACTTGGCTGTTTCCCTCCCGTGCAGAAAGGACTCAAGGGTGGTGCGAAGGCGTGCCCGCTGTGTGCGAAGGCGCTCCCGGATGCTGGCCAGCGCAGGACTCGCGTCGTCCATGACGTCGCCCGAAAGATCGATCTTCCGCCTGACGTCGGCAATCTCTCTCGCGAACGACGCGACGGCCTCGACCAGCCGGCGAAGGACCGGAAAGCTGTCTCCGAGTGTCGCGACGACGTCGCGCGATTGTTCGATCGATTCGAGGTAGCTGGCGAGTGCGATCAGGCGCAGCGATTCGAGCGCGCGGCCATCAACAGCGAGTGCCTCAAGGATGCCGTCCAGGTCCGTGGGTGCACGAAGGGGAAACCCTGGGCGGTCGGCAAGAAATCGGGTGCCTTCGGTTGTGGCGCGCTGCAACGCGGAGATCTCGGCCGCGTCGATCGACGGGTGAAGCTCGGCCAGCCGCTCGTCCCCGGTCGGTGTCACCGCCAGGCTTCTGACAACCGAGACGACGCGATCGAATTCGAGGGCTCGCAGCGTGCCCGGTTGCATCAAGACTCTCGACCCACTGCCTTCACAGATGATTGATCAGGCTGGCCATGCAGGCGGCGCCGAAGCCGTTGTCGATATTGACGACCGACACGCCGTTCGCGCAGCTGTTCAGCATGCCGAGCAGCGCCGCCACACCGCCGAAGCTCGCGCCATAGCCCACGCTGGTCGGGACTGCGATCACCGGCACGTTGACCAAGCCGGCCACGACGCTCGGCAGGGCGCCCTCCATGCCCGCCACCACGACGATCACCCGCGCGCTGTGAAGTTGTGCCTGTTCGGCCAGCAGCCGATGCAGCCCCGCGACACCGACATCGTAGAGGCGATCGACGGTGTTGCCCATCACCTCTGCCGTCACCGCCGCTTCTTCCGCCACCGGAAGATCGGACGTGCCGGCGCAGGTCACGAGGATCGTGCCCTTTCCGGCCGGCACGTCGCCTTGCGCTAGCGTGATGGCTCGTGCCACTCGATGGTAGGTGGCGTTGGGCAACCGCGCGGACACCGCCGTATAGGCCTCAGGCTCCGCGCGCGTGACCAGCAGCGCTTGCCCGTGTGCCACGATCCGTTCCGCGATCGCCGAGATCTGGGTGGGCGTCTTTCCGAGACCCAGAATCACCTCAGGAAATCCCTGCCGGAGTTCTCGGTGCGTATCGACCCGCGCAAACCCCATGTCCTCAAACGGCGCGGCACGAAGCGCGGTGAGAATAAGGCCCGCGGCAGACGACGGGTCAAGATCGCCCCGTCGGACGCGATCACACAGCTCCTGCAACTCGTGGGCAGTCATGTGAGGCAGACGGAGTCATGCACGGAGGACATGATAGTCATGATGGGCGGGTTGCGTTGAATTGGCTCAACCCGGCAGTATAATCACGAACTGTGCCTGCCGCGAGTGACCTCTGTAAATGACCACGATTGAAACGCTGACGCTCGCCGTCTACTTCTTTGTGCTCATCATTTTGGCGGTGTACGGCTGGCATCGGTACTACCTCGTGTACCTGTACATGAAACACAAGGATCACCCGCCGACCCCGATGGGGTCGTTTGAGACGCTCCCGCGCGTCACGGTGCAGCTTCCGATTTATAACGAGATGTACGTCGCCGAACGCCTGATCGATGCGGTCTGCAAGTTGGACTATCCGCGAGAGCTCCTCGAGATCCAGGTGTTGGACGACTCGACTGATGAAACGACTGCTGTCGCGGAACGCGCCGTGCGACGCCAGGCCGCCGCCGGCATCAACATCACCTGTTTGCACCGCTCCGACCGCACCGGATACAAGGCGGGGGCGCTTGAGGCCGGGCTTCACGTTGCCGACGGTGAATTCGTTGCGGTCTTCGACGCCGACTTCCTTCCCACCCCGGACTTCCTGCTCCGAAGCGTGCAGTTTTTCACCGATCCCAAGGTGGCGATGGTGCAGGCACGGTGGGGCCATATCAACGAGGACTACTCGCTACTCACAAAGATCGAGTCAATTCTGCTGGACGGGCATTTCGTGCTCGAGCACGGGAGTCGCAGCCGTGCGGGCTTCTGCTTCAACTTCAACGGCACGGCAGGGATCTGGCGCCGATCGGCGATCGTGGATGCCGGTGGCTGGCAGCACGACACGCTGACCGAGGATCTGGATTTAAGCTATCGGGCGCAGCTCCGGGGCTGGCGGTTCGTGTTTCTGCAGGACCTGGTCGCGCCAGCAGAAGTGCCGGTTGAGATGAACGCCTTCAAGTCGCAACAGCATCGCTGGGCCAAGGGATCGATTCAGACCTGCCGCAAGCTTCTGCCACGGATTCTGCGTTCCGATCTGCCGGTCGGCGTAAAGGCGGAGGCGTTCTTTCACCTGACCGCGAATTTTAACTACCTGTTGATGTGCGTGCTGTCGGTGCTGATGGCGCCGTCAATGGTCATCCGCTACAACATGGGCTTGCACGAGATGTTGCTCATCGATGTGCCGCTGTTCTTTGCGGCGACGGCATCGGTGGCCAACTTCTACATGGTCTGTCAGCGGGAGTTACACACCGACTGGACGACCCGGCTGAAGTATCTTCCCTTCCTGATGTCGATGGGTATCGGTCTCACGATTAACAACACGCGCGCCGTCCTCGAGGCGCTCTTCAATCAGCAGAGCGAGTTCGAGCGCACGCCAAAGTACTGCATCGAAGGGCGGTCCGATGAATGGGTCGGCAAGAAGTACCGTCAAAGCGATGTCATTCAACCGATGATCGAGCTCACGCTCGGCCTGTACTTCACTGCCACAGTGTGTTACGCGCTGGCCAATGGGATCTATGGCACGGTGCCATTTCTTGTGCTCTTTCAGATCGGGTTCCTGTACGTGTCACTGCTGTCCATCGTGCAGCAGTTCTCCGGCGGTGACGCCCTATTAAAGCCGGAAAAAGTCTAGCAGCCCGTGGTGAACGTCCGTCTGCATTCGACGAGCGACGCATCCTCGCGACCCGCGTTGCTCCTCCTTCACATACAGGCGATATTCCCCGTCGGCGCGCCCAGTTCGCGAGCGCGGATTTCGCAGGCGAGCCACGACCGAGCGAAATCCGTGCGAGGCGCCTCGTTCGTCTCGATGCCACGCCGGATTTTCACCACGGACTGCTAGGGCACGGGGGAGAGGTCCAGGGGCGAAGGGCGAGCCGATGGCAACCACAGAAAAGACGGGGGGCGGACTCGAGGACGTCGTGGCGACCTCGTCGTCGATCTGTTATCTCGACGGTGATCGCGGCGTCCTGGCCTACTGCGGGTACGACATTCACGATCTCGCCAAATCCACGACCTTCGAAGAAGTTTGTTACCTGCTCTGGCACCGGCGTCTGCCGACACGGGCGGAGCTTGGCGATGTGCAGTCGCAGTTGGCAGCCGCTCGCCCGTTGCCGGAGGCGATTGTGCGGTTAATGCGTTCGCTGCCGCCGGTAGACGCGATGGACGCGCTTCGCACGCTGTCGTCGGCGCTCAGTCACTACGACCCCGAGGCCGGCGACGAGTCGCCCGCCGCTCAGTACCGCACGGCCGTGCGCCTCACCGCACAGGTGAGCACGTTGGTAGCGGCGTGGGGTCGGCTCCAGGCGGGTGGCGGCGCCATCGATCCAGACCCGGTCATGGGCCATGCCGAGAATTTTCTCTACATGTTGACCGGCGAGCGCCCCAATGCCACCGCTATCCACGCGTTCGATGTGGCCCTGACACTGCACGCGGATCATGAACTCAACGCATCCACGTTCGCCGGTCGCGTGGCGGCGGCAACGCTGACCGACGTCAACTCGGCTGTCGTGGCAGCGATCGGAGCGCTCAAGGGTCCGCTACACGGTGGGGCGAATGCCGACGTCATGCGGATGCTGCTTGAGCTGGGAGAGACGGCCACCCCCGATCGGGTGGATGAGGTGATCCGCGCCAAGCTTGCGCGCAAGGAGAAGATTCCCGGCTTCGGCCACCGGGTGTATCGAACCGAAGACCCGCGCGCGACGCACTTGCGACAGATGTCCCGCGACCTCGGCACGCGGGCCGGCCACCCTGCCTGGTTCGCCATGTCGGAGCAGATCGAAGCGCTCGTCAAGAGCGAGAAGAAACTGAACCCGAACGTCGACTTCTATTCGGCGTCCATGTACTACGCGCTTGGGATCCCGATCGATCTCTACACGCCGATCTTCGCCGTCAGCCGAATGTCTGGCTGGACGGCGCACATTCTCGAGCAGTACGCCAACAACCGGCTGATTCGGCCGCGTGCCGACTACACCGGCCCGTCGTACCCCCAGCGAGTCATTCCCCTCGATCGACGTTGACACGGTGCGCCGGCCGACCGGGCCAGGCGAAGACTCCCGGTGGCCACCACTACGCGACTGTTGTATGTGACGCTGCTGATGGCCGCCATGTTCTTCGGCGGGACGGTGGGCTATCGGGCAGTCTTCGAGCTCTCGCGGGCCGGGGAGCTCTTCACGATTATTCTGCTGCTGACCCGCTTTGGTAGGTATCCCCTGCTGGCGACCGAGGTGGCCAGGACCGTGGCGTGGCGTGCGGCTCGCGGGAACAGATTGTGGCGCCTGAAGCGAAGTGCAGGCCGCCATCGGATCGGGCCGGTGCCCTCACACGATCGAGGTGCCGTTCTTGACGCCGGCGTATCTGGCGACGATTGTGGACGAGACAAGATCTCCAGTCACGTTCGTCGTCGTGCGGCACATATCGAGAATCCGATCGATACCCAGCACGATGGCAATGCCCTCCATGGGAGCACCAACCATGCTGAGTACGATCATCAGGAGCGGGATGGAGCCACCTGGGACGCCGGCTGCGCCAACGGACACGACGACCGCCATCAAGATGACGAGGACCTGCTCGCCGAGGGCCAGATCTATCCCAAAGACTTGCGCGATGAAGAGCACCGTGACGCCTTCGAAGAGCGCGGTGCCGTCCATGTTCATGGTCGCTCCGAGTGGCACCACAAAGCCGGCCACCTCGTTCGGTACGCCCAGTTTCTCCTCCGCGACACGCAGTGTCGTCGGCAATGTAGCGTTGCTCGACGAGGTGGAAAAGGCGGTCACGATGACGATCCAGGCCTCGCGGTAGAACGCCGCGGGGCTTCGGCCGGCGACGAACTTCAGGGTGAGTGGATACACGACCAACATGAAGATCCCCAGGCCGGCAAGCACTGTTGCCACATACGTCGCGAGACTCACGAGAATGTCGAAGCCGAAGCGACCGGTCACGCTGAAGATGAGACAGGCCACCGCGAACGGCGCCGCCATCATCACCATCTCGATGATGCCGATCGAAATGTGAGCCAGGCTATTGAGAAAGTCCAGGACTGGCTTCGCCTTGTCTTGTGGCAGGCGCGTCATTGCGACGCCCATCATCAGCGAGAAGAAGATGATCCCGAGCATGTTGAAGTCGGCGGCGGCGCTGACCGGATTACGCGGCACCATGTTCACGAACAGGTCGATGCTGACTCCCTGCTGTGCCACGCCCATTGCCTTCGTGGATTCGGTTTCATAGGCCTGCATCAGCTGGGTCCGGAGTTCGGGGTCCAGGTTTGCGCCAGGTTGGATCACGTTCACCAGGACGAGACCCAACGTGGCTGATACAGCGGTGAACATCACGAATGTCAGCAGCGTGAGGCCGCCCATTCGGCCGACCTTCGCGATCGAGCCGAGTCCAGCCACGCCGGTCGTCAGCGTCGAAATGACAAGCGGGATCACGACCATGATGAGCGCGTTCAACCAGATGCGGCCGAGAGGGTCGGTGAAGAGGTTGATGACGCGTTCAAGCCCGTCCGAGCCGCCAGCGGTGAGATTGGCGCTAATGCCGAGCACTGCCCCGGCGAGGAGACCGATGAGGATCTTGCTATGAAGAGCCATGCCGTGCGTCACGCTATCGGGCGTTGCGGGGATTGTCAATCGATGATCTGGCCTGGGCTTGACGTAGCATCTGTGGACGAGGCTGCCGCGTAGATATGTCCACCGTGCCCACGATCAGCGAGGCCGCGTCGCCGCTCCGTCTGCGCGTTTTCCTCAGAAGCTTTGGGCCTGGGCTGCTTTGGGCGGGAACCGCCATCGGCGTGTCCCACCTGGTGCAGTCTACGCGCGCAGGTGCTGACGCGGGCTTGGGCCTGGCGGGCGTCATTCTGTTTGCGCTGATCGTCAAGTACCCGTTCTTCGCGTTCGGTCCCCTCTACGCCGCGGCGACCGGCGAAAGTCTCGTCGAGGGCTACTTGCGGATCGGCCGGTGGGCGGTGTGGCTCTATTTCGGCGTTGTGCTGTCGACGGTGGTGTTCACGCACGCGGCCATCGTCCTGTTCACGGCCTATCTGCTGCTGTTCGCCCTCGGATCGACGGTGTCGATCCCACTCGTCGCGGTGCTGATCTACGGAGCCTGTATTTCGCTCCTCTGGGTCGGGCGTTTCCGGGCGCTGGATGTCGCGATCAAGATCGTCCTGTCCGTGCTCGCCGTGTCAACGCTTTTGGCGGCGTTGATGGTCCTGCCCGGTGTCAGCATAGGGACGTTGAGCCTGCTGCCGTTCGCGCCAGCCGAGTCCGGCGTATCCTTCGCGTTCGTACTGGCGCTGGCCGGCTGGATGCCGTCCGACATCGCGATCTCGGGAATGAGCTCGTTGTGGACGGTGGCCAAGAATGAGGGGTCCGGTTCACCGGCGCGCGTCTCGACCGCCCGGCTCGACTTCCAACTGGCGTATGTCGCTACGGGGGTGCTCGCGTTCGCTTTTCTGATTCTCGGCGCCGGCGTCATGTATCAGTCCGGCGAGACACTCAGCAATTCGGGGGCGGTGTTCTCCACGCAGCTGATCGATATCTTTGCCAGCACGCTCGGCGCGTGGTCGCGGCCCGTCATCATGCTGACGGCGATCACCGCCATGTGTTCGACGATGCTGGCGATCGTCGACGGATATCCGCGTGTCATCGATCGTCTGGTCAAGGCTGTGACCAGTGGCGACCCGGCGGTGTCCGCCGCGAGTCGACCCTCGGGGCCATATTGGGCGTCGATGGGTGGAGTGGCGGCCCTGACGGTGCTCTTTCTGTGGCTCTTCGTGGGGAGCCTGACGCAGATGGTGGACTTTGTCACCACGGTCGCGTTTCTGACGGGGCCTGTACTTGGCTACCTGAATCTTCGTGTCATGACGTCTGCGCAGGTGCCGGCTGAGCACCGGCCTGGACCGGCGATGCGAGCGTTCGCGTACTCGGGCTTGGTCGTGCTGACGCTGGTCGCACTGGCGTTTCTCGCAGGTCTCACATCCTGAGTCGTTGTCTCATCGGTGTGACCGGATCTGGCGCGGCAAGGCCTTTGGGAGGCGGGCAGGTATAATTTCCTGTTCACGACACCATGGATCAGGCACACATCCGGAACTTCTCGATCATTGCGCACATCGACCATGGCAAGTCGACGCTGGCCGATCGCTTTCTTGAGCTCACGGGCGCGCTGCAGGCCCGCGAGATGGAGGCGCAGGTGCTGGACGCCATGGATCTTGAGCGCGAGCGGGGCATCACCATCAAAGCCCACCCCGTTCGCCTCAACTACACGGCGAAGGACGGCCGCGAGTATGTGCTGAACCTGATCGATACTCCTGGGCACGTGGACTTCAGCTATGAGGTCACGCGATCGCTGGCGGCGTGCGAGGGTGCGTTGCTCCTGATCGACGCGGCGCAGGGAGTAGAGGCACAGACGCTCGCCAACGCCTATCTGGCCGTTGAGAACAATCTCGAAATCATTCCCGTCATCAACAAGATTGACCTGCCGAGTGCGCAGCCGGACGAGTGCAAGCGTCAGATCGAAGACATCATCGGCCTCGATAGCGACGGTGCGCTGCTGGCCAGCGCCAAGGAAGGCACGGGCACGCTCGAGATTCTTGAGGCAGTGGTCGAACGATTCGATCCGCCCACCGGCGACGCCGACGCTCCGCTCAAGGCGTTGATTTTCGATTCCTGGTACGACGCGTACCGTGGCGTCGTGATTGTCGTGCGGGTGATTGACGGCGTCGTGCGGCCGAAGATGAAGATCAGGCTGATGGCGATCGCCGAGGACTACGAGGTAGATCAGCTTGGCGTCTTCTCGCCCAAAGCCGTGCCGGTCGATGAGCTAGGCGTGGGCGAAGTGGGTTTCATCGTCGCCAATATCAAGCGCGTGTCAGACGCGAAGATCGGCGACACAATCACCGAGACCGCGCGGCCAGCGCAAAGGGCCTTTCCTGGATTTACCGAACTGAAGGCGATGGTCTTCGCCGGTCTCTATCCTGTGGAAGGTCATCAGTACGCGGAACTGCGCGAGGCACTCGACAAGCTGCGATTGAATGACGCGTCGTTCTTTTACGAGCCGGAGACCTCCGCCGCACTCGGGTTTGGCTTTCGGTGCGGGTTCCTCGGTCTCCTTCACATGGAGATCGTGCAGGAGCGCCTCGAGCGCGAGTACGACATGGACCTGGTCACAACCGCGCCGGGCGTGTTGTACCGGGTGACCACGACGGATGGGGCGGTGCAGGAGATCGACAGCCCGGCAAAGCTCCCGGACGCCGGACGCATCACCAAGCTTGAAGAGCCGGTGATTTCCGCGATGATTCTCACCCCGTCCTCGCACGTGGGTCCCATTCTGCAGCTCTGCCAGGACAAACGCGGTGTGCAGAAGAAACTCGAATATCTGAAGTCTGATCGCGTGCTGATCACGTACGAGCTCCCGTTCAACGAAGTCGTCATGGACTTTTACGATCGGTTGAAGACCATCTCACGCGGTTATGCGTCTCTCGACTACCACGTCACGGACTATTGGGAATCGCCGCTGGTCAAGATGGATATTCTCGTAAACGGCGAGCCGGTCGACGCCCTCTCGGTCATCGTGCACCGTGACGCGGCGTACGAGCGAGGCAAGGCGCTGGCGGCGAAGATGCGTGAGTTGATCCCACGTCAGATGTTCGATATTGCTATTCAGGCGTCGATTGGGAACCGAGTCATCGCCCGGGAGTCGGTCAAGGCGCTTCGCAAGAACGTGCTCGCCAAGTGCTACGGTGGGGACATCTCGCGGAAGCGTAAACTGCTCGAGAAGCAGAAGGAAGGAAAGAAGCGCATGAAACGTGTCGGCAATGTCGAGATTCCCCAGGAAGCCTTCCTTGCCGTCCTGAGGCTGGGGAAGGAGTAGGCGGGATGGCACGAAACAGAGGTATGGATCCGGAGCGGAACGTCGCGCCGTATCGCAAATCGACCGCGCGCGAATATTTCGAATCCATCTGCGTCGCTGTCATCCTTGCCCTTTTTGTCCGCACCTTCGTTGTTCAGGCATTCAAGATCCCGACGGGGTCGATGGAGAACAACCTGCTGATCGGTGACCACTTGCTCGTCAACAAGTTTGTGTTCGGTCCGACGCTGGGGGTGGTGGAAGAAGCCGTACTGCCGATCGGACACATTCGCCGCGGCAACGTCATCGTGTTCAAGTTTCCAGAGGCGCCGGAAAGGGATTTCATCAAGCGTGTGATTGGTCTGCCGGGGGAGACGATCGAGTTGCGGAAGAAACGAGTGTTTATCAACGACGTCATGCTGGACGAGCCCTACGTGCGGTATCTCTCGCCTCCCGATCAGGACGGCGGATCAGCGTTCGATGTTCGCGAGCAGTACGGACCTGTGGAGGTGCCTGACGGTCACTATTTCATGATGGGTGACAACCGCGACAACTCCGAGGACAGTCGCTACTGGGGATTCCTGCCGCAGGAATACATCAAGGGCCGCGCGATGTTTGTGTACTTTTCGTTCGGAGGGGAGAGCGGACGCTCGGGCCTCGGCGTGCGGTGGAACCGGATTCTCCACCAGATCCACTAGCCATGAAGCACTCGTCGAGGGGCTACTACGCTCGACGAGTATCGTGCGCTTCCAGCGTCGCGCTGACACGCGTGGCCGACACACCTTGGACCCGCACACGTTTCAGACGGTTGCGGTGACCGGTCACGATCGTCACCGCCCTGCGAGGCACACCCAGCAACGTAGCGATCGAGTCCACGACTTCTGCATTAGCCGCGCCATCGACGGGCGGCGCATGCAGGCGGAGGAGCAGCGCGCCGTCGCGCATTCCCGCAAACCCTGAGCGGCTCGAACGAGGTGTCACCCGGACGTCGATCACCACGCCACCGGCGATCGTGGTGATCGTCAGGGGGCGCGGCTCCCGAAGATCGCAGTGCCGACCCGGACGATCGTGGCGCCTTCCTGGATAGCCACTTCGAAGTCTCCGGACATGCCCATGGAGAGCTCGCGAAGCATCGCGGTTGGCACGCCTGACGCCTGCCACTGGTCACGCAGCTCGCGTAGCCGCCTGAACCAGGGGCGTGCGTCTTCTGGCGTCTGCGTGGGGGGCGGAATCGTCATCACCCCGACGACCCGCGCGGCTTCGAGCCGGGCTCCCGCCTCGAGGAGCCGTGGCACGTCGGCCGGGGGCGTCCCAAACTTCGTCGTCTCATGAGCGACCGCCACCTGGATCAGCACGTCCTGGGTGGTTCCGGCTTCAAGGGCGGCACGGTCGAGCCTGTGCAGCAGTTCGATGCTGTCGATCGACTGGACCGAAGTGAATGCGCCCACGACCTTTCGAGCCTTGTTGGTTTGCAGGTGACCGAGGAGATGCCACCGGATGTCGGGTTCGGTCGCGCCTTCGATTTTCTGCAGGGCCTCCTGGACGCGGTTCTCACCGAAATCGCGGTGGCCGGCGATGTACGCGTCTCGGATGGCGTCGAGAGGGCACGTCTTGGAGACGGCAATGAGTCGTATCGAGGAGGGTTCCCGTCCGACCGACCGGGCCGCCGTCGCAATGCGCGAGCGGACCTCGGTCAGCCGGACGGCGATCACGGGCTACTGTGGGAGTTCCTGCAGGAAACCGTTCACTTCGGCGGATTTCTCCCCATCGGGAGCAGCCTGAAGGTACCCCTCGAACGCCTGCCGGGCTTCGGGAACCATGCCCAGGTTCAAATTCGCCATGCCGAGCTGATAGTGAGCCAAGGCAATCGTCGGGTCGGCAGCAATCGCTGCCTCGAACTGCGTCTTGGCGCCGGCAAAATCGCCACTGTTCCAGAGGATCACCCCCTGGTTGAAGAGCGCCTGGGAGCCGGCGCCAGCGCCACCAGCCCCCCCGAGTTCCGCGGCCTTGGCGCCGGCTTCCGCGGCCAGGTCATACTTCTGCTGTATGTTGTAGATGTTGGCAAGGCCGGTATAGGCATCCGAGTTGCTCGGTGCGAGTTGGACTGTTTGCTGAAACGCCCCCACCGCATCGTCGTACCGCTCCTCGTTGAAATAGGCCACCGCGAGGTTGTAGTAGCAGTCGCTGCAGGTGGGCAGGTTCACGACGAGCTCGTTGAACATGTTAATGGCGTCGCCGCTCCGGCCCTCCTCCATTGCTACCAGGGCGGCGTCGGCTAGTTCCTTCATCTCTGCGCTGAGTACGTCGCCCGGCGCCGGCGCGAGCACGAACTCCAGCTCATTTGGTGGAGCCATGCTCACCCTCGCCATCAGCTCCGACCTCATGTTGTCCTTTGTCACCGTGAATCAGTAATCGCCGGGATTGAGGCCAATCTGC
>Ga0115002_10007880_pt1 | contig 11911 bp, 8 predicted proteins | sample ArcticOcean_MG_C_8_FD_89576 | JGI IMG/M metagenome (GOLD analysis project Ga0115002, IMG submission 89576) | Marine microbial communities from western Arctic Ocean - ArcticOcean_MG_CB11_86 | ecosystem: Environmental > Aquatic > Marine > Oceanic | place: Arctic Ocean: Canada Basin | collected...
CAAACTTCATAACCACTCAGTTTGGGCATCATGATGTCCAGCAAAATCAAATCGGGCTGAGATTTGGCGACCGAATCCAATGTTTCCTGCCCGTCGTGGGCCATCGAAATTTTATAGCCATCTTCAGACAAATAGGCATCCAACAACTCACAGTTTTGGATGTTGTCATCGGCAATCAAAATTGTTGAATTTTTAAGGACATCGTCTTGCGACATGAATTTGCACCGTTGTAGAGTTCAATAAATGTGGAGTTCAGTAAATGTGGAGTTCAGTAAAATTCGATCTCTCGACCGAAGTAAGGACGCATTTTAAGCGGTGGCATTATAGGCAACCGCTTTCATCTGCGGTATCCCAACCTAAACTTGAATACAGATTTTCTATTTCCGGCGCTATTCCTGCAAGTTTTAATGCCTGCAAATGGCCTTTTAACAGCTGCAGCCCTTCCAATGTGTCCACATCGTACCAGGGCGGAAGCACTGCTAAAGTCAATTGGTGATTTTGAATGAGAAAAACCGTTTGCTCAAGAACTTGCGGGCCAGACCACTCAATTTGGGTGAAAATCGAACGGGCGGGAAACCGCATCCCGATCAAATAATACCCGCCATCGGTTGCAGGACCGATGACAACATCGTTTGATTCCAACTCACGAAAAGCCCGTTCAAGAAACTCACGTGGCAAAGTCGGGCTATCGGAACCGATCAAAATGGCTCGATCTGAGTTTTCCGTCAGATGAGTCTCGAAAAATCCGGAGATTTTTTCACCCAACTCACCGTCCGGCTGTGGCCACAAGTCGTAACTTCCGGGGTTGAGTCGCTCAAAGTAATTTCGGGAAGCTTCACTATTCGGGAAGAAACCCAGAACCCTGCGGTCGGCGATATCCCGAAACCTAGAAGTCAGGCTCTCAAGAAATGCGATGTAAATGGCAGCCGCCCGCTCATCTCCACAATCGGCGGCCAGGCGAGTTTTCACATTTCCGGGAACAGGCTGCTTCACAAACATGCCCAGAATATCCATTGGATTAGCTCTTCCTTAGGTCGGCAATGTCTGTGTCGGGCCCAGCCTGTTCAAGAGGGGCTGTTGCTTCAATCATACGGCGTAACAAGATTTCGCTCACTCGACCGCGAAAACGAATTTTTCCGTCTATTTCAACAACGGGAATACATTTGCCAAACTTTTCCATTAGCAATTGATCGTCTTCGATATCAACTTCTGAAATTTCAGGCAGAACGTAATTATATTGCCACAGTATCTCTTTGGCTTGGTCGCAAAGATGACAGCCCGGCTTCGTATACAGGACGACGGATTCAAACCTTCTGCCGGTTTGGGTGGGGCTCCAGGAATCTTGCAGGCGTGAGCGTTGTCGCAACAAGGTACAGCCTCCTCCCAATATCGCCAAACTAATTAACACCCACAACGCACGATGCTGGTACCAAGACCGAGGCATCGAAAACGGCAGTCCTGAAATAATGTCTGCCCCCATCAGAAAAAATAAGACGACGGCCAGAAACAGAAAGAACGACCCCCAGACTGATCGAGCAGTCGTGCGATCTTGAGATTCGGCTTGGCTGTTTTTTTCAGACATCGCAAAACAATATCATAGGAATCGCACGTCTGCTAGGCTCTGAGAACTTCAACCAAATTATCGAAAAACGTAGCGCCGCCGCCGATGTCGGTTAATTGGGTGCTGGTTGTCAGGTTCGCGTTGCCAGTTCCATCGGTCATTTTATTCCACCAGACTCCTTCAGCCACCACGACGCCTGGCCTGACAGTTTCTAGGATTCTCGCTTTTGCGAAAAATTCGCCCCTGTCATTTTGGATTTGCACTCTCTGCCCTTCTTCAATCCCTCGGCACTTGGCATCATCTGCGTGAATTTGTAATTCCGGCTCTCGGGCCCGTTTCCGTAACGAGTCGATATTCACAAACGAAGAACGTAAGAAATGTGGTGATGGCGGAGAGAGAAGTTGCAAAGGAAATTTCTGGCCTAACGCCGGTGATGACTCAGCCGATTCAAGTGGTTCCGTATAACCGGGAACCGGGTCTAAACCCGCTTGCTGCATTTGTTCGGAAAAGAATTCACATTTTCCACTTGGCGTCGGAAATCCACCGTTTTCAAAGGGTGCATGGTTGCGGGGAACATTCAGCCGAATCGAACCTTCAGATTTCAATCGGTCAAGCGAGATATCTGTCAGTTGCTTGGGCACATTCTCACAGCCTTCCCACAAAGCCGTTCTCGCAAGTTGCTCATCATCGACTTGGAATAATTCCGGCTCCAAACCCATTTTCTCTGCCAAGTTTCGGAAGACTTCGGTATTACAGCGGGCACTAGAAAGGGGGGCAATCGCTGGCTGGTTCACTTGAACCCAATGATGGCCGTAGGAAACATGCAAATCGAAATGTTCGAGCTGAGAGGTCGCAGGCAGAACAACATCGGCGTAGTCGGCGGTATCTGTCTGAAATAGTTCGTGGACCACCGTAAATAAATCGTCGCGTTTTAAACCGGCTAAAACTTTGTTTTGGTCGGGTGCAATGGCCGCGGGATTGCTGTTGTAAACGTACAGGCCCATAACGGGCGGGCCCTCAAGTTCTCCATTCAGGGCTTCGGCCAGTTTCACCATATTTACGGTGCGCGTGCCTGGCGGAATTAAATCGGGGCGTTGTAACGCGCCGAAATTCAACGGGAAGTCGGAACTGGTTGAAAGCAAAACCCCACCCGAACAATGACGCCAAGCCCCAATAACCGCTGGTAAGCAGGCAATGGTACGAACGGCCATGCCTCCGCCGAAGTGACGTTGCAGGCCGTAATTCATGCGGATGACAGCAGGCGACGTATTAGCATATTCGGCAGCTAATTGTTCGATGACTTCGACAGGAAGTCCACAAATTTCAGCAGCCTGCTGCGGAGTGAATTCAGATTCGACGCGTTTTTTTAATTCGTCAACGCCCAAGCAGTATTGTTCGAGGTATTCCTGGTCTTCCAAACCGTCTCGAAAAATGACCGACATCATGCCTAAGGCCAGAGCCGCGTCGGTCCCTGGTTTTGGGGCGATGTGCCAATCGCTGCGCTCAGCCGTGACGGAACGAAACGGGTCGATGGTCACAATTTTCGCACCACGCTTTTTGGCTTCCAGCATCCGCACCCATAAATGCACGTTGGTAATCGCCGTATTTGAGCCCCAGTTGATGATGTATTGACTCTCCGAGACGGCAAGTGGGTCGGTCCCCTGTTTCGAGCCAATGGTGTAAAGGTATCCTGCCCCACCCGCAGTCGCACAAATTGTCCGGTCTAACAGCGAGGCCCCCAAGCGGTGAAAAAACCGCCTATCGAGACTTTCGCCTTGAATTTTCCCCATCGTGCCACAATAACTGTAAGGCAATATGGCTTGCGGTCCGTGTGGGCCTTGGATAATTTCCTGAAACCGCTGCGCGATCAAGCCCAAGGCATGATCCCAAGAAACCGGTTCGAATTGGCCAGAGCCTTTCGGGCCAGTCCGAATGAGCGGTTGCGTCAAACGATCTGGGTGGTAAACCCGTTCTATATAGCGAGAAACCTTATTGCAAAGAAATCCCTGGGTGAATTCATGGTCCGGATTCCCGGCGATTCGAACCGCACGGTCCCCTTCCAACGACACCAACATTGAGCAAGCATCGGGACAATCGTGTGGGCAAACCGCCTTAACGGTATGAGATGATGTATTCACAGCGGCCATTCCGGTCGTACCCATTATTTTCAAAATACGTTCGAGGATTGCTGAGGCAGATTGAAATTCTCACCAAAAAGCAGTTCCATCTCTTTCAAAAGAAGTATAACAATTAACGATTGAACCAGCATCCCAACATGTTTCACTCAGAACGAGCAATAGCCTTGCCTCCGTAGAACTCCTACGATAGAAAAGAAATTCATCGAAATTCGAGGCCGATGCTGGAACTTCAGTTTCAGGACAACCTATAATGGCACAAAGTTCGTTTCGACCTCGAAAAACGTGTTACAGTGAGATTTCTTCAGTTCAACATTCTTTCAACTTCTTGGTAAGGATTCCGCGGGCAGTTCTATGATGGCAATCAAACTGACGCCTGAATCATTTCTCAATGTCGTGAAGCAAAGCGGCCTCATTGAAACTGACAAACTGAAAATAGCGATCAGTGAGATTAAAGATTCGGGTGTGAATACGAATGAATCTCGCGAAATCGCCAATGCTCTGGTCGATCGGAAAGAACTCACTCGCTGGCAAGCCGACAAATTACTACAGGGAAAACACAAAGGCTTCTTCCTTGGCAAATACCGGTTGTTGTCCCTTCTAGGCAAAGGAGGCATGAGTTCCGTCTACTTAGCCGAGCATGTCCTCATGCGTCGCCGTTGTGCCATCAAGGTTCTTCCTTCAAAACGAGTTCACGATTCCTCGTATTTAGCTCGTTTTCATCGTGAAGCGCAAGCCGTTGCCGCACTTGACCATCAAAATATTGTCCGAGCCTATGACGTCGATAAGGAAAACGAGAAAGAGGCTGAAATCCATTTTCTGGTGATGGAATACGTCGAAGGCCGAAGTTTTCAAGAAGTTGTAGTCCAGGATGGCCCGGTCGACTTTATCCCGGCAGCCGATTTCATTCGCCAGGGAGCCGACGGTCTGGAACACGCCCACCAAGCAGGTATGGTCCACCGAGATATCAAACCGGGAAATTTACTCGTCGATAACAGCAATGTCGTAAAATTGCTCGACTTGGGACTAGCACGCTTTTTTGATAACGATGACGAAGAAGCCCTCACCTTAAGGCACGACGAAAAGGTTTTAGGAACCGCCGACTACCTAGCCCCCGAGCAGGCTCTCGACAGCCATTCGGTCGATCTGCGGGCTGACCTCTATAGTCTTGGATGCACTTTCTACTTTTTGCTCACCGGACACGCGCCTTATACTGAAGGAACGTTGACCCAACGGTTAATGGCCCATCAGACACAAGAGCCGCCGCCGGTCCAAAATGATCGTCCCGATGTGCCCGCCGCCTTGGTTGCCATCCTCAAAAAAATGATGGCCAAATCGGTCGATGATCGCTTCCAAACCTCGAATGAAGTCTCGGAGGCACTCGCAGCCTGGCTCATCGAAAATGCGGGCGAATCCTGGAAACTGCAAAACCCTTCTTTAATCGGAGCTGGCTCAGGTTCAGGAATTGGCGTTCCTATTGCTCCGCCAACCGCTGAAACACCTGCAGCATCGTCCGCCACAAAATCCGCCGAAGATGCAAACCTTGCAGATTTCCTTTCCAATCTCGACGCCAAGCCTACCAAACCGACTGCTAAAAAACCGACAGAGGCACCAGCAGAAATCCTAAGCGAAACACCTTCTACACCGGAAATTTCGCCCATCCCAGTTGCCGCTGAACCGGCGATCTCGTCAATTCCGTCGAAAGAGATTTCGACTTCATCGACTGTCGTACAAACCCATCATCCTTCACTGCAACCAGAGGGTCAGTCTGGTCAAGACGACATTTTAGCAGCCTCCAATGATGACAACTTAGCCGACTTTCTGTTGAACATGGAGCCGGGCCAAGACTCGGCCGTTCAAGAGAAACAACAACCACAAGCCGCGCTTCCAGCAGTAGCAATTCCGACGGCAGAGCCTGTCGCATCAACACCGCCGCCCGCCGCTGTCGGGGTCCCAGTCGCACAGGCTGTGCATCCACAAGTGAAACCGACCGAGCCCCCCACTTTCCCTGCAGCGCCCGCTGACAATCAAACCGCTGCGGAAGCAGTTCCCGTTGCTCAACCTATTGATTTCAATCAGTCCGTCTCCGAGCCAGCTCCGGTGTCAGCCATTCCGGTTGCGACACCTGTTGACTCTAGCTTAGTAGCAGAGGCCGTGCCCCCTGCCCCGCTCGTGGGACAAGCCGTTCCGTCCGAGGCTCCACTATTCCCATCGCCGGGAACCCCGACCACACCTCCGATTGCAACAGCGGCTCCTGTATTGAACACAGCAGCCCCGGCTTCAACAGAAAGCTATACGTCCTACTCCCGCAAGAAAAAGTCTTCCGGTAAAAGCCCACTCGGTAAACTCATCGTCGGCAATAAGCTACTTGCCGATAAGAAGAAGGTGACCATTTTAGCCGTCGGTTTACTCCTTGCTATGAGTACTGTTTTCGGCGTGTATTCCATGTCCGATAATGCTGAGCCCTCCCCTGCACCAGCGCCCAAAAAAAAACAGACGGCCACTGCAAATACGGGAACGTCAAATTCGAATCGAGATTTCCCGTCAGAAATCGCCGTTGGTGCAAACGAAAAATACAAAACTATCAAAGCAGCCCTCGATGCTGTCAGAAACAGATTCCAACCTGAAAACCCAAACGAAAAGCAGATTGTCCGTCTGACCGCAGGCACCTATCCGGAACGCATCGTGATCGACAATTCCGGCTTCTCTTCAAAATTACCGCGCGGAGTCCAACTGATCGCCGAAAAAGGGGCGAACGTAATTTTGGCCCCCACAGGGCCAGAACCGGCAGTTTCGTTAAATAGCGTCGAAGGCTTTACCATTCAGGGCCTGCACATCAAAGCAAGCGGAAAAGACGTTGCCATCGATATTGCAGGCTACCTGCTTTCAACATCATTGAAAGAACTAACGATTTCAGGATTTAAAAAAACAGGACTGAATATTCAAGGAGTCTCCGGCCTCAGTAGCGAGAAAGTGAACTTAACCAATTTAAAATTCACAGACGCCACGCCAACCGCTGTGGGAATCAACATCGAAGCCGGTTTTGCCGGGACTTCAGAAATCATCATCTCCGGCTGCCAATTTTTAGGATCAATGAATGCCGGAATTCAACTGGCTTCCGACTGTTCCCAACTCTCGATCCGACAAGCCATCTTTCACGGACAAAAAAACGGCATCCTCTTAGCGGGTGCAAATCGGCAACTACAAGATGTGACATTCAGTAACAACACATTCCATCAAGTTGATCGTGGAATCGTTTTTTCCGAAATCCCCAACAATCAAAGTTCAGGCGTCGGCTTCTACCGAAATTTATTTGTAGATGTCAAAACGGCGGAATTCATTGTCGAGAAGAAATTCAACCAACAGGCATTCTCAGAACTGCTCAACAGCAGCGATGGCAAAGGGTCAGAAAACAACTGGTCCAGCCGCGCCGCTGCAAGCACAAAACCGAACGAGTTTGACCTCTTTGCAAACGCCGGCAAACGAGGCCAAGCTATTAAATTCGCATCGACTGATCCCGCAAACGCAAAGTTTTTGGCCCCCGCCGCAGGCAGCTCTTTCCGTTCTGTTGGCTCACCCCGAAAAGGCCGCCAAAAGCAAATCGGCGCTGTTGCTCCCTAAGAGACTTAGGTATTTTGCCCAAGTATCAAACTGGCAAACCGCGTTCTTTGCGAATTCTGTTGACGTGCTGCATCACTTCATTAATCAATTCGCCGTTCCGTACAATGTTTTGATATTCCGACAAATAAACAAGCAAACTCACCGCCAGTGTGATGCCTGCACAGATTAAATGAAACACATCCGACGGAATTCCCATCCAACCGTCATTCCCCATCGGCGAAGCCGGGTCAGCCAGAGCCCCTAAGGCCCCCGTCACAACCAGCAATGTCATCGAAATCACAATCAGCGTAAATAGGCGGTATTTCCGTTTCTGGTTTTCACGCAAATAATCCTTCGACAACTCATAAGCCTCTGAAGTCTCTTCAATCCATCGCCCGGTTCCGATGAAATACGTGAACACAATCGCGTGCAACAACATTGAAAAAATCAAAGCACCCATCGCCACCAGCATGTGCATCGAAACCGTTTTTTGCACGGCCGGGTCGCGGGCAGCAGCATCACCGATGTTCAACCCAATTGAAAATGCAGCCACCAGCAACAAAATGCTTAAACTGGCCAACGTCAAAAAAATTCGGTTCATGTTTTTCGACCAATTAAGGCCACTCCACTTCGACTATCAGAAAAATCGTATCGGGCGAAATTGTAACGAGTACCAACTCTCATGTCGCCTATGGCTATTTTCATTTTTTCTCATCGCACAGGATGAAATAATGTGTCCGCTGCGGTATTCTGAGTCAGATTAATCAACCGCAAATAAAAGCTTACAACCTCTTTCAAAGAATCCGAATTCAACATGAAAATCACAGGCATTGAAACCTATCCAGTCAAAATCGCCCTCAAACCCGAACGCCGCATGAAATCCTCACTAGGGCAGCACATCATTTCGCGATACGTGATTGTGCGGGTTCTCACCGATTCCGGAATCGAAGGCGTCGGCGAAGCCACCGTCATGCCTCGCTGGTCGGGCGAAACGGTCTGGTCCGCCAAAACGATCATCGACAACGTTTTCACCCCGCAATTAATCGATGCTGATCCGCTCGATTTAGCCGACATCGACCGCCGCATGGACGCTGCCGCGCAAGGCAATTGGTTCGCTAAATCGGCCATCGAAATGGCCTGCTGGGACATTTTAGGCAAAGAAGCAGGCAAACCAGTTTACGAACTTCTAGGCGGAGCCGCCCGTCCGCTCGACATCAAATGCCGCTTTTCAATGGGCGCCTACGAACCCGACCACGCCCGCCGGCGTACCGAAGAATTGGTCTCCGAGGGGTTCACTACCATCAAAGTCAAAGTCACCTCCGACATTCCTAAAGACGTTGAACGCGTTACTATCGTCCGCGAAGTCATCGGCCCCGATTTGGATATTGTCATCGACGCCAACTGCGGCTACGAAGCTGACTCAGCCATCGAAGCGGTCCGTCAAATGGACAGCTTGAACGTCGGGCTGTTCGAACAACCAACACCCCGCGACGATTACGTCGGATTAGCCAAAGTCCGCCAAGCCATCAAACCCGAAGTCATGGCCGACGACATTGTGTTCGATTTAGCTCACGCCCAAAACTGCATTGACCACAATGCCTGTGACGTCATCAGCGTGTACCCCGGCAAGAATGGCGGCATCCGCAAGTCGAAAGAAATCATCGAATACGCCGCAGCCAACGGCGTCGCCTGTAGTATCGGCTCGAACTTAGAATTAGACATCGCCTCAGCCGCCATGTGCCATTTGGTCGTCGCCTGCGAAAACATGCAAATCGAAAAATACCCCGGCGACATCCTCGGCCCCGAATACCACGACACCCCGGTTGTAAAGAACCCGCTGAAGATTGACGGTTCGGTGATTTCGATTACTGACCAACCAGGATTAGGGGTTGAAGTTGATTGGGATGTGGTGAATGCGAATTTGTGTGTTGATTAGTTTTTTCATTTAGTCCGTTAGACTGGAACACTATGATACACAATTGGATTCCACTGAAAGGCGTTGGCCTGTTGAAGTTTGGAACGAGTATAGATCAGTTTGTCCAAGACGGAACCGCCGTATTTATTGACACCAGCGATTCAACGGGCTGGAGTACTTACGCGTACGACAACGAATCCTTAAGAATTAACGTTGAACGTGGAAAAATAGTCTCGATTGCATGTTACGAACAGTGTTTATTGAACGAAACCGATTTAATTGGGTTGGATTTTGAATTGATAGAGAGGATTCTTGGTTGCGCAACGGAAGTAAACCCTGATGTATTACTTATAAATGAAGATCCACAAGAAGTTTTTGAATTTGATAATGTTGGGGCGCAAGTGTGGGTAAAAAACGGCAGAGTGGTGACCGTAATTTGCGATGATGGAAATTAAACGCGGGTGGCACGGACAGTTTGTAAAACTGTCCGTGTGCCGCAGGCATTTATTTCTTGTCTTGTGCATTGAAATCGTAACAGAACCGCAGCCACCTAATACAAGACTTGAATTGCTATCGCAACCTGGACAGTTGCGGGGCAACTGTCCAGGCCACCCAACTATTTTTTCTCTGCGGCTCCGCGTCTCTGCGCGAGATCAAAAGCGTAAGCCTGTGGCCCGGCTCCCTAACGGTCGCGGCTCTGTTTGAGCAGCATTATTCAATTTAACTTGACTGGACAATGGCTGGAAGCCGATTTAACATAGGCGTAGCTTTATTCGTTCTATGAGAGTCACTATAGCCACTGCCTTAGAATTGTGTGCCCTATGCTCGAAATTAGTGGACCGTCCAGTTCTTCCAACCGTGCCATCAATCGCCGCAGCTTCCTAGAGATTGGTTCTCTCAGCATGGCCGGGTTAACCATGCCCGAGTTAATGCGAATTCGCCAGGCTCAAGCGGCCAGTGATCGCAAAGAGACAGCCGTCATACTTTTCTGGATGACGGGCGGGCCGTCGCATATCGATATGTACGATATGAAGCCCGACGCGCCGGCTGAAATTCGTGGTCCGTTCAAACCAATCGGAACGAACCTTCCCGGTCTTGACGTCTGCGACCTGATGCCTCGACACTCCAGTATCGCAGATAAACTTGCGATAGTTCGTTCACTCCATCATACCTATGGCGTTCACGATGATGCTCAACATCTCGTACAAACTGGTTACCCTCAATTGAATGCCCGACAGTTCGGGCAAAAACACCCCTGCCAGGGTTCGGTGACGTCGATGTTCCGTGGGCCCAACGATCCCGAATTGCCTTCCTATGTCTGTATCCCCGAAGATTACCGCTCGCACATGGGGTTCTACCAGACCGCTGCATTTCTTAGTCCTCGGCATAACGCGGTCAACGGCGGTGGCGATCCTAGCTTGGGCAATTACCGGCCACCCGAATTCAAGTTGCCCGAAGAGGTCACTCTCGGGCGATTAGAAAATCGACGTGAATTGTTTCGACTGATTGACAAGTTGCGTCGGCAAGCCGATTCGGATGGTGCGCTCAAAGCCATGGATGAAGTTCAGCAAGAAGCCTTCTCGCTGATCACTGGCCCGAAAGCTCGCAACGCCTTCGATCTTTCACAAGAACCGACAGCGTTGAAAGAAAAATACGGGAAACATGCTTGGGGACAGTATGCGTTACTTTCACGCCGACTGATCGAATCGGGAGTGACTTTTGTGACGATCAATCTTTACGAAAAAGATATCGATTGGTGGGACGATCATAACACCATTGAAAAAAATCTTCGCAAGCGATTGCCGGTCTATGATCAGGCATTGTCGGCTCTTATCGAAGATTTGAATGAACGAGGCCTGGCCGAGAATGTGCTTGTATTAGCCTGTGGCGAATTCGGTCGCAGTCCTCGCATCGACACAAAAAATGCCGGTCGAGGTCACTGGCCTCGCGCCATGCACGCAGTTCTAAGCGGCGGTGGTATTAAAGAAGGGCAGATCATCGGCTCGACGACCAAAGATGGTGGTCAACCGGCCGAAAACCCGCTCACGCCCGGCGATCTTCTCGCCAGTATCTATCAGGTACTGGGCATCGATTCTCACAGCATCATCAACGACCTGCAAAATCGGCCCGTTCCGCTGATTCAACAAGGGAAGCCCATTCGAGAACTGTTCGGCTAAGTCGGTTGCATCAACAATCGGCCCGACTCCCTGACGGTCGCGGCTCTGTTTAGTTGTCTTTGAGCCGGATATCTACACTTGCTGAGTGTGCGGTGAGGCCTTCGATTTCGGCTATCAACCGCAGATCATCGGCGCCGGCTGACAGGGCTGCTTGGTTGTATGAGATCACCGACGACCGTTTGAGGAAATCGAGCGAGCACAGGCCGTTGGCAAACCGGGCGGTGCCGCCGGTTGGTAAGACGTGTGACGGGCCGGCAATGTAATCGCCAACAGCGACCGGCGTGTAATGGCCTAAGAAAATTGCCCCGGCATTTTGAACTTTTGAGAGCATCCATTCGGGGTCAGAGGTTGAAATGTGTAAGTGCTCGGGGGCCAACAAATCAGAAAACTCGGCGGCTTCCTCGGCACTTCCCGCCAGAATGAACGCCCCATAATCGTTCAAACATTGTCGGGCCAAATCGCCGCGAGGTAACTCGACCAGTTGTCGTTCGAGTTCTGCTTGCACGGCTGCCAGCAACGGTTC
>Ga0115002_10007881_pt1 | contig 11910 bp, 11 predicted proteins | sample ArcticOcean_MG_C_8_FD_89576 | JGI IMG/M metagenome (GOLD analysis project Ga0115002, IMG submission 89576) | Marine microbial communities from western Arctic Ocean - ArcticOcean_MG_CB11_86 | ecosystem: Environmental > Aquatic > Marine > Oceanic | place: Arctic Ocean: Canada Basin | collected...
AGACTGCAGCCAGACCCGTCGTCGGGGACAGGCCATAATGACCGAAAGGAGAGACCATGGGAGACAAGGGCGGCAAGAAGGACAGGGACAAGAGCAACAAGCAGAAGCAGTCGAAAAAACAGGATTGAGACAGCCCCGAGCGCTTACCGCGACGCCGTGGCCGGGACCGGCAATTGAACGGTCGCTGCGGTCATCGTCTGGCCTTCCTCGACCTCCATCGCACTGACGACGACGCGTTGTCCGACCGCGGGCAATTTCCCGATGACCTTCGTCTTGCCCTGACGATAGATGGTCTTTTCGTCGAGCGCAAACGTGAGTACCTTGCCGTCCTTCGTCTCGACCTCGATCTGTTCAGCTTGCACAGCAGACACGGTGCCCATGAAGCGGTGCGGGTGACCCTCATGGGCGAGTACCACCGACGGCAACGCGATGGCCACGACCAGCGCAACAACGGCAACGCAACTGCGATTCATATCGTTCTCCTTCTCGAGTACCGTCCTGGATTCGCACGGCGGTCCCGCAATCTTCGTGTATCCCGATTGTACAGAAAGCTGCCCGCCTGACTCTGAAGAGATTTCGAATTCTGCGTCAAAAGGCGTAACCCGTTCAATACTTGGAGGTTAGGTGCGGCGCCGATATCTGCCCGTTCAGAGGGCTCACGAGTTGATAGCGCGGTCAGGACATCAATCAAAGCCCTGGAGGAACCGTTCCTCCTCAATCTCCTGTCGAATATCAGCTTCCGAACGCGGGATGAGCGTGTCGATTTCCTCAAGCTCGGCCGCGCCGATCTCGGGGAGGTGCCTGATGAAGTGTACCAAAGACCAGCTGGCCGCCTCGCCCTCCGGCGTGCGCGTGCCCCATCCGGGCATCCCGGTGAACCGAATGCCGTTCTCAATGATCCAGAACAGCTCGCCGTCGGTTAATCTCTGCGTTGCGAAGAGGCGCATATCGGGGGACTTCGGCCACATGGCCTGCCCCATCGGCGTCTCACCGCTGCCATCATTGGCGTGGCACACCGCGCAGTGGTCCGCATAGTGAGCGCGAGCGTCGGCCAGGCCTTCAGGGCCAGCCGGCACCGGGTTCGGTTGGTCGCGGACGTCCTCCGGAACAGCAACCGACCGGACGGCCCGCGCGATTCGCGTCTCAAGGGCGCCGGGCTCCATGCGCGCAACCAGGCCTGTGCCCCTGACATACAGGAGTCCGGCCGCCGCGATGCCACCCAAGGTCACCAAGACGATCAGTACTGCGAAAGTCACCCTGCTCATGAGCCAGACCCCGGCATCATCAGATGTTCGGAGGATCGCAACGTCAGAAACAGTCCAACCCCGACTCCCACGCCACCATAGCGCGGCCGCAGCGCCGGGGGAACGAGTGCTACCGACACGAACCCGCCGACGCCGGGCTGCACTCCGTGACGAGCATCGAGGTAGCGCGTGTAGCCGGATTGCACCTTACCCACGGTGAAGACCGACGTGGACTCGTGGATGTGCAGGTCATGCGCCGGTTTGCCGTTCACTTCCACGCGACCGAACCAACGTCACGATTCGACACGCTCAGCGCCGATTCAAGCAGCACGCCGTGCGTCATTTCCCCCTCTTCGTGGTTGGCGCCCCAGGCGAAGGTGGTTGCCCACAGTCGCTGATCTCCGAACCTTCGGTGATAGGTCGCCGACGATGTGATGCGCACCACATCCAACGCGGGACCGCGCGGGAATTTCAGCTCAGCGGACTCCAGACGTCCGGCGGAGACCTGTAGCGCGAGCGCCTGTGTCGGCAGGAACGAGAGACGGCCCGCTACCGAATCCATTCGACCAAAATCGATGTCGTACCGCGCTTCATCGGGCTCCCGACCGTTGAAAGCCGATGCTTCAGCTTTCCAGCGCTCGCCGTACACGCCTGTCGTGACGACGCCGAACGAAATGTGCGTGGCGTCGAGCCAGTGATGCGTGACCGGCGCAATCGGATTCGGCATCGCGGACGCGCGGTGCGGATACCCCGAGGGTCCTAGGGCGGGTTCACCCACCAGCGCGCCGTACACCTGCCAGCGCAGCCCCTGGGTGAGCGGCCGATCGAATTGCGCGGCCACCTCCATGAACAGATCGTGTGGGTGTTGCCTATCGTGGATGCTGTCGCCGTCGCAGAGTTCGCCGGTCGCCAGCAGATCCGGACATCCGCAACCCCGGATCGTCAGCGGCTCAAGACTCACCATTGAGCAGAGGCCGAGCCACCCCCCCGCAAGCGGCCGCTTCGCCATCAGCATCGCCCAGTTGATGCTGCCGGTCTGCGACGCTCCACGGTGTTCCGGCGCCGACTCGTGCAGAAACTGCACAAACGCGTTGCCATGCAACATCAGCTGCCACGCGCCGGACGTGTGACGTGGGCCATACATTGGCGTTACGTCGGGCAGCCACGCCGTGCCCGACGCGTCCCGCGTCCGAAACAGAGACGCATCATCGGCGAGCTGCGTGAGAGCGTCAAGGCTACGCTGAACCTGCGGAGCCTGTGTCGTGTGCTCATGTACATCGGGGCCAGCCGGCTGCTGTGGCTCTGCCATGGCACTCGGCGCAGCGGACATCGTCCACGCCACCGCCAATACGCAGCCCGTGCGCCACCTCACACTATGCTGGAACATCAAGCCCGGCGGACGCGGTGGCATCGAACTCTGGACCATGACCACCTGCATCCTACAGACGTACTCGACGCAGCCTCAGCGCGTTTCCGATGACGGACACCGAGCTCAGCGTCATCGCCGCGCTCGCCCAGATCGGGCTCACCAGCAGGCCCAGAGACGGATAGAGCACACCGGCGGCGATCGGTACGCCGATAGCGTTGTACACGAACGCCAGGAAGAGATTCTGCCGCACGTTCCGCATGGTCGCCCGACTTAACCTGCGCGCACGAGCGATACCCCGCAGGTCGCCCTTGATAAGCGTAATCCCCGCACTGTCTATCGCAACGTCGGTCCCGGTGCCCATCGCGATGCCGACGTCCGCTGCCGCGAGAGCCGGCGCATCGTTGATGCCATCGCCGGCCATGGCAACGACACGGCCTTCCTCCTGCAGTTGCCGCACGACGTCCCGCTTCTGCGCCGGCAGCACGTCGGCTCGCACGTCATCCAGGCCCAACCGACGCGCAACAGCTTTGGCGGTTGTCGGATTGTCCCCGGTGAGCATGATGATGCGCAGCCCTTCGTCCTGCAGCATCGCGATCGCCTCCGGCGTGGAAACTTTGATCGCGTCGCTCACGCCCACAATTCCGGCCGCACGGCCGTCGATCCCGAGGAACACGACGGTCCAGCCTTCCAGCCGCTGCGCCTCCGCACTCGCCGCCAGCGCGTGTACGTCGATCGCCAGATCCTGCATCAGCGCCCCGTTCCCGAGCACCACGGTCCGGCCGAGCACGCTCCCGACCACGCCCCGTCCGGTGTGAGATTCGAATGCCGTCGCCACCGGCACGTCCACGCCGCGGCTGCGCGCCCCCGCGACGATGGCGCTGGCCAGCGGGTGCTCGCTGCCACGTTCGAGCCCCGCGGCATATCGCAGAATCTCGTCGTCGTCGAAGCCCTCGGCTGGCACAACTCCGGCGAGCGTCGGCGTACCTTCCGACAACGTGCCAGTCTTGTCGATCACGATGGTGTCGACACGCTCCAGACGCTCGAGTGCTTCGGCGTGCTTAATCAGCACGCCCGCCTGCGCACCTTGGCCGGTCCCAACCATGATCGCCATCGGTGTGGCCAGGCCAAGCGCGCACGGACACGCAATGATGAGTACAGCGACTGCCGACACCAGCGCCAACGCAAAGCGGGGCTCCGGCCCCCACGTACTCCAGGCGATGAATGCCCCGATTGCCACCACCACCACCGCTGGCACGAAGTACGCGGAGATGCGGTCGGCCAGCCTCTGAATCGGTGCACGGCTGCGCTGGGCGTCGCTGACCATCCGCACAATGTGCGCCAGTAGGGTATCGCCGCCGACGCGCTCCGCGCGCATCAGGACCGTACCCGTTCCGTTGACCGTGCCGCCGGTGACCGGGCTCCCGGCCACCTTCTCCACCCGTACCGGCTCGCCGGTCACCATCGATTCGTCAATCGATGTGTGCCCCTCAGTGACGATGCCGTCGACCGGAACCCTGACACCCGGCCGTACCCGAAGCAGGTCGCCAACGCCGACGTCGGCCAGCGGCACATCTATCTCGACACCATCACGCACGCGACGCGCGGTCTTTGGTGCCAGACCGAGCAGCGCTCTGATCGCCGCGCCGGTCTGACTGCGGGCGCGCAGCTCGAGGACCTGCCCCAGTAGTACAAGCACCGTCACGACGACGGCGGTGTCGAAATACGCCTCGATGACGCCGCCCATGAGCACGCCCGTCGGGAACAGCTGCGGAGCGACGGTGGCGACCACTGAGTAGATGTAAGCCGTGCCCACGCCAAGAGCGATGAGCGTGAACATGTTGGGGCTGCGATACACGATCGACGCCCACCCGCGCTGAAAAAATGGCCAACCCGCCCACCACACCACCGGCGTCGCCAGTGCGAAGCCAAGCCAATTGGTCCAGCGTGGGTCGATGCGACCACCCGCGCCTTGGCCAACGACCATGTCGACCATGGCCATCAGTGTCACCGGTGCGGCGAGCACGCCAGCGATCCAAACCCTCCGTGTCATGTCGATGAGTTCGGGGTTGGGCCCCTCGTCGAGCGAGGCCTCACGCGGCTCGAGCGCCATGCCGCACAGAGGGCAGGGATCGGGGTGGGCCCGGATGACCTCGGGATGCATCGGGCACGTGTATGTGGCGCCCCGTACCGCGGCTACAACGGGACGGGCGGGGCCGAGGAAGGCCTCGGAATCCGCGACGAAGCGATCGCGGCAGCCTTTCCCGCAAAAGTAGTAAGTCCTACCGTTGTAGTCGAGGGTTGCCGTGGCACTCGCGGGATCGACCTGCATTCCGCACACAACATCTTTCTCGTGGTCTCCTTCGCGAATATCGCTCATGGCGCCAGAATTCCACGAGCCAACATCGCCGTGCCCAACACCGCAAGTACGACCGCCACCGTCCGTCTGAACAGGTGCTCCGGGATACGGACCAGCAGCCGGTTGCCGATCAGGGTGCCGACGACCACACCGAGTGTCGCGAGCGCGATCCACCCGGCAACTCCGCTCATCGGCTCGTGTAAATGCCACAGGTAGACCGGCATCCGTGCACCGTCAACCATCAGCCCGACGGCGGTTGCGGTCCCGACGAATACGTGTTTCTGGAGATTGACGCCGAGCAGAGCGGCGGACCGAATGCCGCCCTGATTCCCGACAAGTCCGCCGAGCAGTCCTGACGTGCCTCCAACGAACCACGCCACCGGCCCGTCGAAACGCATCCGCCGCGCCAGTCCGCTCAGTTCGGCACCAGCGGTGAAGAGCAGCAATGCGCCAAACAGCATCATCAACGCCGGGACACCCGCCCGCGCCTGGAGTAACGCGCCGGCGAGACCGCCGGCAGCGCTCGTCAAACCGAAACTCAACAGCACTCTGCGATCGACCCGTGCCCCGAGGAGCCAAAATCGAAACGCGGTCCCGACGACGTGTGGAATCGACACCGCAGCCACGGCCAATCTCGCGTCGATGTGCAGCGCGAACGCCGGCGTCAGCAGGCTGCCGATCCCGAAGCCCGCGACCGCCGCCACGCCGCCGCCAGCAATGCCGGCAGCCAGAATCAGTGCTTCAGCCCACATCCTTTTGCCTCTGCTGCCACATCCCGCCGCTCAGGCCTTCGCCCCCATCTGGTAGCCAAGCCAGACCCCTATGAGTCCACCAACGACCTGTATGGCCACGTTGACGGCCGCCGACCCCACCGAGTGTGTGCGCGCCAGCAGGAACGTGTCGAGCCCGAAGGTCGAGAAGGTCGTGAACCCACCAAGCAGGCCGACGAACACGAATTCCCGCCAGTGTCCGCGCAGGGCGAGGCGTTCGGACGCGAGCAACCCCGCGAGTAACCCGATTACAAAACATCCGGCCAGGTTGACGACCACCGTCCCAATCGGCAGTCGTGTCGTCAACCATCGCACATGCACCAGTTGGTTCACGCCGTGTCGCGCTACCGCCCCCAGGGCACCGCCGACAGCAATCGCGAACCACGTCATCTCGATGATGGTATGCCGTGCAGACACGCCGATGCCAAGAGAAAGGTCGCGAAGCAGACCGGCAGACCGCGTCGCTGCTGGCGCACTCCCCGATGGTATGCTCTGCCACTATGCTCATACTCAGGCCCAGATATCTTCTTGCGGTGCTTGTCACGGCCGTCGCCGTGGCCAACATCTCATGCGGCAGCCCGGCACCAGCCGACTGGACCACGACGGTGCAACGAATCGCGTCCCCGGTCGGCGAGAACAGCAGTGAGCCGCAGCTGTCGGTATCGGACCGCGGGGTGCTCCTCAGCTGGATCGAGCGCGTCGGGTCTACAACCTATCTGAAGTTCGCCGAACAGACGGAGGCCGGTTGGACCGAGCCGATCATCGCCGCCTCTGGCCCCGGCTGGTTCCTCAGCTACGCTGACATCCCGTCCGTCATGCGCATGTCCAACGGTACGCTAGTCGCGCAGTGGCTGTTCACCACCGCGCAATTCACCGAGGGCTATGACCTAATGCTGTCGTATTCCAAGGATGATGGCGCAACCTGGGCTCCGCCGTTCACGCCACACAACGATGGCACCACATACATGCATGGCTTCGCCTCGTTTGTGGAAATGGCCAGCGGTGACCTCGGCCTTATCTGGCTGGATGGACGCAATAGCGCGTTCGACTTCGACGATCCGGAAACCGGCACGATGATGCTTCGGTTTACGTCCTTCGACGCGAACTGGCAGCAGACCGACGATGTCGAAATTGACCGTCGGGTGTGCGAGTGCTGCTCAACGACTGCCGTGCTGACCGATGACGGCGTCCTGGCAGGTTTCCGCGACTTGATCGACGAAAGCCAGGTCCGTGACTTCGGGGTCTCGCGCCTCGAGAGCGGCGCCTGGACGCCGACGAGGACCGTCAGCGAGGACAACTGGGAGATCTATGCCTGTCCGGTCAACGGTCCGATGATGAGCGCCAGCGGCCAGAATGTGGCGGCGGCGTGGTTCACCGTGAAGGACGATCAGGGCCAGGCCTATGCCGCCTTCAGTAGCGACTCAGGCCGGACGTGGGGGACGCCTATCCGCCTCGACGACGGCGGGTCGCTGGGACGGGTGGACGTAGAACTTCTTGACGACGGTACTGCCGTCGCAACGTGGGTGGAGTATGCAGAGGGGAGGTCGGACTTTCGGATGCGACTGGTCTCCCCGGCCGGCGAACGGTCGGCACCGATCACCGTGATCGACGTCAGCGGCGGCCAAGCCAGCGGCTTCCCTCGGGTCGCACGGCGCGGGGATGAGCTGGTCTTCGCGTGGAGTGAGAGCTCGTCACTCGAGGGCGAAGACACCGGCGCCCTCACAGTGCAGACGGCGGTCGCGTCGCTTCCGTAGTCAGACATCAGCGCGCAACGTGCGAGCCCATGACAAGTATCACCCTGATCTAGGTTCTAGTTCATGGCCTTGCCGGGCTGCATTCCCCACCCGAATCCGTCACTCGGGCGCTGCAGGCTCAGCAAACGTACTCTCCGGTCCGACGCGTTCTGACCGGGGTTGCCACTCAGGATCAGATGATCGCCAAGTTTGAGCGTCTCCCTGGTCACACCGTCCGCGCCGAGCTGCGCCACACCACTCCACTCGATCGCGTATCGAGCCATCGAGCCGTCGGCCTCCATCACGGTCACCTGCATGAACGAGTGGGGGTTTCGAAACTGGAGCTGCACCAGATCGCCTTCGATGATCACCGCCTCGCTTTCCACATAGGTAGACGCGAAGGTGTGGTGGGCATGCACCTGCCCGCCCAACAGACACGCCCACCCAATAGCGAACGCAGCTAGGAGACGCTTCTTCGTGCCATCCGAGAGAAGAGGTTCCACTGGCGCCATCCTAACGCGACCGTCCGCTCCTGGGGTCTGAAGATTCTCTGAACTTTTCGACAGAAAGGTGCGCCGTGACACGGAGCGCGTTCAGCGTCCGATCGCTAGTTCTCTGGAAACGTGATTCGTTGGATAAGTCCCGGAGCGCGGCGCCCGGCTGGCAAGGCGCGACGACTGAGAATATTGGCCATATTCGAAGAAGGAGCAACGCCGCCAGCCGGGATGCCCCGCCCGGGAGATGTGTGACGAATCACGTTTCCAGGGGACTAGGAAAACGGCCGCGATCAGCCCATCGGCGAGGACTCAGCCTCAGCCAGCAATTCTTCAGCCGTCACGAAGCGTGGCTGGATGTCGACAGGGACATCCGCGAGACGATCGAGCACGACCTGCACCGCCGGCCGAACGTAGCCGAGTCGTTCGATCATCGCCGCTGCCGCCGCATACCCGCCTTCCGCCTGGAGCGTCATGATGTCGTGGGTCAGGTCGATCACGTTCTGTCTGATGCGGGCGTGGTCGATCGCAAACGTGCCATCTGACGCCACGTTGACGCCGCCGTTGTCCAGAAAGTAGTTCAGCTGGATGGCCACGCCGCGCCCGTGCGCCTCGTGAATTCCGAATCGAAGCGATCTGAAGATCGACGCTAGGAAAGTCGTGTACACCGTGTCATTGAACGATGCGTCGAGTGTGCCGCGGTCCACCAACAACTGTAGGGCAAACAGGCCAGAGACATCGGCCTTGGCCTCCTCGACCGCACTGTAGATCTCCTTCAGTTCCTGCCGCACCGTCGTCGCGCGTCCGTCCACCCTGATGTGATGCGGCCCCAGTCCGTGCATCAGTTCGTGCATCAGGATGTGCGTGAAGAACGCGTCGAAAGCCACGTTTTGTTGGTCATGCGCTCCCAGGGCCACCTTCGCAATCGGCTGAAGCACCATCCGGAACTTCGCTTCCTGGTTGTTCTTCAACATGACGCGCTTACAGCCCTTCTCCGCGATCACACGCTCATCGTTGGGCAGGTTGAACGCCGCGGCCTGGACGCCCCGGTTCGCCTCACCGGACGAGAACACGGTATTGACCACGCGAATGGGCGCCAGAGCTCCCAGCTTCGGATTTCGGTGTCGCGGTTCGATGGGCAGGTGGTTCTCGATCTCCTGCAACTCGGCTCCGAATCGGGCCAACTTGTCGGTCTCTGCCTCATCACGGATCGTGATGAACGCTTCAAACGCGGCCTTGCAGTTGAACCACTCGTCCTCGTAGACCTCGTACGGGCCGATCGTGGGCTCGATACTCGCATCGAGCTCCATCCACGCGACGTCACTCTCGTAGTAGTCGTTGGTCTCGAACGCATCCGCGCGGCTCGCGAGAAACGCTCGCAGCGTCGGTTGTCTGGTCAGCTGGGCGGCCTCGCGAAGCAGCGTGGCCACCTGCGCCAACTCGCCCTGGTACTCAACGGAATAGGGCACGGCGATGAACCCGCCGTCCGCTCCGCGTCGAATGGTCGTGAAAAAGCCCATGGCGCTCTCGCGCGCGACCGGGAGTAGCGTCTGCATCCACGCCTCGACATCCGCCTTCGTCGCGCCGTCGGGATAAAAATTTGCCTGCGGAGGCTTGGGTGGCGCGCCCGGCACGAACGGCACATTGTCGTCGAGCCTCGACCAGGGGCCCCGATTGATTAGGAAGTAGCGTAGACGGGCGCGACCCGCCTCGGAGGTGTCGCCCAGCAGCGCCAGCAGCATCGTCTCGTTGCCGGCCCACACCTGTCGAAGGTACAACGCATCGAACACGGTGGCCGCTTTCACCAGCAGTGTAAGCGCCCGCCGTTCGTTGGGCTCCAGCGCGGTCACGTCCGCGGCAAGATCCACCGGCACGAAGCGCGCCGTCATGTCTCGAAGCTGCTGCAACAATGGGTCCCCGGCCCCCTGTGGGACTAATGCACTCCAGAACTCGACTGCAGTGCCGCTGGATCGGTGCCGAAACGTCGGATCGCGGTCTCCCACATCTGGTCTGGAGCGACGCTGAAAATCAACGAGGGATCCACGTCGCTGATCAGCCACGCAGACTCCGCGAGTTCCTTGTCGAGCTGCCCTGGCCCCCATCCAGCGCAACCAACCATCACACGAGCGCGGGACGACGGCGCCTGCAGAAGCGACAGCGTCAGGGTCCGCGACGCCGACAGCAGTACGCCCGGGCAGACCTCGCGATGCTGCTCGTCAGGTCCTTGCGCGTCGGCCATCAGGACCCAGGTGCGTTGAGGCTCGACCGGCCCGCCCATCCAGAGCCGAAGCTCTGGATCGACGCGTACTGGTGGATCGGTCTGCACGAGCTGCCAGGCAGGCTCGCTCATCTGGCGATTCACGACGAGACCGAACGCCCCCTCCTCGGTGTAGTCGCACAGAAGCACGACGGTTCGCGCGAACCTCGGATCCGCCATCTGCGGCATGGAGACGAGGAGAATGGGAGCGCTGCCGGTGCTCATGGGCGGATCATCCTTCAGGTCCACAGTGATTCCCAACGGCGACGTCGGTCGTTGTTGTCGGGCGAGTCAGTGTCGACCCACGATCTGGCGCACCACATACGGCAGGATACCGCCGTGCTGAAACGCGACGAGTTCCTCCGGTGTGTCGATGCGTACGGTCGTGTTGAACGTCTGTAACGTCCCGTCTTCGCGGGTGGCGACCACTCGCGCCTGCCCTCGAGGCGCCAACCCCTCCGCCACCCCGAGGATGTCAAACACCTCCGTGCCGGTCAGTCCGAGCGACGCCGCCGTATCGCCAGACATGAACTCCAGTGGCAACACACCCATGTTCACGAGGTTGCTCCGGTGGATGCGTTCAAACGACTCCACGATCACCGCCTTCATACCGAGCAACTGCGTCCCCTTGGCGGCCCAATCGCGTGACGAACCAGAGCCGTACTCCTTGCCTGCGATGACGAGTAACGGAACACCTGCCTCCCGATACCGCACGGAGGCATCGTAGATGGTCATCTGCTCCGCGCCAGGCTGATAGAGCGTCCACCCACCTTCGGTGCCTGGTGCAAGCTGATTGCGCAGCCGCACGTTGGCAAACGTGCCGCGCATCATGACTTCATGATTACCGCGCCGCGCGCCATAGGAATTGAAATCAGACGCCTTGACACCCTTCTCGATGAGATAGCGTCCAGCCGGCGTGTCCGCCTTGATCGAGCCCGCTGGCGAAATATGGTCGGTCGTGATGCTGTCGCCAAGCAGCGCCAGCACCCGCGCGCCCGTCACGTCCGTCAGCGGCCGCACGTCCATCGTCATACCTTGCAGAAACGTCGGCTCGCGCACGTACGTCGACTCCGGATCCCACTGGAAGCGATTACCATCGGCCACCTCCAGATCCTGCCAGCGTTGATCACCGGCAAACACCTCCGCGTAGCTCTTCTTGTACATATCCGCATTCACGGCGCGCAGCATCGTCTCCTGGAGCTCCTGCTCGCTCGGCCAGATGTCCTTCAGGTACACAGGGTTCCCGCCGTTATCAGTTCCGAGTGGCTCGGTCGTGATGTCGATGGTCATTTTTCCGGCGAGCGCGTAGGCCACGACCAGCGGAGGCGACGCAAGGTAGTTGGCGCGCACCTCCTGCTGGATCCGCCCCTCGAAGTTACGGTTACCGCTGATGACCGAACACACGACCAGGTCGTTGTCCCGAATCTCCGCAGACACGTCCTCAGGCAGTGGCCCGCTGTTTCCGATGCAGGTCGTACAGCCGTACCCGACCAGATTGAATCCGAGGGCGTCGAGGTACTGGCTCAGATCGGCGGCGTCGAGATACTCCGTCACGACCTTCGAACCCGGCGCGAGACTGCTCTTGACCCACGGCTTGCAGGTCAGTCCCTTTTCGACGGCCTTCTTTGCGAGCAGGCCGGCGCCGATCATCACGCTCGGGTTGGACGTATTGGTACAACTCGTGATG
>Ga0115002_10007884_pt1 | contig 11907 bp, 7 predicted proteins | sample ArcticOcean_MG_C_8_FD_89576 | JGI IMG/M metagenome (GOLD analysis project Ga0115002, IMG submission 89576) | Marine microbial communities from western Arctic Ocean - ArcticOcean_MG_CB11_86 | ecosystem: Environmental > Aquatic > Marine > Oceanic | place: Arctic Ocean: Canada Basin | collected...
ATCCATTTCTCTGGTACTACGACGGATAATCGGTAACGTAAATCGCTTTGACTTGAAGATAATCGTGAAGTGTTTCTTCACAATTAACGCCACCTCCAGGACCGCCTGAAATTCCTTGGCCACCATAAGGGATGCCATAGGCTCCCATGTTGTGGCAATTTATCTGACCTGTGCCATCCCGGAATTGTTTGGCGATTCGTTTGCCAAGTTCCAGGTCTTTGGTCCAAACACTTGAGCCTAAGCCGTACTTGGTGTTGTTCGCACATTGAACAGCTTGCTCAACGGAATCTACGGGTTGAACGTTCACAAACGTATGGAAGACCTCCCCCGGGTTACAGTCGGTTCCTGTTTGAGATTTGAGAAGGGTAGGCTTCATATAGAAACCATCGTTCCCGGGAACGCTTGCATGGCCTCCTCCAAGAATTGCCTCAGCACCATTTGCTTTTGCGAATTCGATTCCTTCAAGAATCCGGAGTGGCTGGCGGGAATTTACCACCGGTCCGAGCTGTGTCCCTTTTTCCGCCTGATTCCCAATCTTGAGTTCGTTAAAAAATGCCTCAGATGCTTCGAGGAAATCATCGAATATCGCACGCTCGGCAAAGACGCGGTGGATCGTACAACAGGTTTGACCGTAATGTTGATTCACGTTCCGTCCAACCATACGTGCTACCAACTCAGGATCCGCATCGGCGCATACGATTGCAGAACCGTTGCCACCCATCTCACGTTTTACCCGTGTTCCGTGTTTGTCCGCGGCTTGCAGAATACTCTGACCAACTCCCGGTGAACCGGTGAAAGAGATATAACGAACACCTGGATGCTCAGCGATAAATTTGCCTGAAAGCTCTCCGCGTCCAGGGAGCACATTAATCACTCCAGCAGGAAATCCTGCTTCCTGGGCCAACTTTCCAAAGTAGAGAGCACTTAGCGGTGTCTCTTCACTGGGTTTTACTAAAATACAATTTCCAGCCATTAGGGCGGGTATCATGAACCATGCCGTAAGAACCACCGGGTAGTTCCAAGGTATAATGCCTGCCACTACACCCCAGGGCTCAACGTAGGTATAAGCATCCACGCCTGCTTCAACATCCATTATGTCACTGTCGCCAAAGCGTGTCTTGCGAGCTACGCCTACAAAATATTCGGCGCATGCTCGTACGGTCTCCATATCCCCTGCGGCAAGTTCAGAAACCTTTCCGCCGTTCAGGATTTCGCAGGCCATAAATACTTCTTTGTCTCGCTCAAACAGTTCGACCAACTTCATGATTAGTGCGGCGCGTTCTTCAACCGAAGTGTTGCTCCAACTTCCATGATAGGCGCGGTAACCACTTTGAACCGCCAGGTTTACTTCGTCGTATCCCATTTCCGAAACCCTCGCGAGAACCTCCTTGTTACCCGGGTTGATCACATCAATAACTGCGTTCATGGATCCAGGAACCTCTTCGCCTCCGATCTGGCCTTTAAGTGGGTTTCCACCGTTTGCACAAAATTGCGTAAATTTGTCGGGGGCCGAGAAGTCGTCGGCGGTGAATGCTTGAATGGTTTCTGGGGCAATTGTGGCTGTAGACATAAATAAGGTCTCCTTTTGATTAAAAGAATTACAAATACGGGGGTTCCTACTACTCAGTGCTCTGAACCTAATTTCATCAATCAAAAAGATTCGAGGGCAAGGTGATGAGGGTGTGATTCTTTTAGCGGGGTATCCCAGAAAACATTTTCATTTTTGTATAAGTTTCATCAAAACCGGACTACTTGGCGATCGGTCCCTACCATCTATTTCTGAAATTGAGGTAGGGCGGTTTTGATGAAACCGCCAAGAGTCTCAATCCCTTAGAAAGAATCGGAAGCAAGGTGATTAACCAATCGATTAGGTAAGATATGACCCGCCATTAATATGCATGGACTGGCCGCTTAGATGATCTGCATCGGCGGAACAAAGAAACGAAGCCATCGCGGAGATATCTTCTACTTCCCCTAATCTCCCGGTTGGGATAGTGCCGACGAGTTCCTCGTAAAATTGTTCTGGGGTAGTGCCATCCCTTTGTTCCACGTGTTTCGCTGTGGCCTCCAACATCGGCGTTCTGATATGCCCTGGGCAAATAGCATTTACATTTATTCCGTGTTTGCCCAATTCCACCGCGAGCGATCGGGCGAGTCCAAGAATTCCGGATTTGGCGGTGCAGTAGCCGACGTCCTCTCCGTAAGCCATCACAGACGAAATGTTCACAATGCGACCCCAATTTTGATCTATCATATCAGGAACTGTTGCTCGTGCGCAGAGTAGGGGACCGGTTAGCATCACGGCCAAACTGGTGTGCCAACCATCTAATGTTTCAGACAGTGCGGGAGTGGATGCAAACAAGCCGGCATTATTTATTAGTATGGAAATGGGCCCGCAGGATTCACGCGCTTTAGTCACTCCTTCTTTTACGCTCTCCTCACTCGTTACATCCATAGTGACTGCAATAGACAGCCCGCCTGATTCCGTGATCGCCTCAGCAGTACTTTGGCCGGTAGAGGTGTCGAGATCCGTAATAACTACGGTGACACCATCCGCCGCCAGGCGTTCAGCTATTGCGCGTCCGATTCCGCGTCCTGCGCCAGTGATCAAGGCAACTTTGTCTGTGTGGTTCTTTTTGGACATAGTTTCTGTGAATGTAGCGGTTATAGGATAAGTGTAGCGATTTTGACAATCTGACGAAATTTACTCGGCCTGCCAATCCTGCTTTCCGCAATTAGGAGCTATATCGTTTAGGATTTCGTCGACTTCACATCAGAGTTCTGGCATTCTTGAAATATTTTCAACTTTTTACATCATGAAACGACGTACATTTATTAAAACGGCCGGGTTGGCAGCAGGCGCTTCTATCTTACCCGGGTGGTTTACCGAAGAACTATTGGCTCAACCTACTGTGCCCAAACCCAAGCTGGCGAATGACCGACTTGGAATAGCTTTGGTGGGATGTGGTGGACGAGGGACGGGTGATGCCCGTGGCGCAGCTTATTATGGAGACATGGTAGCTGTGTGCGATGTAGATGAAGCGCAAATTGCCAAGGCGAAAGAGATATGGCCCAAAGCCAAGGGCGTGAAAGATTTCCGTAAGGTTATGGAAATGGATGATGTGGACGTGGTGATCTGCGGGACAGTTGATCACTGGCACACGCTCGTTTCATTAGCAGCCATGAAAGCAGGGAAAGACGTTTACTGCGAAAAGCCGCTCACCTTGTATATTGATGAAGGGAAGTTTCTGGTTGAAGAGGAGAAACGATCTGGTCGCATTCTGCAAACGGGCACTCAACAACGTAGTGATCCGAAGTTCCGCCTGGCTTGTGAGTTGGTTCGCAATAAGAGGATCGGCGAGCTAAAGGAAATCGATGTGTATTTACCTGCGGGTCAGCGCGAAGGACCCTTTACCTCAACTCCCATTCCAAGCGGATTTGATTGGGACATGTGGCAAGGTCAGACTCCCGCCCTGGATTACGTGAAAGAGAGGACCCATTTGTATTTCCGGTATTGGTGGGGTTACTCCGGCGGGACCATGACAGATTGGGGGGCCCACCATAACGATATTGCTCTCTGGGCAACAGGATTCGAGCGGAGTGGCCCGGTTTCAGCCAAAGGACGCACGTTAGTGGACATGATTCCGGGAGGATTCACTGCTGCGAGTGAATATGAGCTGGAATATGTTTACCCGAACGGAGTGGTACATCGTTGTAGGAGCACCACAGCCAACGCCTGGAACGGCCGCGTCGTAAAACCGTTCGGCCAACAACACGGTGTTCGACTTCAAGGAACGGATGGTTGGATTTGGGTGACTCGAGGAGCGATCGAGTCCAGCATTCCGGAAATCTTGACAGAGCCGTTACCTTCCAACGCGGAGCGCTTATACGCCAGTAATGATCATATGGAGAATTTTATTGAGTCGGTTCGGTCCAGGAAAAAGGCGATTTGCGATGCGGAGATCGGTCATCGGTCAGCTACGATGTGCCACCTCGGGGTTACCGCGGTTCGGTTGGGGCGCAAGTTGAACTGGGATCCGGTTAAGGAAAACTATATTGGCGACACAGAAGCCGCCGCAACGGCATCACGAAACATGCGAAAGCCCTGGGACTACTCGATGATTTGAAAAAGGTTGTCTCTTTTTTTAAAGACGACCATTATTGGGGACAGGATAAGTAGGCTTTCCCCTGCAATGTGCCTGTGTGTATGAAATTCTGTATTTTAGTCGGAACGATTCTTTTTGTTACTGCATCTGTGTTTGGCTTGCCGCTTGAACAGGTTGAATTCTTTGAGAACAAGATTCGTCCTGTACTGGTGGAGACTTGCTATGAGTGCCATAACAGCGTGAACAAAGCAAAAGCTGGCTTGGCTCTCGATTACCGTGACGCTGTCCTCTCAGGAAGTGACGACGGATCTGTCATTGTTCCGGGAAATCCGGATGAGAGTGTTTTAATTTGGGCGATCAGACATCAGGATGGCTACGAAATGCCTGACACCGGGCCAAAGCTGGATGAGAGCGTTGTTGCCGACTTTGAAGAATGGATTCGGATGGGTGCTCCTGACCCGCGAGACAAAAAGCCTACTCAACTCGATTTGGACAACGCCGTTTCATGGTCGACGCTTTTGGAAAAAAGAAGCAAGTGGTGGTCCTTTCAACCACTCAGAAGAGTGCGTGTACCAAAAGCCGCAGACGCGGATTGGAACGCGAGTGCGATTGATCGCTTTATCTACGCTTCGCTTGATGAACAGGGACTCGTTCCTCAGAAGGTAGCAAGTCCGGAAACTTTGGTTCGGCGGTTGCATTTAGTTCTGACCGGCCTACCGCCAAAGGCGGAGACGGTTGAAGCTTTCCTAAAAGATCCGTCCGAGAAAGCCTATGAGGCCTTAGTTGATAAATTACTCAGCTCCCAAGCTTATGGTGAGCGATGGGGTCGTTACTGGATGGACTGGTATCGATTCGCTGAATCGCACGGCAGTGAAGGGGATCCCAAAATTCCCTACGCATCCATTTACCGCGATTATATCATCCGCGCGTTGAATGAAGACGTTCCCTATGATCAGTTACTGAGGGAACACATCGCCGGAGATCTATTGAAGCGCCCAAGATTAAACAAGGAGCTCGAAATAAATGAGTCTGCAATTGCACCTACACATTTCCGGATGGTGCCGTATGGATTTGGAGTGGTCGATGCCTACCAGGAACAAATTACCTACACAGAAAACCAGATCGATGTGGTCTCCAAAGCAATGCTGGGAATTACCGTTTCCTGTGCCCGATGCCATAATCATAAATTTGATCCAATCAGTCAGAAAGATTTCTACCGCCTGTATGGTATAATGATCAGTAATCGTCCAGGTACCCGTAATATAGATACACTTGAAAAACAATCTCTCAACAAGCGTAAGATTGCCAAGTTGAAAACGAAAGTTCAACGAGGGATGGCGGACTATTGGTTGGAAAATATAGATGAGGCAGTTGAAAGGGTCGTTTCATTTTCTTTTCAGGAATCCGTTGAGGAGAAGAAAATAATAGCGGATCTGAAATTGGCAGCCAGAAAGCGGAAGACAACATTACCCACCGATCCCGATCTCCTCAATCAACTGTATTTTAAAAGGGAAGTAAGCCAGGTAGGTGAATATCATCCGTTTGCACCGTTGAAACTTTGGATGGACGAAGCTTCAGAGGAACTGGTGTCCCAATGGAGTAAACAAAAAGCTGCATACGCTCACGATCTGAAGGAATACGAAGAGGCTAAAAAGAATGCTACCTTCTATGCGGATTTGCGTGACCAGAAGACCCTGAATGCTTGGTCTCGGGAAGGAAATGGCCTGAGTCCGAAGGTTAGCCCGGCTGGATCGTTTGCTATGGCTGGAGAAGGGATGTATGTTATCAATGGGATATTTCCCCGGGGGGTATACACTAATCTGATTTCAGATAAACACAATGGCACCTTGGCTTCGCCCAATCATGTTGCGGATGGTGATTTGAGCTACATGCGCGCAGCAGGCCTCAACGGAGCAATCCGGATGTCTGCCCGAAACTACCCATTGGAACAAGGATTGCACCCTTACGAAACAGCAGAGACAAGCACCATGCAGTGGTTCTCATTTAAGAAATATAAATTCTGGAATGAGGAACAGGTCCACTATCAGATATCAACCTCCGGTGACAAACCAGTGAACGCAAAAGAAGGGCGTTCCTGGTTTGGTGTTACTGAAGTCTTTGGTGGGAATGTTGAATTGAAGGAATTGGGCAATCCCTTGTTCACCCTGCTTGAACCCGATTTTGAAATTACGGATCAGGTTTCTTTAATGGCCGCTTATAAACGGGCCCTTGGTGATTCTCTAATCGCTTGGAGAACGAATAAAATGAATGACACTCAGGCTGAATTTTTAAGCGCCTTTGTTCGTTTCAATTTACTACCTAATCAATTGGATGCTCTTCCCAAAAAACTACTTTCTCTGGTTGACCAATACCGTGAACTGGAAAGTGAGATTCCGTTTCCAACCCGTGCTCCCGCTTTCTTGGAAGGCGACGTTGTTGATCAGCCGTTGCTCATCCGTGGAGAATACAAACAAGCTGGTGATTTGGTGCCTCGCCAGTTTCTAGAGGTTTTCGAAAACAAAGCTTATAGCAGTAAAAGCTCTGGTAGATTAGAATTGGCAGAAGACATTGTAGGCAAAACCAACACCTTGAAATCACGGGTATTGGTCAATCGGCTTTGGGGATATGTATTCGGGCGCGGCATTGTTTCCACCACTGACAATTTTGGACACTTGGGTAAAGTGCCGACACATCCAGAGCTTCTCGATCATCTAGCCTTGGATTTTGAGAAAAATGGCTGGTCTATTAAGAACGCACTCAAGCAAATAGTGACGTCTCGAACCTTTCGTTCAGCCAGCACGGCTCCTCTTGGTGTCACAGACAAAGACCCGGAAAATTTGTATCTATCCTATTACACGCCTAGACGCTTAGATGCAGAAGCCATTATGGATTCTGTTAACAGTCTGGCTCGGGACGAGTTTCAGCGAGGCGTTTACCTTAAGGTAATACGCAACAAATTAGATCCATTTTTGGCGATCTTCAACTTGCCAATACCTACGACGACAATGAGTAAACGTGACAGCACTAACGTTCCTGCTCAGGCCTTGAGTATGATGAATGGAGAATTCGTTCAGAAAGCATCCATCCAGTGGGCGAAGCGGATTGCAATTGCGACTAAAGGGCAATCCATTGAAGCACAGATCCGGTCGCTCTTTTTGGACGCCTATGCACGGTCACCCCATGAAACTGAAATTGAGAATTTATTCGAATACTATAAAAGTATGGAAGACTCGGATACGGCTCTAAAGAACATCGCCTTTGCGCTAATGAACACCAAGGAGTTTATCTATGTCTACTAATCACTTTGATCGACGCCAGTTTTTGAAACTTACTTCTCGTGGTGTCGGTGCGTTGACCTTGTCGAGTTTGATCAATTCAGCTTCGGCGAGTTCTGGCTATCTACCCCAACTACATCACGCCCCGAAAGCCAAGTCGGTTATATTTCTCTACATGTCGGGTGGTGTTTCCCACATTGATTCTTTTGATCCCAAGCCTTTGCTAAAGATGATGCATGGTCAGCCCATGCCTATGAAATTGGCCCGCACTCAATTCGATCAGATTGGCAACATCATGGGGTCATTCTGGGATCAAAAACACTATGGGGAATCCGGAATTGAGATGACAAATCTCTTTCCTAATATCGCTGAGTTGGCAGATGAAATGACCATTGTCCGGTCACTTACCGCCAAGTTTAGCGAACATGCGCAGGGTAACTTTTTCATGCATTCCGGTTTTCCGTTTCTTGGTTATCCGAGCGCTGGCGCATGGGTAAATTATGGTCTCGGCTCAGCAAATAAAAACCTTCCAGGCTATGTGGTGTTGCAGTCCGAAAATTCGGGTAGCCCTCACGGAGGAGTGAGTATTTTTGGAAATGCTTTTCTTCCAGCTACGACGGGTGGATCCATTTTCAATGTTTCCGGTGCCAAAGCTGTCCCAAATATTGAACCGTCGCTTCTGAAGCATGAGCAAAGAAAAGCTCTGGATATTATTAAGTCCCTTGATTTTGGATTTGCAGAACGGACGGCCGCAAAAGACGCGGTGATGTCCTCTGTAGAAAATGCTGAAACCGCTTATTTAATGCAGGAAGCCGTTCCAGAGCTCACCGATATATCCGAAGAGTCGGAGAGTACATTGGATATGTACGGTGTGAATGATTCGGTTTGGTATAAATCAGAGTATGCGCGCCAATGCCTGATGGCCCGGCGTCTTGTCGAGCGGGGCGTGCGCTTTGTCGAGCTATCTTGCTGCCCCTTTGAACATGGCGTGCAAAAGGCGAATCCCTGGGATCAACACAATAAGATTGAGATTGGGCATGGGGCAATGGCTTCACAGGTGGACAAACCCATTGCCGCCCTGATTAAGGATTTGAAGCAACGCGGATTGCTTGAAGATACCCTGGTTGTTTTCACAGGAGAATTTGGTCGCAACCCGTTTGCACAAGGAATCGGGCGGGATCACAATCCTCAGGGCTTCAGTGCCTGGTTTGCCGGTGGTGGAGTAAAAGGTGGGACGGTTATGGGTGCTACCGATGAATTTGGCTACAATGCCGTGGACGAAATCTCAAACATCTACGAGCTGTGGGCTACAGTGCTCCATCTGTTAGGGGTCGATCACGAGCAACTGACCTTTCAGTTTGGTGGGCGAAATCTTCGACTGACGGATGTGCACGGAAAAGTCTGGGACGATATTATCGCCTAGATCTCTTGTTTCGCAGTAACCGGTTTTGGTGCAACAGGCGGTTTAACCATTTTATAATTCGTATGATCCGGCTTCGGCCCGCTTGGTGGTTGAATCCCTTGTGAAATCATTACTTCCTTGATCGCATCAACGGTTGAAAAGGAAGGCTTGAAATTCCCGGGTCGATACCCTTCCGCGATCAATAAGGGCGTCCGATTATTGTTATTATTTGAATTCCAAATTTCGATTTTGGCACCTTGCTCATGTAGATATCTCACAACCCCTGGTGCGTTTTTATAAGCCGCGCCGTGCATGGCAGTTTCACCGTTTGCATCTACTGTATTTAAATCAGCGCCAAGCCAAAAAAGAAATTTCACGGCTTCAACGCACTCCGTAACCGAACCTGCTTCTTCCTCTGGAGCAGTACTCCCGATGCCGGATGCAACCATTAAGGATGTGCAACCATCTTCATTGGGAATGAAAGGATCCGCTCCCAGTTCCAACAGTAATTTCATGTAAGATAGATCAGCTCGGTCAGAAGCCATAAAAAAGGGCGTAGCTCCGATGTTACTTACACGACCATTTCCACCTTTACGACCTCGGGTAAGCTGGGCGTTTACGTCTGCTCCCCGTGACACCAATTCACGAATGAATTGATCGCTATTTCGCCTTCCCGAACCATGGGGTGGAGGGGCTCCATTAGCCGACTCGCCTATATCCGGTTTACGGATCCAGGTAAGGGTATGAAGTGCCGAGTAGCCGGTTCTCCGATCATTGGGATCAGCGCCTGCTTCAAGCAACTCAACAGCTAAATCGTAATGGCCATTTTCAACGGCGAGTATGAGTGGACTGGTTCCCTTCATAACGCCTTTTTTATTTGTTTCTCCAAAAACCATCGACCCGTTGGGATCCTCTCCCACCAAGAGGAATAACCTTACGACTTCTGCGTGACCTTCACGAATCGCAAAGTAAAATGGCGTGAAACCAAACTTTAATGGCGTTTGATAATCTGCGCCCACCTCAATCAACTTTCGGACAACCTCGACATGTCCTTCTGCTGCCGCCCACATGATAGCGGTTTGGTCTTCTCGTTCCTTGGCGTCGAAGTCCGCACCAGCTTCAAGCAACGCTTCGACGGCGTTCAGTTTTCCTGTACGAGCAGCCGTCAATAATACAGTCTCATCACCAACGATCTTCGTGTTGGGGTCCGCGCCTGCCTTAAGAAGTTGCTGAACGATGTCTCCATTCCCGTTAACGCAAGCAAGGTAGAGCGGAGTAATGCCGTAACGATTTTGGGCCGAGGCGTTAGCCCCTCTGTCAATTAGCAGTTTCGAAAGCTCTGTATCATCTCGTTCAACGGCCCAGTGCAGAGCTGTCATCCCATCGATCTGGGCTTCGTTGACATCGATATCCTTTGAAAGAAGCGCTTGTATTTGGAAGGACTCACCGTTTTCAACTGCATCTGCGAGCGACGATTGGTCAGCGGTTAGGCCAACACCAAAAGTGAACACAAAATATAAAATCAACAGTTTGGGTTTGAACATGGCTAGATGGTTTAAGGGCTTAGACGGACAACGGCACAAACAGGTCATCCACTTTACCGGTACTATCGGCAAACGAATCGATATTTACTCCTACTTTGTCTAACAAAGAAAGATGGAGGTTAGCCAATGGCGTTACATCTTTGAAACGGATGTGGCGATTGCCCTGCATTCCACCAGCACCACCACCGGCAACAATGATCGGGAGATTGGTGTGATTATGGACGTTGGGATTACCTATTCCACTTCCGTAAAGGATTAAAACGTTATCCAGCAACGAGCCATTTCCTTCAGGAGTATTCTTCAACTTCTCCAAGTATTCGGCAAACAATGACACATGAAATGTATTGATTTTGGACATGCGCTCAATCTTGTCCGGGTCATCCCCGTGATGTGAAAGTGGATGGTGCGGATCGGGTATGCCAATCTCCGGGTAAGATCGATTACTTGTTTCTCGTGCAATCTGGAAAGTGCAAACGCGGGTAATATCACCTTGATAGGCGAGAAGCTGAAGGTCGAACATCAGGCGAGCGTGGTCCGCATAGGCTGCGGGAACACCCATGGGTCGGTCCAGGTCGGGCAGGGGATTATCTTTTGTGTCCGCTTCTGCGGTTTGAATGCGACGTTCTACTTCTCGAACCGATTCGAGATAGTCAGATATGCGCGCCCTGTCCTGTGCACCAAGACCCCGTTTCAGAGTATTGATATTGTCAGCTATTGAATCGAGCAGGCTTGCTCGTTTGCGCAAGGCAGCTCGGCGTTCTTCTGGAGTACCCCCTTCGCCAAACAGATTTTCAAAGACCATGCGTGGATGCGCTTCGGCCGGAAGCGGTGTAGTCGGAGATGACCAGGAAAGGTTGTTTTGATAAACGCAGGCGTACCCGTTATCACATTGACCGGTTAATTGAAGCAGATCCATGGCGAGTTCGAGTGAAGGAAGCTGCGTATCCTGTCCAATTTGCTGCGCCGCCAATTGATCGGCTGTCGTTCCAAGATAGTAGTCGGAACTCTCTGTTACCTTTGCTTTGGCTGCGCTTAGAAACGATGAATTTGATGTGGCGTGAGAACCGGGATAAGCGTTTCTCAATTCCATGTTAGTTAGGATGGTCGTCTGGTCTTTGACCGGTCCCAATGAGTTGAGAATGGGTGAAAGTTTTTCTAAGGTTTTTTCACTTTCAGGTGTCCAGCGCGACTGATCGCAGCCCATGGGCATGAAGACGTAGCCTAATCGCTTGACAGCTGCTGCTGGCGTCTTGCCAGCTGCGGTTGCTGCCGGAATCATGCAATCCAGAAGCGGCAAGGAAAGGGAGGCGCCTACTCCTTTAAGAAATGTTCTGCGGGGGATGGATTTTTTGGTGATAAATTTCATGGCGATGTGATATCTAGGGATTGATCGAGGCGATTTCGTCTTCTGCTGTAGCTCTCATTTGAAAAGGAACACTATTTACAATACCCAGAATAATGGACGAAAATCGATAATCATTTTCTTCAGCGTATTTTACGATTTTACGGACTGCAGGAGCGTCATATACCTCAACGCCTCTGCCTAAACCGAATGTAAGCAATTTTTCACTCAACGTTCG
>Ga0115002_10007885_pt1 | contig 11905 bp, 11 predicted proteins | sample ArcticOcean_MG_C_8_FD_89576 | JGI IMG/M metagenome (GOLD analysis project Ga0115002, IMG submission 89576) | Marine microbial communities from western Arctic Ocean - ArcticOcean_MG_CB11_86 | ecosystem: Environmental > Aquatic > Marine > Oceanic | place: Arctic Ocean: Canada Basin | collected...
ATTTTACATGGTGGACATGGAACTAGATTACGCCCATTAACTCATACTGGTCCAAAACAACTTCTTCCAATTGCAAATAAACCCATGTCTGAATATTGTTTAGAATCATTAAAGAATGCTGGAATTACTGATATTGCAATAATAATTGGAGGAATTGGTTCAAACAAAGTCCAAGAATACTATGGTGACGGTAAAAATTTTGGTGTAAACCTGTCTTATATTCAACAGGATTCTCCAAAAGGAATAGCTCATGCAGTAAGACTCTGTAAAGATTTTGTTGGTAAAGAAAAGTTTGTTGTTTTCTTGGGTGATAATATAATTCAAAAAAGTATTGATGAATATGCTGATGATTTTCTTAATTCAGATGCTGCTGCATCAATTTTATTATGCGAAGTTGACAATCCTTCACAATTTGGAATTGCAGAAATAGAAAATGGAAAAATAATTAAATTAACTGAAAAACCTAAAGTTCCTCCAACTAATTTAGCAGTAACTGGAATTTATTTTCTAACTCCATTAATTTTTGATCTTATTGATGATCTTAAACCATCATGGAGAAATGAATTTGAAATTGTTGATGCACTTCAAATGTTATTAGATATTAATGAAAAAGTAAAATATTATGTGATTACTGATTTTTGGAAGGATACTGGTACCCCTGAAGATATTCTTCAAGCAAATAAAACAATTCTTGAGAGCATGAAACCTTATTTTTATGGAATCAAAGATAATGATGTTACAATTGAAGGAAATGTTATGATTGGAGAAGGAGCAATAATTAAAAATAAATCAAAAATTATAGGACCCGTAATTATTGGAAAAAATTGTATTATTTCTGATGAATCTTTTGTAGGTCCAAACACAAGTCTTGGTGATAATGTAAATATTTCCCATTGTACTGTAAAAAACTCAATTATTATGCCTGATTGCATAATTGATTGTGATGTAAAGATAAAAAATAGTATTATTTCATCAAATTCTAAAATTTTTAAAAAAGACTCTGTTAATGACGAAAATGTTTTCTTACTTGGGGAAGGAACAAAAATTATTTTATAGAAAATTTTTAAAATTTTATTATTTTTGAATTTGATTTAGTTAAATATTTGATTTAGTCATTTGATAAATAAATTATAAATCCCAATTTGATGAATGTGCTGGTTTAATTTCTTGTATATTGGAACCAAATTCAATAACTGGTTTATTTTCATAAATTTTATTGGAAGGTACTTTATATTTTCTGGCACGTCTTCCCCAAAAAACTGCTTGACATCCCCAGAGTATTTTGTCTTTTTCTGTAACTGGATTTTTAAAGTAATACTCTTTTTCAATTTGTTCTACTTTATCTTTATTATGTGCAAAAAAGTCTTTCCAATCAACTAAGAATTTTTCAACTTTTATTTCCTCAAGATGGCTTCTAGAAGTTAACAAAAATCCTTGGAATTTAACTAGATCTTTTAAGACATTTTTTGTAGTCTTAAAATTACATTTAGCCTCTAAAAATTCTAAAAATTTTCTTGATTCTTTTTCAAATATTTCTGTATCTGGAACTAAACGTAACCAACTTGCTTCGTCAATAGGCCAATTAATGTCTCCAAATTCTGGTTCTATGTGATCCCATCCTTTTCCAGAAAGACCATCATGCAAATGATTCATAACTATTTCTACCTCTTTTGAAAAAATTGATTCTGCTGAGTTACAATATTCAAAAAATATTTCATAAAATGATATAAATGATAAATTATGAATTTGATTATAATAATTTGAAAAATATTCAAAAACACCCAGATTTTGGAAAGTAGAAAATGCCCATGCATAAAGTGTCATTTGTTTTAACTCTTCAAATGTAAATGATGAAGTTTCACAAACTATCTCTTCAAATTCAGTAATTTTTTGTTTTTTTACATATTCCATGGATACATGTCGTAATTTAACTGGCGAACGTATGGTTTTAATTTTAAATTTTTCTCTATACTCAGGTATATTCATTGGTGCATTTGGTAAAATACTACAATTACCCCACAATAAAGTTCCTACTTTAGTTTGAGCGATAGTCTCTAATCCCCTTTTGAAACTTTGAAGAGTTTCACCTGGCAATCCTATAATGATCTCTGTGTATGTGGGAATCCCATTGTTACGAAAAGTTTCAGTTAAATCTGAAAATTTATCAAATTTGATATTAGCACGTTTAATATTTTTGAGAGTTGTTGGATCTAATGACTGAACTGATAAAGAAATGCCACCCAATATGTTCCCTTCCTTTAATTCCATTGCTATTGGTAGAATTTTATCCGTAGTATTTTTTGCCCATGCTGTTCCAAATTTCTTTGGAAATCCTTTTTCTAATGCCTGTTCTTTTAGCTTTTTAGCAATTAACAAATCTCTATCTTGAAAAATTCCAAAATTTGCATCACAACAATCAATATATCTCATTTTATTATCTGCAAACCATTCAATTTCTTTGATTAATCTATCATCAACAAATTTTCTTACTTTTGTGAATGTTGCACTTCCCCAATCACAAAAAGTACATTCATAGGGGCATCCTCTATTGGTTTCCCAAGAACAATCCCAATCAACTCCACAATTTTTATCCACTAAATCCCAAATTAAATTTGTGAGATATGGTGATGGTATTTCTGATAAATCATTAATTCGTTCTTGTGGTAATGTTCTAAATTTTTTTGTTGAAATTCCTTTTACATTAGACCAATCTTTATCTTTTAAATAAACTTCAAGAATATTTGCAAGTGTATATTCTCCCTCACCATGAACTATTATGTCAATATATGGATATTTTTCAAAAAATCCAGTTGTATCCTCTGGTACATGGGGACCACCAAAAACAATCAAACAGTTTGGATTTATTTTTTTTACTTCTTTTGCCAATAATGTTGTTATTTCCCAATTCCACACGTAGCATGAACACAATAGAAAATCTGCATCATGACATTGATTGATATTTTCTTCTAAATTGTCTCGAAAAATAAAACTTTTTTCATATTTGAATTGATTCTTTAAATGTTCAATTGAATTGGCATGTGCGTATAAAGTTGCTAAACTATAAGGTGCATGAATTTGATTTCCATATTTATAATTATATTGTGAAGAGTAAATTTTGTACATTGTTAATATCAATTAAACATATGAATGGACTTAAATAATTTTTCATTTAATACTGACTTTTATGATCAATATACTGCTAATCAAATCCATTCCGGAATAAGATGTTCATGATTTGAAAGCCATTCAAAATATTCTTTTATACCCTTTTCTAATGTAATTTCTGGTTTCCAATCTAGATATTCTTCCATTAATGTAACATCTGCATATCCTCCCAATGGGTCTCCCTTAGGATGTGGTTTGTATTCAATTGGAACTTCATCAATATTTTCAAAAACATATTTTACAATTTCATTGACAGTTGTAGGTTTCCCTGTTCCTGAATTAAGAAATTTTCCATTTGTTATGTCCTTATCTATAGAACGAACTACTGATTCTGCAATATCTGAAACATGAGTGAAATCACGAATTTGATTTCCATCCCCAAAAACTGTTATTGGCTTTCCTTTTTTTGCTAACATGGAAAATATAGCAACTGCCCAACTATGACTTCCTTTTTTGGGAGTTTGAGGTGAACCATAAACACTAAAGAATCGAATTGATGTTGTTGGTAGTCCATAAAGTTCATTGTACAATCTAGTCTGTTGCTCTCCCCAATATTTTGAAAGCCCATAATTGGAAACTGGAAAACATGCATCACTTTCTTTAAATATTTGACCTTTAGGTTCTCCATAAACTGAGGCTGATGAAATAAAAATAAATTTTTGAATTTCTTCTTCTTTACAAACTTCTAAAATATTTTGAGTGGATCTAATATTTATTTGAAATTCATCATGTGGATTTCTAACACATGCACCTACATCTGCTAATGCAGCAGCATGAATAACAATATCATTATCCTTAATTAATTTCGAAATTAATTCAGTATTATTGATATCTCCTTTCACAAATTCTACACTTTCCATATTTCCAACTCCGTATTCATACAAGTAATCAAATGGATAAGCTGAAAGATTATCTATAACAGTAATTTTTGCTCCTCGTTCATCTAATTTTTTAACTATGTTACTACCAACACATCCAGCACCACCTGTTACAAGAATTGATTTATTTTTTATGTTCATATCTAATATTCCTGATTATAACAAATGTCTCACATAATTTCCCACCTATAGAATTTCCTCTGTATTTAGCAACTGTTTTTAAAGATTCAATAGATCTAGGATGATTTCCTGATCTAATTTCATTTTTATAGCAATTATATGCATCAATCTTCTTTTTTAGATCTTGCTCTGTAATAATATTAAATTCTGTTGGATTAAAACTCTCATTTAATCTTCCTGACCAATTTGTAGATGATGGTATTTCATAACACAAAATTTTTTCTACTCCTTCCCAACTTCTCTTTGTTTTAATTCCTCTAATTTGATGTGGCCTACAAGCAACCATTGTAGAATCAAAAACAAATCGATGATCTTGATGTGTATCTCCATAAAAATGGGTATACACAATCTTAGGTTTAATTTTTACAATAATGTCTGCTAATTTAGAATTAACTTTTAATTTTGATTCTAAATCAAATTGACCAGATTTACAACCTAGCCAAAATAAATTCTCTTTTTTAATACCAAAAATTTTAAGTGATTTGTAAGCTTGTTCTTTTAATTTTGGTTGAATTGGTTTATGACCTACAGAAAATAATACTATGGATACTTTATCTCCATCTTGAATATGTTTGGCAATAGTTCCACCTACACCTATTACTTCATCATCTGGATGTGCACCAATAACTAGAACATTCACAAAGTTAGTTTCAAAAATCGACTTTAATAATACTATCTCAAAATAAATTATTTATTTGTATAATGTAGCGATAGTTATAGAAAATCTAAAATTTGTTTTAATTTGCTAATTTGAACACATGTTTTACACATATGATCATCAAATCCAAATGAACCTTTAATCATTAATGATTTTAAATTAAGATTTTCTGCAGGGATTATGTCTGAAGCTAAATTTCCTACTACAATCACATTTTTTTTATCAAATTCAAATTCTGAGATAATTTGTTTATAAAATTCACTTTTTATTTCAATTCTATTTTGTTCCTTATTGTTTCTAGTTGTTGAGGAATCACTTGTAATAATTTTTTGAAAATAATGATTTATTTTAAAATATTTTAATACATTTTGAAAATTTTTGTTGTTAGATTGAATTGAATTAAGTGTAAGAATATGATTTTCAGTATTTAATTTTGAGAGAATTTTAATTGTATATAATTTTAATTTAACATATTTTGTATATGATTCATAACTATCAAGAAATTTTAAACGTTCATTAATACATTTGTCAAAAAGAAGTTTATCATTAGAATTAATCAATTTTTGTATTATGGAATTAGAAAGTAGTCCTAATTTTCTCCATTCAACAATTTTTTGTTTTTCAATTTCAACTAGATTAAATTTTTTAATTATATGTAAAAATGAATACAGATCTCTTTCAGTATTATCTGTTAATGTATCATCAAAATCAAAAATTAGTAGTTTTTGATCATTCATATCTTAAAAAATATTTTAAATAAATTAAACCTTGAGTATGTTTTAAATAATTATACGCAACAATTCCTAGAATTTAGTTTATATTGATTTTTTAGATAAAAAATTATCTATATTTATGAATGAAGATAATTTTAAATAAAAATTTCAGGAATATTTGAAATCATTTGAATATTTAGATGAATTAAAATTATTTATCGAAATAAAAAATGTTTCTCAAAAAAATTTAAGAATTATAAAATAATTTAACCATTAATTCAAATAATAGTTAGATAGAATAATAATATTATAAATTGGTGACTAATAATTTTAAGATCAATGTCTTGCTTACTGCTGCAGGGGGAAGACATACGCTTGGTGTTATTGATTGTTTAAAAAATAATTATGAGAAAAGGAAAATAAGAATAATTTGTACAGACACAGTTGAACAACCGCTATTAAAATTTAAGTCAGATGGATTTTATATTGTTCCTAAAGGTAACTCTAAAAAATTTATTAATTCAATAGAAAAAATTTGTAAGATCGAAAAAATTAATGTAATTATACCTGGAAATGGTAATGAAATTTTGGCAATTTCAAATAATATTAAATTATTTAATTCAAAAAATATTTCAACTACTATATCTAACTTAGAATCTATAAAAATTACAATGGATAAAGAAAAAACTTATTCTAAATTAATGAAATCAAGAATAAATATTCCCACATTTTTTAAGGTTAAAAATTATAATGAATTTTTATTATCTATTAAAAAATTAGGATATCCAAAAAATGATATTTGTTTCAAACCATCTAAATATTCTCAAAGTGGAGGTTCTAAAGGATTTAGGATCTTAAGAAAAAAAAATACAGCAAGTAAAATAATTCTTGAGGATAAACCAGATTCAATTGAAATTGATTTTGAAACTGTGAAAAATATGTTCAAGACTGGCAAAAAATTAGAACTTTTAATTATGGAGTATCTTCCTGGAGATGAATTTAGTACATATGTTTTTGCAGATAAAGGTAAAATGTTATACTGCATTCCAAACATTAGACAAAAACTTTCTCAACATTATTCTTTTGAAGCAAAAACAGTAAAAAATGAACAAATAGAAAAAATGTGTAAAACAATTGTTGAAAAATTAAAATTAGATTATAATGCTAATATTCAATTTAAAAGGTCCAAAACTGGCAAGTTAAAATTAATTGAAATTAACCCTAGAATGGGAGGAACAATTGTATTACCTGCAATTTCAGGAATAAATCTTCCATATTTTACCGTAAAACAATCTCTTGGTGAAAAAATTCCCTTAAAAAAACAGATTAAAGAAACTAAAATGATTCGTTACTGGAAAGAATTCTATGTTCAAGATACCAAATCTTTTGAAATTAATGATGAAAAATTAATTTAGATTTAAATAAGTGTCAAATTTTTATAATAAATTTTTCATAAGATCTATTAATGATTCAACAGCTTTTTTATTCGTAAATTTTTTTAATGTATACTCTCTTCCTGCTTCAGCAATTTTTTTCCATTTAGTATTTTGTGGATCTGATAAATATTTTTCAAATTTTTCAATATAGTTATTTTCATTAATTGATATTATTGTTTTTTCATCTTCATATCCTAAAAATTTACCTCTATTTTTTTTTGTAATTTCCATAAAAGTGAGACATCCAGAAGCCTGCATCTCCAAGTATTTTATCAATGGATGATATGTGGAAGCAGCAATTGCAGCACAATATTTTTGTAATAATAATGGGTATCTATCTCCAACATAATCATGTTGAAGTGTATGTGTATAATCAACATATGGTAAATTATTACATTTGGTTCTAAGTTTATAACATTCTAAACTGTTCCATTTAGGATTTCGAATTCTATTTATGATTCTAGAAGATATTTTCATACTTCCTACATTACCTGAATTTAGAATTTTCTTTGATATTCTTTTTTCATATGGAATTAATTTTTCATATAATCTTGGTTCAAGACCAAAAATTATTGTTTTATACTTAAAATTTGAGGGATATTGTTCATGAAACAAATCTTCATGAAAGAAATGAAAATAATAATTAATTTTCCATTTTTCATGAAATTTAATAGATTCTTTAGCTCCTGCAAGATCTCCTCCTTTAGCAATTACTGGTATGTCTAATTTTTGAATACCTTTAATCTCTAAAGGCATTCCATAGTTACTATTTTCCCAAAGTAGTATAATATCAAATTTATTTTTTAATATTGATGCATCAAAAATTTCTTTTGTTGGAAAATCTTTTATTTTAATTTCTTCATTATTTCTAAGTTCTTTCATAAAAAAATTATAATATGCGTTATCATAGTGTTTTCCAGATAAATACACATTATCTTCATGATAAATAAATGCAATTTTGATTTGTTTCATTTTAATTTTTTAATATTAACTAGGAATATAATTATAATGTAAATCCTTCTTTTTAATAACAATTTATGATAAATTATACTATTTTTTAAAAATGAGTTATTAGCATGATAATTATTAATTAAATAGATTTGAGCCTAGAATTTGACAAACAAATTGAAGATAATCGAGGAAAAATTTTATTTTTAAAATATAATAATAAAAATATTAATTTAATTGAAATTAAACAGGGTTTTGCAAGAGGGGGACATTTTCATAAAACTAATACAAACCATTTTTTAATTTCTGGAAAAATTGAATATCATGAAGAAAATATTGAAACAAGAATCGAAAAAATATCTATAATTGAATCACCTTGTATAATTAATACTCCGTTAAATGTAGCTCATTTACTAATTGCAAAAGAGAATTCATTATTTTTTGAAGTTTTTAAAAATTATGAGGATACAGTTTATCCTAAATATAGAAAAATTGTTAAAGATTTAATGAAATCATAATTTATTTTTTTATTATAATTTAGTGATCAATTTTTTTGATTACTCTTCCTGGATTTCCTACTACAACACAGTAATCTGGTACATCACTTGTAACTACACTACCAACTGATATTATACTATTCTCTCCAATAGTGACTCCAGCTGTAATAATTGATCCTGGAAATAAAACTGCACCTGATTTTATTTTTACTCCTTCAACTTTTCTAGGAAATTCCCCTTTTTTTAAAAATAAATTTGCAGCGGGATTATTGTGTGCAAAAATCATTACATTAGAACCAAAAGTTACATTATTGCCAATATCAATTAACTGTGGATAAATCAAATCTAATTGAACATATGCTGAAAAATGACAATTTTTACCAATCTTAACTCCTCTTGATCGTTGAATTTTTACTGTAGTTTCTGAATGGGGACAAGAATATGCTAAAGAATGCAATATCCATGAACGAAGAAATTTCATTTTCAATTTAAAATTTCCAAAAGACCCTTTATAGCCATAAAATTCCATCAATTCTCTTTCATTTACTGAAATAGGATCCTCATCTTTCATATGTTAATCCTAATTTACCTTAATTTTAAATCTAAACTTTACGCATGAAATGTACTCTTAAGTTAATCATAAGTAACAAATAGTAAAAATTGAATTATTCTTACATGCCTGAAGAGGAAAAAATTTCTTACTATTTAAAAAAATCTAAGACAATTAAAAATAATTTTGAAAAAAAAATACGTATATCGATTTTAAGTAGTTTTACACTAAATGGGATTGAAGAAATTTTTCAAGTTAAATGTGATGAAAAAAAAGTTTCATGTAATACTTGTTTAGGTGCTTATAATCAATATAACCAAGAAATCTTAGATCCAAAAAGTCAACTTTATCAATTTCAACCAAATATTACATTTTTAATTTTAGATACTAGAAGTATTTTAGAGGATTTATGGTATTTTCCATATTCAATTGATGAAAAACAGCGACAAAATTTTGTCGAAAAAAAATTTAAGGAAATTGAAAATTTAATTACAATATTTCTTAAAAATTCTAACTCAAAATTAATTATTTCTAATTTTTTTATTCCTACAAATTCTAATTATGGAATTTTTGAAACAAAATCAAATTTTGGTTTACAAAAAATGATTAATACATTAAATAATAATTTACAAGATTATATTCATAATTTAGATTCTGTTTATTTGTTTGATATGAATGGATTTATATCAAAACATGGAGAAAATAATATTTTTGATTCTAAACAATTTTTATTTGGTGATATTAAAATTTCTCTTGATTTTATTCCACATCTTGTTAATGATTTAATGGGATATGTAATTGCAACATTAGGTATATCAAAAAGATGTATTGTTTTAGATCTTGATAATACCTTATGGGGAGGTATTATAGGTGAAGATGAATTTGATGGAATTAAACTTGGTTCTGATCCATCTGGAAAAGCTTTTGTCGAATTTCAGAAATATTTGTTGGGATTACATAATAGGGGAATTTTACTTGCTATTAATAGTAAAAATAATTTTGATGATGCAATTAAAGTAATTGAAGAACATCCAGATATGATTCTTAAAAAAGAACATTTTGCTTCTATCAAAATTAATTGGAATGATAAAGTTTCAAATATTAAAGAAATTTCTGATGAATTAAATTTTGGTCTTGAAAATTTTGTATTTTTTGATGATGACCCTTTAAATAGAGAATTTATGAAATCAAGCCTGCCTCAAGTTCTTACTGTTGATTTACCTGCAGACCCTTCAAAATATGTTAGAACTATACAAGAAATGAATGAATTTAATTTATTGAAAATTACTGATGAAGATAAACAACGGGGTGTAATGTATTCTCAACAAAGAGATAGGAAAACTCTTGAAAAATCATCAAATAATCTTGAAGATTTTCTTAAAAATATGGATTTAAAAGTTACAATAAAAAAAGCTGATAATTTTACTATTCCTAGAATTTCTCAATTAATTCTTAAAACTAATCAATTCAATCTAACTACAAAAAGATACTCATTAGAAGATATTCAAAAAATGTCTCAAAATGATAATATGCTAATAGGATGCGCACAAGTTGAAGATAAATTTGGGGATAATGGAATTACTGCAGCCTTTATTGTAGAAAAGAATGGAACAAAAGAATGGATACTTGATACTTTTCTTTTAAGTTGTAGAGTTATGGGTCGACAAATTGAAAAAAGTATTTTAGGTTATATAATAAAAATTGCTAAACAAAATAATGTGGATAAAATAAGTGCAAATTTTATTCCCACAAAAAAGAATCAACCCATTAAAAATTTTCTACCTGACTGTGGATTTAAAAAAGAAAAAGATTTTTGGTCAATTTCTCTTAATGACTCATTTATGGCACCTAATTTTATTAAAATTGAGGAAAAATAATGTCTGAAAAACTATATGGAATTATTGCAAAAGTAATGGATATTTCAATTGATGAAATAAATGATAATTCTAGTCCTGAAACAATTCCTAGTTGGGATTCTTTTAATTCGTATATTTTATTAGATGAATTAGAATCTGAATTTAAAACTGAATTTACCATTGATGAAGTTACTGAAACAAAGAATGTTTCTGATATCAAAAAACATCTAAAGGCTCATGGAATTGATTTGAATGACTGAATCTCCTTTAGAATATAGTTTTGAAGATCTTTTTGTAGGTCAAAAAGCTAATTTTTTAAAAAAAATAGATGAAGCATTAGTAAATGATTTTGCAAAAATTAGTGGCGACTTTAATCCTTTACATATGAATGAAGAATATGCATCTACTACTAATTTTGGTAGAAGAGTATGTCATGGGATGCTTTTAGCTTCATTTTTTTCAGAACTTGTAGGTATGCATTTACCAGGTAAAAATTCTTTATATTTTTCTCAAACATTAAATTTTAGAAATCCCTGCTTTATTGATGACAGTATAACAATAGAAGGAGAAATTATTGAAAGAAAATCAAATATGAAATTAATTACTATTAAAACAACCATTCATAATCAAACTGGTACATGTTTAATTGATGGTATTGCAAAAGTTATTGTACGTTAGTGATGTTAAACAGTATGAAATTATATGATTGAAAATTTTGGTATTGGAATAGATTTAGTTCATATAAAAAAATTTGAAAAAATAACTTATTTAAAAAAACCTAGTTTCTATAAAAAAACATTTCTTCTTTCTGAAATTAAATATTGTTTAAAATTTAAAAAACCAGCAGAACATTTTGCAGGTAAGTTTGCTATTAAAGAGTCAGTTAAGAAATCTATTAATGAACCAATACCATTTCTTGATATTGAAACTTTTTACTCTAATTCTAAACTAAAAATAAAAATACATAAAAATTGGAATACAAAGTACAAAGTTTTGGGTTCTATTAGTCATGAAAATGAATATG
>Ga0115002_10007892_pt1 | contig 11900 bp, 9 predicted proteins | sample ArcticOcean_MG_C_8_FD_89576 | JGI IMG/M metagenome (GOLD analysis project Ga0115002, IMG submission 89576) | Marine microbial communities from western Arctic Ocean - ArcticOcean_MG_CB11_86 | ecosystem: Environmental > Aquatic > Marine > Oceanic | place: Arctic Ocean: Canada Basin | collected...
CTTTTTGCCTACTTTTTTGGCTGTAGAAAAAAGTAGGACGCCGTAGGCATTCACACTAAAAAACATTCTTATCATCCACCCATGCAAAAAACACCCCATACTACTTTCCAACCCAAAGGACGCTACCCATGAAAATCACCAACATCAAAACCCATGCCCTCTTCGGCGAAACCCCCATGACCGGCTGGACCAGCGAACCCGGCCCCGGCGAAAACCTTCACACCCTCGTCGAAATCCAAACCGACGAAGGCATCAACGGCATCGGCAGTGTCTTCACCAGCAAAGCCTTAGTCGATGGCGCAATGGGCCTCTTGCGCCCCAACCTCATCGGAGAAAACGCCCTCGAACCCGAACGCGTCTGCGAAAAACTCCACCAAATGACCTTCTGGCAAGGCCGTGGCGGCAGCGTCACCCATGCCATCAGCGGCATTGACATCGCCCTCTGGGACATCCTCGGAAAAACCACAGGCCAACCCGTAGGTCGCCTCCTTGGCGGATACTACCGCGACAAAATCAAACCCTACGGTTCCCTCCTCTTTGAAGCCCCCGACACATTTCCTGCCACCCTACAAGACGCACTCGACCGAGGCTTCAAAGCCCTCAAACTCGGTTGGGGCCCTTTTGGTCGTGTTGACAAACGCATGGACGAACGCCTCATCAAAATCGCCCGCGACACCTGTGGTCCCGACGTCGAAATCATGGTCGACGCAGGGGGCAGCGACGCCTTCTGGCCACACAATTACAAATGGGCCGTCGAAACAGCACGCATGTTAGGCAATTACGACATCACCTGGTTCGAGGAAGCTTTGCCGCCCGATGACATCGAAGGCCACATCCTTCTCCGCCAACACTCCCCAGTACCCATCGCCGGCGGCGAAGTACTCACAAGACGCCAAAGCTTCCAGCCTTGGATCGAACGCGGTGCCTACGACATCATCCAACCCGACGTCACCAAAGTGGGCGGCATCTCCGAAATCCGCCGCCTCATTTGGACAGCCTACGACCACAACGTTTTGCTCGTTACACATGGCTGGAACACCGCCGTTGGATTGGCCGCCGACCTCCATTTGGCAGCCGCACACCCCACCGCACGCTGGGTCGAATATATCACCCCATCCCCTTATATAGAAGACATCATCACCAACAAATTTGAACTCGATGAAAACGGCCTGCTCACCATTCCTACCACACCCGGCCTGGGCCTTGAACTCGATTGGGATGCCATCAAACACTACTCGAGAAAACAATAAAATCGCACAGTCCGAAGCCCGAGGCGCAGAGCGTTTAAAACAGCCTTGCCCCGTGCTTCGCGACTTTAGCCTTTCACACAAGGAAACCACATGAAAATCGGTATTATGGGCGTCCATTACGGCCACATTGGCGGCATGTTCCGCTCTGCTGTCAACGCAAACAACGGGGAAATAGTCGGCATGGTTGAAGCCAACAATGCCCTCTACACAAAATACACCGAAGAACACACGGTCCCCAGATATGCCTCTCTCCAAGAAATGATCGACAAAGCCAAACCCGATCTTGTTCTTGAAGGGCTTTCGCACGAAGAAAAAACCGACGCCATTGAAACATGTGCACAAGCCAACATACACATGCTCTTAGACAAACCGCTCTGTCGCACACAAGAAGAATGGCAACGCATTCAAACAGCTGTTGAAACAAGCGGTATCAAACTCTCCTCATTCTTCACATCGCGCAGCCACTCGGGTTTCATCGCCCTTCGCGAGGCCATTCTCAATGGTGATTTAGGGGAATTGGTAAGCCTCATTTCTACACACCCACACAAAATCGGCAACAATCCCCCACCGCTCTATTTAGATCCCAACAGATATGTCGGCACCTTTCACGATTTGGCAGGTCATGGCGTCGATCAAATCCGCTGGCTCACAGGTGCAGAATACACAGGCGTCCACGCACTCGGCACACTCAAAAAGCACATCGGATCAGGCCTCACATTTGACCACGTACAAGCCTCATACCAGCTCAGCAATGGTGCTCTCGCCACCGTCACCGCCGACTGGCTCACCCCCAAAGATGCCAAATCTTTTGGTGACACCCGATTCATCATTATGGGCACCGAAGGCTCAGCCCATTTGCGTGCCTATGCCGATGACCATGTCCTCATCGTATCAAACAAATCAGGCACTTACGAACCCAAGCTTCCCCCTTCACAAGCCGACTTTGTACAAAACATGATCGACGCTTTATCTCGCGGCGAAGAACACTTCATCAGCACAAACGATACCCTATCCGTTGCCAAAGCCTGTATCACTGCCGAACAGTCTGCCCAACAAAACGGCACATTCATCACCATCACATAAAAAAAGACGCGTGTTTCTTAAAGAAACACGCGTCTTTCAATGAACCCTCTCCGTCTACAACATATCACAAGAACCTCTCACCTGAATGCCCACGGCCCTTTTTTCTCGTTATCCATTGCCTCTTCTACCATTCTTCATCTTCTTCAACATCTTCCAAAACCTCAAAATCTGCTTCACCAAATTCATCTTCCATAATCATATGCGTTTCTTCATCCCGTTTCAAACCTTCCAAGAGAGCCAGTTTCACCTCTACGGCCCCTTCAAGCTGGTCGCGTTCTTCTTTTGCCGAAGCGTCGCCCAAATTATAACGATGCATTAAATCGCCAAATTTCTCCATATCGGCAAGCAACTGTGTTTGAAAATTTACAATGGGATTGAGTGTCACAACAACTTCCTCGGTTCAGTCGGATCGAAACCAAAAACAGTGCCCGAAATGATAATGATGTAGATTCCACATCTGAAATCTCGCACGCTTAGATAAATAGCATGTCTCGTGCCACCAATGCGAACCGCAACAACTTCAACTTTAACCATATATAAAATATAATCTTATGCCCAATTTCATCTTGGGAAAATTCTTGAGTAAAATACCACATTGTGTCATTTCGATAAACATCATTGTCAAATCCACCACAAAGTGTCACAATACAACCACAAAAATACATGCATTGAGCCAATAGATCTTCGCTCTATTAAGAATCACCCCACCATCGCCTTCATCACCGTCACCTTCTCCAACCGCTCAGGCACAGGCTCAAATCCCACACCCGGTGTCTCGTCTAAAACCACATTGCAATTTTCATCTTGTTCAATCCAACGGTCGGCAATGTCCTCGGTATAAAACTTAGCCGACGGAAACACATCCGCCGCATAATTAAACCCCGGTAAAGTGCCCAACGCCGCACAAATGCCAGCACCCACCCCACTTTCCAACATCCCACCAACCCACGCATCAATGCCCGCATCAACTGCCATATCGTGAATTTGCACCGCATGATACAAGCCACCCACACGCCCCGGTTTCACATTAATCACCCGACACGCACCCACCCGCAAAGCCAACTCAAAATCACGTGGGCGTTTTACCGACTCGTCCAAACACACCGGCGTTCTAATTTGCTTTTGCAATTCGGCATGATCAATCAAATCCAAATGATCCAAAGGCTGCTCAATCATCGCCAAGTTAAATCGATCAAACGCTTTCAGCGTATCAATATCCGCCTTCAAATCATAACCCGAATTACAATCCACATGAATCACCGGATTGGGAAAAGCCCCTCTTACCGCTTCTAACATATCTACATCCCACCCATGTTTCACCTTAAGTTTGATCCGCGGATAATCGGCATCCACCGCCGTCTGAATCAATGCCAACAACTCATCAATCGTATCTTGCACCCCAAAATCTGCGCCACAGTGCACCACAGGTTCGGTAGCCCCCAATGCACGCCACAATGGAATCCCTTTCAACTTACTATCCAAAGCCCACCACGCCGTCTCCACTGCCGCTTTGGCAAACGGATTGCCCTTAAACACCGCCAATTGCCCCATCACCTCAGCCGCCGAATCCAATGTCTCCCCTACCAACCGAGGCAAAAAGAATTCCCGCGCCGTTTCATACACAGACCGTGCCGACTCAGGTGAATAAGTCGGTGCATAAAAGGGCGTGGCCTCACCCCAGGCAGATTCCCCACCGCCCTCCAAACGCACCATCACCGAATGAATGGTCGCATCTTCACCATATGCCGTGCGCCACGGGCTAATCAAAGGCAATTCCACATACCGAATTTCTGCCGCATCAACTTTCACATCTCACCTCTCAAGTTTTATGTCCCTATAAAGCACAAGTGCTTGCAATATACACCTTCAATTTTTAAGCTGTCAACTCCTATTCGCCCATGAGATAACAGAACAATTCAAAAAATGGCCCCCATGTTACATAAATCATTTATTTACAATTTATTACACACACAAAACACATGGAACAAGGCACTCCCATAACACCATAGGCTGCCTGTCGTTCACCCTTTTCAATCGACACATAACAACTGAAAATGGATATTTTTTTCACCTTTCACGTCCTTATTGACTTCCCCCTACCAACACGGTATATTTTACGCTCTACATCACTGACTTTTTTACACTTGCATTCTCTTGGTAAAGCCCAAACATATGAATCTTGAACATATCCGCAATTTCTCCATTATTGCCCACATCGACCACGGAAAATCGACCTTAGCCGACCGCCTGCTCGAGCAAACCCATACCCTTACCAATCGGCAAATGCAAAACCAAGTGCTCGACAGCATGGATCTTGAGCGCGAGCGGGGCATTACCATCAAATCCCACGCCATTCGCATGGATTACAAAGCGCCCGATGGCACCCTTTACGAACTCAATCTGATTGATACCCCAGGCCACGTCGATTTCTCATACGAAGTCTCGCGCAGCCTTACCGCCTGCGAGGGTGCCCTTTTACTCGTCGATGCGGCCCAAGGTGTTGAAGCCCAAACGGTAAGCAACGTTCTGCTGGCCATGGATCACGACTTGACCATCATCCCCGTCATCAACAAAATAGATTTACCAGGGGCCGAAGTCGATCGTGTTGTGATGCAAATACACGACTTATTAGGTGTTGAAGAAGAAGAGATTGTCAAAATCAGTGCCAAAATGGGCATCGGTATCGATGGTTTGTTCAAAGCCATCATCGATCAAATCCCGGCCCCAAAAGGCGATGTCAACGCACCGCTAAAAGCCCTCATCTTTGACTCCATTTTTGATCAGTATCGAGGTGCAGTAGCCTATGTGCGCGTGTTTGAAGGCACACTCAAAACCAACTTGCCCATCACGTTTATGTCAGCCAAGTTAAAATCTGACGCCGAAGAAATTGGCACCCTCAAACTCGGGCGCGTCAAACAGAAAGAACTGCATGCAGGCCAGGTGGGCTACCTCATTGCGGGCATCAAAGACCTCGAAGATGCCCGTGTGGGTGATACCGTGACCGGCACCGACAGACCAGCCGATGCCCCCCTGTCTGGTTATAAAGAAGTAAAACCAATGGTTTTTGCAGGGATTTATCCAATCAGCGCCGAAAATTTTGAGGACCTGCGAACCGCCCTCGAAAAGTTGCGATTGAATGACTCCTCGTTGCGTTATGAACCCGAATCTTCCACCGCATTAGGTTTTGGATTTCGCTGTGGGTTCTTAGGGTTGCTCCACATGGAAATTGTTCAAGAACGCCTCGCACGCGAATTTGACATGGAAATTATCGCCACCGTGCCAAATGCAGAATACGAGGTCACGCTCACAAGTGGCGAAATCATTTATGTTCAAAACCCAGCCGAAATGCCCTCGCCAAGCAACATTAAACAAATTGCCGAACCGATGCTCGCAGCACAAATACTGGTGCCCTCAGACTATGTGGGCAATATCATGCGCATCGCGCAAGAACGGCGCGGCCGTTATCGCACCACCGAATATATCGACCCCACACGTGCCCTGTTGCGTTATGACCTACCCCTTTCCGAAATTGTGCTCGACTTTTATGACCGCATCAAGTCGGTGAGCCGGGGGTATGCCTCTTTCGATTACGAATACAAAAACCATGAAATAAGCGACCTGGTCAAACTCGACCTGCTCATCAATGGCGAACCTGTTGATGCACTATCGGCCATTGTACACCGTGCCAAATCTTATGAATGGGGTCGCGCACTGTGTGAAAAACTCAAAGAACTCATTCCTCGGCAAATGTTTGAAGTGATCATTCAAGCGGCCATCGGCGCCAAAATCATTTCTCGTGAAACCGTACGTCCGTTTCGCAAAAACGTAACAGCCAAGTGTTATGGGGGCGACATCAGCCGCAAACGCAAATTGCTCGAACGCCAAAAAGAAGGCAAAAAACGCATGAAGCAAGTTGGCAGTGTCGAAATCCCACAAGAAGCCTTCCTTGCTGTTTTAAGCATGGATACTTAAAAAATCATCCACAGCTCCAGACCGTCAGAATACAGGAGACAGGAGACAGAGAAATCGCTTTGCCGATTACAAAGACTGATTTTGGGTGGTGAGCGGTTCTGTATTCTAACCCCTGCCCTCGATCCCTGACTTCTGACTTTATTATGTCCAAAACCTTACCCACAAAAAAAACAAAAAGCACCACCCGCCGCCCGGCCAAAAAGCCACCCATACAAACCCCTACCAAAGAATCATCGGTGACCGCCGAGTATATCAAAGCCATCGTATTCGCCATTATTTTGGCACTCTTTATTCGCACCTTTGTTGTGCAAGCCTTTCGCATACCCTCAGGATCTATGGAAGACACCTTACTCATTGGCGATTTTCTACTGGCCAATAAGTTTATCTATGGTGCCCCCATCCCTTTTACAAATGTGCGCCTACCTGCCTTTCGCGAACCTCAACCCAATGACATCGCCATCTTTCAGTATCCAGAAGACCCCAGCCGAGACTTTATTAAACGCATTGTCGCAGGCCCTGGTCAAACCGTTGAAATTCGTGACAAAATACTCTTTATCGACAACAAGCGCACCATCGACCCAGCCAAATCGAAATACATCGACCCACGCATCATCACAAGCAATGAGCCCGGTAGCATCCGTGACAACTACGGCCCTGCCATTGTACCCAAAGGACATTATTTTGTCATGGGTGACAACAGAGACAACAGCGAAGACAGCCGATATTGGAGCTTTCTCAACCGCGAATTGATACACGGCAAAGCTTTAATCATGTATTGGTCATGGGCCCCCGATGACAACGCACCCGTATACAGCGGCTTCGCATCTATACCCAGCATACTCTTTTATAACGTGGTCCATTTCCCAGCCCGAACCCGCTGGACACGCATTGGCATGCTGATTGAATGATGCAAAATGTCATTAGGCCTTTACATCCACATTCCATTTTGCCGGTCACGATGCCCTTATTGCGACTTTGCTTTTGTTGTGCGCCAAACCCATTTGGCACAGCGATACACAAATGCCATTGTGCGTGAATTACAAACACAATTGGCCACCTTAAACAGCAAACCTGTTTTCGATACACTTTATTTTGGGGGAGGTACCCCGTCTCACATCCCCCCACAGTGCATTGAACAAATAATCAATGCCATACAGGTGCAAGCAACCCTCTCTGCCGATGCCGAAATTACGGTTGAAGCAAACCCGGGTGATCAAACATGTTTTGCAACACTCAAACACGCAGGCATCAATCGGCTGAGCTTGGGCATCCAGGCACTCACAGACCGTGCCCTCAAAGCGTTAGGTCGATTTCACAACACAAAAGATGCTCTAGATGCTTTTGATACGGCGCGAAATGTTGATTTCAAGAACATAGGGATCGACCTCATATTCGGTGCACCAGAACAAACACATCAAGAATGGCACACCATTTTACAACAAGCCATTAACCTCAACCCTGAGCACATCTCTGTATATGGCCTCACCATAGAACCAGGCACCAACTTTGATCGACGTGCCCAAAAACAGCAACTGCCTTTGCCAACAGAATCATTGCAATCAGACATGTATCTCGATGCCATTGACCAACTCACCCAAGCCCAATATGAACATTATGAAATTTCAAATTTTGCACGGGCCGGTTTTACATCACATCACAACCAAAGCTATTGGGAAGGCAAACCCTATCTGGGTTTAGGGCTTTCAGCGCACTCTTTTATCAATAACCAACGCATTTGGAATGTCACCGATCTTCACACCTACATGCAATCGGTAGAAGGCACAGGGCTGGCCATCGCATCATCTGAAACCATTGATGCAAACAAACAACTGCTCGAAACCATTATGCTGGGCCTACGTCGCAAAAAAGGGGTAGACCTTCAATTGCTCGAACAACACACACCCATACCTCTTCAGAATCTTCTCGCACACAACTTGCTCGAAAATCACCAAAACCGCATTCGCCTAACACGCAAAGGTTTGTTGATCGCCGATGCGGTTTGTACCGAACTTGTGAAAGCACTCTAATGGAATTTCAAATTCGCACACCCGGCTCAACGGCCAACCTCGGTCCAGGTTTTGATTCCCTTGGCCTGGCGCTCTCTATTTACAATCATTTGACCATTCAAACCCAAACAGCACCGGGCCTTGAGGTCACCATTCAAGGCGAAGGCAAAGACATTCTCACGACCGATGAGACCAACCTCTTTTACCAAGCCGCCCAATTCACGGCCAAAAAAACGGGCAAAATACTGCCAGGTCTCAGCGTAGATATGCAAAATGACATTCCACTTGCGCGCGGCCTTGGCAGCAGTTCCACAGCTATTGTGGCCGGTGTCATGGCAGCCAACCACATTTTAGATGAACCCTTCACCCAACAAGAACAACTCAACATTGCCACAGAAATAGAAGGCCACCCAGACAATGTATCGCCTTGCCTTTTGGGTGGCCTCACCATGTCTGCTGTCGAAGGTAAACACGTCGCCTGCGTTCGCGCCTTACCACCGCAACCCCTACAAGCGGTTGTCGCCATTCCACAATTTGAACTCAAAACCTCAGAAGCACGCCAAGCACTTCCCAAAGATATTTCTCTGCCAGATGCCGTCTTCAATATCAGTCGCGCCTGTTTGGTCACGGCAGCCCTCATGGCAGGTGATTTGGAACAGCTCAAAATTGGCATGCAAGATCGACTTCACCAACCCTATCGGGCGCATCTTATTCCCAACTTTTATGAAGTGCTCGATGCCGCGATAAAAGCAGGTGCTTTGGGTGCCGCGCTTTCGGGCGCTGGACCAACAATCATGGCTTTTGCAACTCAAAATGCAGATGCCATTGGCCAAGCCATGATCGATACGTGGCAGCACAAAAACATTGACGCAACCTACCATGTATTAAGCATCGATACCGATGGAGCCGTCATTTTATGATGACACAAATGACACAGCCCAATGGCCTTTTTCGCCGCATCTATATCTTCCTCATCACGGCGCTTATTTTTGCCATGGTGTTTGAACCGATTGCCCTGCATGCACAAAGCAAGCGCAACAATAAAACCCGTAACAAAGAAGAGTCAACCGACAAACGCAAGGGATCAGGCCAACCATTTTCACAACAAACACTTGAAGACCGTGCCGCCCAACTCGAAGAAATGGGTGTTTCGTCTGTTAAAATTACCAGTATTGGCAGAGCGGCTTATGAATCGGTCATTCAATCGGGCCGTTATATTATTGGGCCAGGAGATGTGTTTAACGTTGTTTTAGGCTCAGGTGAATCGCTTGAAGCCACCGAAATTGTTGTGGGTGTGAGTGGCGACTTGGTGATTCCAAATATCGGTGCCATACCCGTTGCCACACGCACCTTGTCAGAAACACAGCAAACCATCCAAGATGCCATTGCAAACAAAATCCAACACCTCGCCCTTACCATTTCACTTTCACGCCTGCGCTCATTTCCCATCAATGTACACGGTGAAGTACAGTTTCCGGGTGCTTATGGTGTCAACGGCATTGAGCAAGCTTCAGAACTCATTGTGCGCTCAGGCGGATTGCTCGAAGAAACCAACAAACGGGCCTCATTGCGAAACATTCAAATTAGACGACTCCGCAATGGGCAGTGGGAATCTACGGGCCAACGCGCCGACCTGTTGTTGTGGAACCTCACGGGCAAAGAACAATACAACCCATACATACTCGACGGCGATCAGATCTTTGTACCAACCCTGCAAGATTCCATAAATATTTCAGGGGCCGTTTATCGGCCAGGCAATTATGAATATGCCCCTGGTGATCGCATCGCAGAATTGCTCACGCTCGGCGGCGGGCTCAAGAACCCACCCCAATCACCACAAGCCCAGCTCTTGCGTTTATCGCCACAGGGCAAATGGATACCCATTCAAATTGATTTGGTGAAAATCCAAAACGGGGATACCACATCCAACATAGCCCTGCAAGCCAATGACAAACTCTATGTTTTGGGAGAAGAACGCTGGGTCTATGTCGAGGGCGAGGTGCAATTTCCCGGTACATACCCCATTGAAAATGGCCTCACACTGAGGCAGTTATTGAAAAGGACACAACTCAAATCTGAAGCATCACTCGCACAAGCCTCATTGATTCGCAAAGTCGATTATAAAAAGAAAGTCGAAGACGAAGAAGATGTCGTGCTCACAAGACTGTTGGCCATTCCGAGAAACCAGCTCACAGATGAAGAAGAGGCACTCATCGCTTTAAAAACACAACAAGTATCGGGTCGTTTGCCCATTAACTTTAATGAAATTATGACCAATGAAAACAGCCCCGACATCAATCTGCGTGATGGTGACAACATTCGCATTCCACGTTTTATTTCTTCGGTGCGCGTATACGGTGCAGTACAAGCCCCTGCAAACATTCCGTACAACACAACCGCAAATATTCAAACCTATATTGATGCAGCTGGCGGTTTTACAGACCGTGCACGCATAACAGACATCGTACTCATCAAAGGCAACACCGAAACGGCAATTAAAATCAATGATTTTACCAGCTCTGTAGACCCGGGTGATGCAATTTTTATTCCTACAAAAGTTGAAATCCCCGGGCAAGGTTATCGCATTTTCCGTGAAGTCTTGGCGGTTACGGGAAGCGTCGCCTCACTCATTCTCACCATTGTGGCCATCAGAAGATAATGGAAAACGAACGCAATATCTTAGACCTCATTCGCATTCTCATACGCTGGCGGCGCATGATTTTAACCAGCTTTTTTGTGGTGGTGATCATCACCGCCATCATTTCGCTTTTATTGCCCAAAGCATATCGCGCAACCGCCATTGTGTACCCCCCCCAAGATGCTCAAAGTGGCATGGGTCTCTCGGCACTTTTGGGTGACTTGCAAGGCAGTCTCTTGGGCGGTTTGGGAGGCGGAAGCGCATCTGCTACCGAATTTGTGCCCATTATCGAAAGCGAACGTGTACGGTTATCCATAGCCAATCGCTTTAACCTTGCCGAGTTATACAAACCCGCACACCAAAGTGACTTGCTCAGCCAAATACTTTCCAAACTCACTGTCGAACTTTCTCGCGAGCAATTTTTATCCATTTCATATGAAGCCGAAACCCCACAAAAATCGGCCGACATCACCAACGCCTTTGTCGAAGAATTGGAAAAAGCGCTGCAAGAACGCAATCGCGACCAAATACACACCTATCGCGCCTTTCTCGAAAACCGCCTCAAACAAGCCGAAGACGAGATGATGGGGGCTGAACTACGATACAACCACTTTCAAAAAGAAAACATGGTCATCGACATAGAAGCTCAAGCCAAAGCACAAATCGAAAGTGCATCCAATTCCATCGGCCTGTTTGTAGATCTTCTCATCGAACGCGACATCAAAGCCCAGCTCTTTTCAGCAGATCATCCCGAACTTCAAAAACTCAATTTGGAAATTCAAGCGACCGAAAAAGCCTTAGACAACTTACTCATGGGAAAAATGGACGCATCGACATCAAACACCGATTATCCCTTACCCAAAATATACAAACCCTTCAACGAAATTCCTCAGTTGGGCCTCACCGCCCTACAACTCCTGCGCGACGTCGAAATACAAAATGTCATTTTTC
>Ga0115002_10007893_pt1 | contig 11899 bp, 14 predicted proteins | sample ArcticOcean_MG_C_8_FD_89576 | JGI IMG/M metagenome (GOLD analysis project Ga0115002, IMG submission 89576) | Marine microbial communities from western Arctic Ocean - ArcticOcean_MG_CB11_86 | ecosystem: Environmental > Aquatic > Marine > Oceanic | place: Arctic Ocean: Canada Basin | collected...
ATCGAGTAAGCGAAGTACCGATTAGCAATCGATCAGGCGATCGAGCGTGATTCCGTTCAGCACCATGTCGGCCTTGCCGTCACCGTTGGGACGAAACGCCTGATGAGCCAACCCGAGGAAACCGGACGGACCACAGTCGGCCCACTCGTTGTGGCCCATTCGCGGTTGCATCGCGATGAACGGCGGTACCGATCGCTCAACGGGGCCTTCCAGCCTGGAGAGTGCAGCTCCTAAACCGGGATGGCCGCCCAACGGCTGATTTCGCTTCGTCCAGCCGGTCATGCATTGGAAAGCATCATGGCCGACGCCTGCTCCGACAACACTGCGCACAAATGCCAGTCGGTCGGCCATCTTCGCCAGACGCGGGAACTCTTCGCAGATCTCGATGCCGGGGACGTTTGTCTTGATCGGGCTGAATTCGCCGCGGATTTCCTTGGGGGCATCGACCTTGATGTCCCACATATCCTGATGCGAAGGGCCACCCGGCAGGAAGATGTTGATGATGCCCTTGTGGCTCGACTTCTTGCCGGACTCAGCCTCGGCTTTGAGGATTTGGGGCAACGACATGCCGCCCAGTGTCAGTCCGCCGATTGTCAGGAAAGAACGCCGCGATACGCCGTCGCAGAACCGCTCTTTTTTCGTTCGGCCACCTTGGATTGTCAGCATTGTGATTCCTCTCCCTGGCGATGTCGTCGACTGGCGACGAGGCCTCGAAAGTCTCTTGTCTCACAGATTCATCGGCAAACCGAGTGACCAATCGACGGCCCTAGTTTCCAACGTAACATGAAATGTATCAAAAGATGTCGACATGTCAACACGTTAAGCACGATGTGGCATCGGCTATGAGGGGCTGTGGGCTTTCTCGGTGAAGTTTGCTCGAGACGAATAGACCGATGATGACGGCATGTGGGATTATATCTGCATGGTTTATTTCATATTATGTCACTATTTCATTTGAATTCGTGACGGTAACCTGTCATAATCAATTGCGTACCTGTCATGGCCATGGTCGAAAGGACGCACATGCTGGCCGATGAACGACGTCAAATGATCCTTGAAATCGCTGAAAAACAGGGATATGTTGGTTTGCAAGAGCTGGTGGAACAAGTAGATGTCAGCGAATCCACCGTGCGACGGGATTTGGAAGTTCTTGACGGGATTGGACAGATTCGCCGTACCCGTGGCGGAGCCGCGTATGTCGGTGAGTCGCTGACTCCCTTCGACGCACGCCGCTCGGAAGCGGCACCAGAGAAGGACCAGGTGGCAGCAGCGGCAGCCCGGCTGATCGAGCCGGGAGAAACGGTGCTCCTGGATGGCGGAACAACCACCTTGGAGGTGGCGAGGCATTTGGAAGGCAAGAGTTTGCAGGTGGTGACCAATTCCCTGCCGACGGCGAATTTGCTCGTCAATCGGCCGGAAATCGAACTCATCATCATCGGCGGATATCTGTATCCGAAAACGGGCGTGAACTTGGGACCGATTGCCGTCGAGGCGTTGTCTCACATTCACGCGCGGCGACTGATCATGAGTGTGGGAGGCATCACCGAACAGGGGCTGTTCAATAGCAATGCCCTGCTGGTGGAAACCGAACAACAGATGCTCAAGGCGGCTGACGAAGTAATCGTGGTGGCAGACAGCAGCAAACTGGGACGCAGCGCGTTGGCGCATCTGTGTCCGCTCGATGCAGTTGACCGCATGGTGGTCGACGCGGGCATCACCGAAGACTGGAAGAAGACACTCCAAGACGCCGGCATTGAACTGATCATCGTCGAGAACTGAGAGCCAGCAATCATCCGTCGACGAATTTCGACAGAAAGACTGAACAGTATGAGTGCAGTCGCAGGTCAAATACAGCGGACAGACATCGAGCAAATTGTTCGGGACGTGTTGTCACAACAAGAGTCGCCGCAACAAGAGTCGGTGACGGGTGACGCGATCTGTTGGGGTGGCGGCAAGCCGAACCCGCTGCTCGTGAATATCTCCGCACGCCATGTCCATCTGACCGACGCACACGTCGAAACGCTTTTCGGCGCAGGGGCGACGCTCACGCCAACGAAAGACCTTTACCAGGACGGCTACTACGCCGCCGAGGAAACCGTGGCGGTGGTTGGTCCGCGACGCCGAATGCTACCGAACGTGCGTGTGCTCGGCCCTTGTCGTGGTGACTCACAGATCGAGTTGGCTTTCACTGATGGCATCTCGTTGGGCATCGACTTGCCGGTTCGCATCAGCGGTGACCTGCAAGGTACACCCGGTTGCGTGCTTGTCGGACCGGAGGGAGTTGTCGAACTGTCTTACGGCGTGATCCGTGCTAAGCGACACGTCCACATGGGGCCAGCCGACCTCGACTACTACGGTGTCGCCAACGGCGACGTGATGAACTTGCGAGTCGAATCGGCAGGTTGCACGGCGGTTCTGGAAGGCCTCATCGTGCGAGCCGGAGACAACATCAAGTTGGAAGTCCACCTGGATACAGACGAAGGAAACGCGTTGAACGTAGAGAACGCGACATCGGTCGAACTGACAAAGCCGACAGCGTGTGCCTGCCAGGAATAAGCGTTAGCGATTCACTTACGAGAACTTTGAACGTCAGAGCTTTACTACTTCGAGAAACGGGAGAATGAAAAATGGCGAAAGCGATGGAAGCCTTGGGCATGATCGAAACGAAGGGGCTTGTGTCCCTGATCGAAGCGGCTGATGCGATGCTGAAAGCCGCCAACGTGCAAATGATCGGCTGGGAAAAGGTCGGCAGCGGACTGGTGACGGCCTTCGTCGTCGGTGACGTGGCGGCAGTCAAAGCGGCAGTCGACGCGGGTGCCGGTGCGGCGAGCAAAATTGGTGAAGTCATCAGCGTGCAAGTCATTCCGCGACCGCACGAAGAACTAGCCGCTGTTTTGCCGAGCAAAGCCAGCAAGTAAGCGTTCGTTTTAATCACAACGGATCGTCACAGATCACAAACGGAGATGAATTTCATGAGTCAAGAAGCAATCGGCCTGATCGAGACGAAAGGCCTGACGGCACAAATTGAAGCATCGGATGCGATGCTGAAGGCTGCCAACGTCAAGCTCGTCAAGCAGGTACAAATCGGTGGCGGTTTCATCACCACCATTATTCAAGGCGATGTCGGTTCGGTGCGAGCCGCCGTCGATGCCGGTGCAGCAGCCGCTTCGCAAATCGGCGAATTGGTTAGCTCACACGTCATTGCTCGGCCCTCAGCGGGTCTCGTCGAGAACTTCATGTAGGAACGGATTCCGAAGAAGGAGTTGCAAGGATGAAAGTACTCGTCGCCAATCTCGGTTCGACCAGCTTCAAGTACAGGCTGTTCGAATTACCGGCGGAGACCCACGGGGCGGAAACTCAACTGGCACGCGGTAGAATCGATCGCATCGGGGAGTCGGAAAGCGATTGCTTCGTCGAAATCGGCGAGCAACACGTCCAACGGCAAACCGAAGTGCCCGACCATGCCGCAGCGGTGCAGATTTGTCTCGACCAGTTGACCGACCCGGAAACGGGTTGCCTGAGTTCGGTGGAGGAAGTCGCGGCGATTGGTTTCAAAGCCGTCTTCGCGGGCAACCTCAGTGGCGTACGAGTCGTGAACGAAGAACTGTTAACGAAGATGGAATCGCTGGCTGACATCGCACCGGCACACAACCCGCCGTATGCCCGCGCGATGCGGCAACTGAGCACCGCCTTTCCGGAGATCCCGCTGGTGGCCGCACTGGAAACCGCATTTCACGAAACCATTCCCGATGAGCATCGCGTTTACGCGGTGCCCTACGAATGGCGTGAGGAATGCGAAGTGCAGCGTTGGGGATTTCATGGGGCGTCGCATCGGTTTATCGGCGGGCGAATCGGCGAGATATTGGAAGGGCGCGACAACTTGCGCGTCGTCTCTTGTCATCTCGGCGGCAGTAGTTCGTTGTGTGCGATCGACAACGGAAAGTCGATCGCCAACAGTTTGGGAATGAGTCCACAGTCCGGAATTCCGCACAACAATCGTGTGGGAGACTTCGATCCGTTTGCGTTACCCGTGTTGATGCGGGCGACGGGAAAAAGTTTGGAAGAATTACTCGACGACCTGGCGTGTCGCAGCGGCTTGCTCGGATTGAGCGGACGCAGCGGCGACGTGCGAGATTTAGAGGAAGCGGCGGCGGCGGGCGATGAGCGATGTGATATGGCGATCAAAGCGTTCACCGCAGCCATTCGACATTACTTGGGCGGCTACATGGCGTTGCTGGGCGGGGCGAACGTCATCGTGTTCACCGGCGGTATTGGTGAAAACAGCCGTCGCATTCGTGAAGACGTCTGCCGCGACATGAGTTGGGCGGGGCTGAAACTCGACCCGGAAGCCAATACCAACGCGAGCGGAGAAGCAAGAATCTCAACGGACGACAGCAAAGTCGAAGTTTGGGTCGTCCCCACCAACGAAGAAATTGTCGTCGCCCGCCAAACAGCCCAGGCATTGAGTTCTACCCACTAACCACCAACCACTGGATCCAAGAGATGTTTCTCGGACGAATTACCGGCAGCATCGTTTCGACGCAGAAGGCCGACGAGATGGTTGGTCAGAAGCTACTCGTCGTCGAGCCGTTGCGTGTCGACGAGAAAGACCAAAGCAGCCTGCAACCGACCGGGCGGACGTTCATCGTCGTCGACACGGTGGGAGCGGGTGAAGGAGAAGTCGTTTTTTGCGTGCAAGGGTCGAGTGCCCGTTTCATGCCGGAAACGAAAACGCTACCCATCGACGCGGCCATTGTGGGCATCGTTGATAGCGTCGACATCGGCGAGAACACCGTCTTCAACGCCAATGAATAACAACTAACAACACGCAATTATCGTCTCGAATCATCCGGAATCCACCAAAGAGGCCACATCCATGCAAGCCACCGAAGAGGCCATTCGCAACGTTGTTCAAGAAGTTCTCTCGCAGATGAGCCCACGCAACGGAGTTGGCTCCAACGGTTCCAATGGGTCGAGCAGCAACGGCGATTGGGGCGTGTTCGACAATGTCGACGCGGCTGTCGAGGCGGCTGCCGAAGGATTTCGGCAACTCTCGAACGCTCCCGTCAGCGCTCGCCGAACAATCGTCGACATCGTCAAGACAATGTGCGACGAGCAGGCCGAGGAACTCGGGCGGCTGGAATTTGAAGAAACCAAAATCGGACGGCTCGACCACAAGATCGAGAAGCTGAAAATCATCAAGCTGGCCCCCGGTGTGGAAGCCATGCGGACCGATGCGGTCAGTGGTGATAACGGTTTGACGATCACCGAACACGCACCGTTTGGCGTTATCGGAGCGATCACCCCGGTCACGCATTCGCTGCCTACGCTCGCGGGCAACGTCGTCAGCATGGTGGCCAGCGGGAACACGATGGTGTTCAACCCGCACCCGGCCGGCATGCACATCGCCTGCGAAGGCGCTCGCCGCTTCAACAAGGCGATCTACGAAGCGACCGGCCTGAAGGGCATCATCAACATTATCGGCAACCCGACACTCGAATCGGCCGAGGCGATCTTCGAGCATCGCGGCATCCGTCTGCTCGTCGTCACCGGTGGCCCCGGTGTGGCACGAGCTGCGTTGGCCAGTCGCAAGAGAGCGATCGTCGCTGGCCCCGGTAACCCGCCGGTTGTCGTCGACGAGACCGCCGACATCGAGAACGCGGCCGCCAGCATCGTGAAAGGGGCCGCCTACGATAACAACTTGCTGTGCATCGGGGAGAAGGAAGTCTTCGCCGTCAACGACATCTTCGACGCACTGATGGAAGCAGTCGGACGTCATGGCGGATACCGGTTGAACCGACAACAAACCGAACAGTTGACCGCATTGGCCTTCTCACCACCCGAGAAAGCGGGCGGGCATCACGTGCTCAATCGCGATCTCATCGGTAAAGACGCCGCTGTGCTGGCGGGCCTCATCGGCGTGCAGGTGCCGGCGAACACACAGATTCTCTACGGCGAAACCGATACGTCTAACCCCTACGTCGCCGAAGAGCAGATGATGCCCTTCGTGCCGTTCGTTCGCAGCCGTGATGTGGCCGAGGCGATCGAGCAAGCGAAAACCTTCGAGCACGGCTTCGGTCACACGGCCATCATGCACTCGCGAAATGTTCGCAATATGTCGGACATGGCGCGTTACATGGATACCACCCTGTTCATCAAAAACGGCCCGAGCATGGCGGGACTGGGATTGGGCGGCGAAGGCTTCCTCTCCTTCAGCATTGCCACCCCCACCGGCGAAGGCGTGACCAGTCCGATGACATTCACCCGTCAGCGACGCTGCTCGATGGTGGATGATTTGAGGGTTATTTGAAGCGGTCAGCAATCAGCTTTCAGCAGTCAGCCAACACATAGTAACCCGAAGCGTAAGCGAGGGACGCAGAAGCGCCGAACAAATTTGTCTGCCGCTTACCTTCCCGACTCGATTCACAAGGAAACGAAACCCCCTTCATGCAACTCGCGGAAGTCATCGGACATACAACGGCGACGGTCAAGCATCCTTCGTTGGATGGTTGGCGGATGCTGGTTGTGCAACCGTTGGGTGCAGACGGAGCAGACGACGGTTCCCCGTTGATTGCCATCGACGACATCGGTGGTGGCAAGGGTGATCGCGTGCTGCTGACGAGTGACGGGGGTGCCGTGCGAGACATGATCGGTCGCAAGGACACGCCCGTTCGCTGGGCGGTCTTGGGCATCGTGGACGAGAACGAATAACAAGTAACGAATGACGCAACCGAACAACATTTTAGTCGACCGCATCGTTGCGGCAGTGATGGCCCGCCTCGCGGGAGAGGCGACGTCACAGTCTGCGCCTGTGGCAACTCAAGGTGTGCTCGGGCTGACCGATGCTGTTATCACTGCCGACGTGCTGGCAACGCGTCTGAACGGACATGGGAAAGCGGTCATCTCCCCGAAAAGCATTGTCACCCCGGCCGCCGTGGATTGGCTGCGAGAACGAAACATCGACTGGTCACGTGGCGTGGCCGACGCAGCTTCTCCGCAGAAATCAGCCAACTGGCGAACGATCGTCGCGTTGTCGACGCCGGGTGTTGAAGCCGTCTTGAGTTCGACCGACTGGCCACGCGATTTGGCGGGGTGCTGGAAGGAAGCGGCCGAGCGAGCGACCGCGTCTATCTGCCGCGCCGAGGCCGATGGGATTGTCGTCTTCACGCGGGCCGCCGTCGCAGTGGCGTGCCAAGCGAATCGGAACGAACGAATTCGGGCCGCCGTCGTGCAGAGTGTCGGTTGCGTTGAGAGTGCGCGTCGTTCGATGGGGGCCAACGTGCTCGTTATCGACCCGCGCAAGAAGAGCTTCATCGAACTACGAAACATCTTGCGAGCCTTCACCACCGCCGCTTCACCGAAACTTCCCGCAGATTGGAGCAACTAACAATGCGTGTGGCTGAAGTGATCGGCAAGGTGACCTTGTCCCAATGGCATCCCAGCCTGGAAGGGGCAACCTGGAAAATGGTCACGCCACTTTCTCGCGCGGGCTTGAACGACAACACCCAAGGTCGCGGCGAACCGTTCGCCATTTACGACGAACTCGCCGCCGGTGAAAACTCCCTCGTCCTCATCGCCGACGGAGCCGAAGCCTCCGCCCCCTTTCACCCCAACCAAAAACCGATCGACGGCTACAACGCCGCCATCCTCGACACAATTAGCGTCCAACCAGAAAAAAGCTGATCGCTGACTGCTGAAAGCTACCCGAAAACAAAGTCACAACCAACCAAATCCACATTCACCCCCAATAAGGATCGAACAATGGCCAACACCTGGAACAGCGGCATTCACGACCGGAAACTCAAAGAAGAAATCTGCGAGATCGGCCGGCGCGTTTACAGCAAGGGCTTCGCGGCTGCGAATGATGGAAACATCTCGATTCGCGTGGGCGAGAACGAAGTCCTCTGCTCGCCGACGATGATCTGCAAAGGCTTCATGAAGCCCGAAGACATCTGCGCGGTCGACCTCGACGGCAACCAGATCGCCGGCACGAAAAAACGGACCAGCGAAATCCTGCTGCACTTAACCATCATGAAGAATCGGCCCGACGTGAGAGCCGTCGTGCATTGCCATCCGCCGCATGCGACCGCGTTTGCCGTCGCGCGTGAGAAAATTCCGCAATGCGTGCTGCCGGAAGTGGAAGTCTTCATGGGCGAAATCCCGATGGCTCCCTACGTGACGCCCGGCGGCCAGGAATTTGCCGATACCGTGGTGCCGTTCCTCAAAGGGACCAACACCATCATCCTCAACAATCACGGCACCGTCAGCTTCGACACCACGGTCGAAAAGGCCTACTGGAAAACCGAAATCCTTGATGCCTACTGCCGCATTCTGTTGCTGGCCAAACAACTCGGCCCGCTCCAGTACTTCGACGAACGCGAAACACGCGAACTGCTCGAACTCAAACAGAAGCTCGGCTTCGACGACCCGCGGTTCCACAACGAAGACTGCGACCTCTGCGGCAACAGTGCTTTTCGCGAAGGTTACAAAGAACCACTGAACGAGCAAGCGTTCGGCCAGGCCCCCCAATTCTCCGGCTACCTGCAAGGCCAATCCGCCGGCAACGGCAACGGCAACGGCAGCAACGACGACCTCGTCCAATCCATCACCAACCAGGTCATGGCCGCTTTGCAGAAAGCATAGTCGAGAAGTTTTCATTCGCCATTTTTCATCTTCCATCTCCCATTTTCAGATAAGTGCACCATGAAAGTCAGCATCATCGGAGGCGGTGGATTGGTCGGTTCCTGTGCAGCCTTCGCGCTGCAAGCCGGCGGCATCGTGCGTGACATCACACTCGTCGACGTCAATCGCGATTTGTGCGAAGGGCAAGCACTCGACTTGCTGCACGGCGCTTCGCTGACGGCCGATCAGAAAATCACCGCAGCCGGACCGGAAGGCTCGGCCGACGCCGATGTCGTCTGCATCACGGCCGGCTTACGTCGCAAGCCGGACGAAAGTCGGCTCGACCTCATCAACCGCAACGTCAGTCTGTTCCGCAACATTCTGGCCGACCTGAAAGAACACGGGTTGAAGAAAGACGCCATCATCTTTGTCGTCTCCAACCCGGTCGACGTGCTTACCTATCTGGCCGTCAAGGAACTCTCGTGGCCCTGCAAGCAAGTGATCGGCTTGGGAACCGTGCTCGACACGACCCGGCTACGCAGTTTGTTGGCCGACCGTCTCGACGTCCCCGCGTCGCAAGCCAGCGTCATCATTCTCGGCGAACATGGTGACAGCATGGTGCCGATCTGGTCCGCCGCGCAGATCGGGAACCTCCCGCTCGACAAATGGCCCGGCGTGACACCGTCCACGATTTCCGAAATCGAAAAGAAAACACGTGGCAGTGGTTCCGAAGTGATCGGCAAGAAAGGCGGAGCCGGTTTCGCCGTCGGAGTTTCGATCGCCGACGTCATCCACAGCATCGCGCTGGACCAACGCCGCATCCTGCCGGTCTCGACGTTGCAACATGGTGCGTACGGTTTGCAAGACGTCTGCATCTCGGTCCCCACCATCCTGGGCCGCGCGGGCGTGTTGGACCAAGTCGAAATCGACCTTTGGCCCAAAGAACGCATGGGCTTGCAGAACTCGGGCAAAGTGTTGAAAGAGACGCTCAAGAAAGTCGTGAGCTAGGCGAGCGGCCTGGCGTAAGCCGGCTGTTATTCGCATCGGCGCGCGACATCCAATTTGAACGTAACAGCGGGCTGACGCCCACCGCTCGCCTGATGTGTCGATTCAATCGTCACGGGCGAAAACTCACTACGGCTTCACGCTCTGAACCGGGTAGCCCAGGAACTCGTTCCTGACAACCGTAATCTACCAAAATCTCAGGGATGTGCAGGAAGAATTTGTGTTGTGTTGGACACCTTGTACTCAGGAATTTAGCCGACCAGATTTACGACTTGCTTCATCATTCCCAGTTATCTTCAGGCCGTAGTAACACTGATAGCCTCCCTTTCGAGTCCTTCTTTCAAAGCCCAACTTGGTGATTTTTTTTTGCAAAAGTCTGAATGGTCACAGTTTTCTTGTTCTTGGCCTTTACGAAGCGAGAGAATTCCTTGAAGAGCGGAATAAAATAAACGTGAGCACCCTTTTCTCTGGTGCAACATTCATCCACGAACTGCTCCACCAGATTCTTGGGACGTTCCGGAGAAATCCCGGCTGCTAACTGAGCACGTTCTGTTTCTTCCAGTTCACGAGAGGCACGTCTCAGTAAGAATTTCGTGTAGGGTTGGCCACCTTTCTCGCACCGGTATCCTTCTGCCGTCAGGATGGCCTGAATGTCTGCAATGCAAAGACAGTCCACTTGTAGCTCAACCATGCGAGCCATCGTTTTTTCGTCGACGGTTTTGGAGAGAGTTTCACTCGCTCGACGGGAGTAATGACGGCACGAGTAGACGTGAACAATGGCCATCAGGTCTTCAGCCAATTCCTGCTCGTACGTTTTCTCTCCAGTGGCCTTCTCGTCCTCCACAAAGACCAACTCCACACCCATCTTTTCGCAGAGAGATTTGAAGACGTTGTTTCCGTATCTGCTTAACCTGTCTGATGAATAACAAACAACAGTGCTCACTTCGCCCGTGATGATTTGCCCAATGAGTTTGAGATATTTGGGCCTTGAATCTGAAAGTCCAGAACCTATCTCAGCGTGAATCACTGGTTCTGTTTTGTAGGTTTGCAGGACAAATTCCTTTACCTTTTCCATTTGGCGAAGAAGGTCATCTTTCTGTTTTTTTGTGGAAACGCGGCAATAACAAATGATGGATTGAATTCCTTCTTGCACATTTTTTTCAACAAGGCCAAGACATTCCAAAAGGCTTCGGCGTTCAACAAGCCTTGTGTTTCCCGGCGTTCTTACGCAGCGGAGCTTCCTCTCTGAGTCCCACTTGCGAATCGTGCTGTGGCTGATGCCGAATTCGGCTGAGGCTTCGCTCATTCGGAGCAGCGTTCGTGGATGCACAGCTTGTGAAGGGAGACGATGGGGGCGTACGATGGGCGCGGTCATGGGAGGTGTTCCTTTTTCCCGTGGCTCGCCGAGCGGGCGTTACTGCGTCCGCTCGGCACCATTTAGCATCAGGTCGAACCAATCCGACCTACCAGAATCTTCTGGAACCTACTAGATACAGAAGAAACCGGTTTCTGCTCTCACCTTAGCGCCATCCATTCGCTAGACAAGGGGAGGAAATGGTAAGCAGAAGAAAACGCAACCCTCATTGCAGACAGAGGGTAGGGATGATCTTTGTGTGGCGTTTTGCATCACCCCATGGGGGTTTTTCGTTCAGAAAATGTTACCCGGATTTGGCATTAAAAATGCGAGGGGGTGCAGGCACGACATGAGAGACCCAAGGCAATTGTCCTTGCTGAACTGGCCCGATAGACCTCAACAGGGCGTCTCCACATCGTTCTTCTAGAAGCCGGGGCAATCTATTTCGGACAGCCATTTCCCCATCCTGATTTAACGGGTTCGTGAGAGCGGCGCTGGTGAGCTGAGAGAGCATTCTGAACTCAGTCGGCTCGTGTGTCACCTTTGGACAAGCCCACCGAAGAATTTGATGTCGTTCAGGCAGCAGGTGCGACTACCGAGAGACGGCGGCTAGATTTCACGGTACGTTCAGAGAAACCTCAATGCACACAGGAGAACGCTATGCCAGACTCGAAAGTTGCTTGTCCTCATTGTGGAAAGCAATTCCTCAACAACCCTGAAGCTCAAGGAAAGACGGTAAAATGCCCGGGCTGTCAGCAGAGTTTTTCTTTTCCCGCCGCACCAAGTCCAAGCCCGCGAAGAACCCCGTTCGACGTCACGCACCCGCTGCTCGCCGACCTGGCCCCACCTGCCCAAAGCACGTCAAACCAAGAAACAGACGGAGCTAACAAACGGGGCGTCAACTTTGGAGCTTTGGAG
>Ga0115002_10007895_pt1 | contig 11897 bp, 10 predicted proteins | sample ArcticOcean_MG_C_8_FD_89576 | JGI IMG/M metagenome (GOLD analysis project Ga0115002, IMG submission 89576) | Marine microbial communities from western Arctic Ocean - ArcticOcean_MG_CB11_86 | ecosystem: Environmental > Aquatic > Marine > Oceanic | place: Arctic Ocean: Canada Basin | collected...
CAAGATAAAGATATACTGGTAGTAGCCCAGAAGATAGTTTCTAAAGCTGAAGGCAGAATTATCGATATAAATTCCATCATTCCGTCTCCATTGGCAATCACATTGTCTGAGAATCATCGGAGAGATCCGAGACACACCGAGTTAATTTTGCAAGAATCCAAGCGTATAGTTAGGATGGACCGGGGTGTTATTATCAGCGAAACTTATCATGGGTTCAAGTGTGCTAATGCTGGGATAGATTCCTCAAACATAGCTGGAGACTTTAATGTGGCGCTATTACCTATTGATCCAGATGTGAGCGCAAGAAAAATTAGAAACTCAATAAAACGTGACAAAAAAGTCGATGTGGGCATTATTATTTCTGACACTTTTGGAAGGCCTTGGCGCACCGCAGCAGTAAATATAGCAATAGGTGTTTCAGGATTTAACCCTTTGACTAGCTATGTCGGTGAAATAGATAAATATGGCAACCAAATGTATACAAGTGTTATTAATACAGCTGATGAATTAGCTGCTGCTGCGGAATTAGTCACTGGAAAAACAAGTCAAATTCCAGTCTCACTAATTAGAGGCTTCCAATTTGAATCCATGGAAAATGCTGCTAATTCAATGTTGAATCGGGACCCAGATAAAGATTTATTCCGTTAGTTTTTTTATAGCTCTAACATTAATTGTTCCCCAGCGTTGAAATTTGTCAAAGATAATCCTAACAATCTGATGGGTTTATCTTCACTAAACATTTTGTCTAATAATACTAACGCGGCGTTTTTGATGTTTTCTGGCTGATTTGTTGGAGATATCAATGTTAATTGGTTAGTTGAAGTTTTGAAATCATCAAAACGAATTTTAAGTCTGATAGTTTTACCTTTGATGTTTTTTTGTTGCGCATTGTTTGATAATTTGCTGCTGAGTAAATGTAACTCTTCAATTATTGAAAGTTTGTTGTGTAAGTCGACTGCAAATGTAGTTTCAGTACTTATAACTTTGGGAGAACGATCAGTTTGCAATGGCTCTTTATAGTTTCCGTTAGCTTTCGCTTTTATTTTATGACCTTGTGACCCAAATGTAGTAGAAAAGAAAACGTTTGACTGGTTCGCCAATTCACCTACAGTTTTGATTCCTAACGAATGCAATTTTTCAGTAGTTTTGGGCCCCACTCCTGGAATCTTATTAACATTTAAACCTGATATGAAAGACATTTCTTGCCCAAACGGAATTATTATTAGTCCGTCTGGTTTGCCCAAGTCAGATGCAATTTTACTGGTTGATTTAGTGCTGCTAATGCCTATGGACATTGTCAGCCCAACTTCTTGATGAATAGCGTTTTTTATGCTTAATCCAATATTCAATACATCGCTAGGCCTGGATACGTTTTCTGAAATGTCGAGATAAGCTTCATCAAGAGACGGCACTTCTACTATTTCTGAATATTTACGTAAAATATCGATTACCTGCAGCGAGTATTTTTTATATTCAGCAAAATGTGGTTCCACTATGATTGCATTGGGGCATAATTGTATCGCTCTTTTCATCGGCATAGCGGAATGGATTCCGTAAGATCGAGCTTCATATGATGCAGTTGCGACTACTCCTCTATTTTCTGGGCGACCACCGACTAATATGGGTTTGCCTAATAGATGAGGATTCAGTAGTTGTTCTACGGAAGCAAAAAAGGCATCCAAATCTCCATGAAGAATGTAAGAGTCACATAAATCATTCAATTCTTAATCCTAGTAATGGCATTTCACAATCTGATATTTGGTAGTATACAACTTTCATATAAAAAGAAGGAATTAATAATCAAGTAAAGTGACTGCAAACCGTTTTGTTTTCTTTAAAAAAATCTAAAAAACCAATATTTTATGGCTGGTGGATTGTCGCTGTTTGCTCTGCAATGGTTTTTATGGCCTCGGGAATTTTCTTTAGAGGTTTTACAGTTTTGGTCCCGGCTATGAGAGATTCTTTAGGTCTATCGCAAATGCAGACTAATTTAGTGTTTTCTATTGCCAGATCAGAAGGTGGGCTTGAAGGTCTATTTGCTGGGTGGTTTATTGATAAATTAGGCAATAAGAAGATCTTAATTCCTATGGTTATACTTGCAGGCACAGGATATATATTATTCTCTATTTATGTTCATAATTTTTTAACGTTTGCTTTGATATATTTGTTAGTGATTTCACTAGGTAATAGTGCAGCCTTCCAGCATGCTTTATTTGCCGGAGTGAACCAATGGTTCCGCAGGCGTCGTTCTTTAGCTATATCTACGTTAGCGGCGATCTCCTCTTTAGGAGGGTTAGTTATGGTACCGGTACTTAATCTAATTATCGCTAGAAAAGGATGGAGAACAGCTACATTAATATCTGGACTAATTTATTTTATAGTAATTTTACCATTGACTTTTTTCTTTAAAAATAAACCTGAAGATATGGGATTACATCCAGATGGAGATGAACTTGCTTTTCAATTAACGACTTCTGAAGGTGAAGCCAAAGAAATTAGAGATTATACAGTTCATGAAGCATTATCAACTAAGGCATATTGGTTTTTGCTATTCGGCACCGGATTAAGAATGTTAGCTACAATGGGTGTATTGGTAACAATAATTCCTATTTTAGAAACAAAAGGGTTAAGCAGGCAAACAGCTGCTAACCTTACGGGTTTTATGTTTGGGTTAAATTTTCTGTCTAGAATGGTATTTGGGTATCTGGGTGACATTTGGCCTAAGCAAATAATACTTACCTTAACGTTAATGCTTGAGTGTTCGGCGCTAGTATGTTTATTTTATGCGAGCCCAGGTTCGTATGGATTGCTATTAATTTGGGCATTTATCTTATTTGAAGGATTGGGAGACGGAGCTGGTATTATAGTTTGGGCTACTCTCGGAGACTTTTTTGGCAGAGATAAATTTGCTAGCTTAAGAGGCATAATAACTTTCTCTCATAGCTGGGCATTGATTGCTTCTCCAATATTCGCTGGTTGGGTATTTGATAAATTTGGTAATTATCAAATTGCTTTGCTAGTATCTGCTGTATGTGCAGGCATGTCCGCAGGATGTTTCATATTTGTAAGACGCCCCCCAGTATTGGTAGAATGATTAGAAAATAGTAGGTGACAAATGGATATATTAACAACTTATCATGAAAATCATCCTATTTCCGAAGCTAAATATTTAGAAGCAAAGACGATTTTCCCTGGTGGAGTTACGCACGATAACAGATATGCCACTCCGTTTCCTTTGTACATGACGAAGGGTGAAGGTTCCAAAAAATGGGATGTTGACGGAAATGAATACATAGATTATGTATGTGGCCATGGCGCTCTGTTGCTGGGACATTCCCATCCTGAAATTGTAGAAACGGTTAAATCACAAATGTCATTAGGCACACATCTGGGTGCATGTACGGACTTAGAAATGTCTTGGGGTAGTTTAATTAAAACATTGGTTCCTTCTGTAGAGCGTATTAGATTTAATAGCTCAGGAACTGAAGCTACTATGATGGCGATGAGGTTGGCAAGAGCCTACACTGGTAAAAGCATAGTTATAAAATTAGAAGATCATTTTCATGGATGGCATGACTATGCTATATCAAATTCGTCTGGACCAGGTCCCGGAGTACCGTTAGGATCATGGGGATCAACTAAGGTTTTACCGTCAGGAAATTTACAAGTATTAGAAGACTTTTTAACGTCTAATGATGATGTGGCAGCTATAATTTTAGAACCTACCGGAGCCCATTATGGGCAACTGATGTTTAATACACAGGAGTATTTATCGGGAGTTAGGCAATTGACTTCTGCTTACAACGTTGTGTTTATTATGGACGAAGTGGTAACAGGTTTTCGAGCATCCTCAGGAGGAGCGCAAAGTAAGTATGGCATAATTCCAGACCTGACTACATTTGCTAAAATTGTAGCTGGCTCTTTACCGGGAGGAGCTGTCGGAGGTAAGGCAGATATTATGGATATGATCTCCCATACTGGTGATCCCAAAAGAGATCGTATGGAGAGAGTTGCTCATCCGGGCACATTCAACGCTAATCCCCTATCAGCAGCAGCAGGTATAAAATGCTTAGAAATCATAGCTGAGGGGCAAGTAAATGACATAGCTGACAAAATGGGACTGATGTTAAAAAATGGTATTAATGACCTGTTTTCTTCAATGGAAATAAGCGGACATGCATATGGAATAGGATCTATGATACATGTTGTTTTGAATGATTGTGATTGCGATAGAGAAACTTGTATAAGCGACCATTCAAAAATTAAAAACACTATATCTTCAGAAAAAACGATACAATTGAAACGTTCATTGCAAAATCACGGAATTGATATTATGGGGAGGAACGCTTTTTTGGTTTCTGGAGTTCACACAGAAGAAGATATAATTTCTACTTTAAATTCAATGGAATTATCTTTACATGATTGTAAGAAAGAAAACCTGTTGATATAAACGAATTTCTGCACATTAATAAACTGGAAATCTAATTACTTCTTGTGAACTAAACTAAAATATGGAGAGAAATGTTATGCCTGAATCTACGTATCATGTAAATGTTGGATCTGAGCTTATGGAGGTTTATTCCAGCTTACCGTCTGGTGATGGGCCATTCCCTGCTATGATTGTTATAATGAACGCTTTCGGGTTAGTCGATTTCACTAAAGCTATGTGTGATAGATTGGCAGCAGAAGGATATGCTGCTTTTGCACCTGATTTATTCCATTCCATTTCTGACGAACTGGCTCAGTCAAAAAATATGACTAAAAGAGAATTGATGGATGATGCCCAGATAATTGCAGATGTGAGTGCTGCTGTTGAATCTGTTAAAAACAGCCCCGATGTAAGATCAGATAAACTAGGAATAACTGGATTTTGCTGCGGAGGGCGTATTGCTTGGCTAATGGCTGCCGTGAGCAGTGAATTTAAAGCCGTAGTTCCATATTATGGAGGTAATTTATTTGTTCCTTGGGGTGATGGAACTGTACCTCCTTTTGATATGGCAATAGATATAAATTGCCCGATCCTATTCCATTTCGGCGCAGAAGATAACAACCCGTCACAAGAAGATATGCTGGTGTTGGATAAAAAATTGTCAGAATTAAGTAAAGACTACAAATTTTACTCATATCCAGATGCTGGCCACGCCTTTATGGATTTCAATGATACTGGTAGATATAATCAACGTGCATCTGATATGTCATGGCCGAGAACATTGGATTTTCTTGCTGAACATTTGAAAGGTTAATATTATATTCAGGAGTCAATAGTAATAGTATGAGTAAATCTTACAAGGCAATTCTTTTTGATATGGATGGGGTTTTGTTAGATAGTGAACCATTGTTTTTACGAGCTATAAATGAATCGTTAAAAGCACATGGAGTTGCAGTTGTTACGGAGCGAGAAAACCAGGATCTATTGATAGGCTCCACAATAGAACAAACATGGTCGCGTTTGAAACAAACAAGAAACTTGAGCAAAAGTATATCTGACCTGATGCTTGATTATGAAAAATATGTGTTGCAGATATTCACTAATCCGCTTAGCGCAAGACCAGGTGTCCATAGATTGATAAGCTATTGCACTGATAATCAAATACCAATTGCCGTAGCATCATCATCTCAACACCGATGGATAGACATAAAATTAAAAGCTATTGGATTAGCTGATGTATTTGACTCGGTTATGGGTGGGGATGACGTTGTGAACGGAAAACCTGATCCTGAGGTATATGTTAAATCGGCAGAAAAGCTGGGAATAGACCCAGAACGATGTATTGCAATAGAAGATTCTCCAGTTGGCATTAAAAGCGCTGTAGAATCCGGAGCATTTACCATAGCTGTTCGTAGTGACTCAACTATTGGTATGGATGTGTCTAGGGCACATATTATTTTAGAAACTTTAGAATATTTTCAATATTCTTTGTTAACCTAACATATTATAAACGAGGTATTATGTGGGCATTGCAGAAGCATTAGCTGTAATATTTTTCACATCATTAATTGTCGGTTTTTCTGGAGCAATGGCTCCTGGGCCTCTATCGGCAGTCAATGTTAGAGACTCTATAACTAAAGGCCCTAAAACCGGACTTACTTTGTCTGTGGGCCATTCATTGGCTGAATTAATGATTTTATTGGTGCTTTTGCTGGGAATAGGACCTTTCTTATCGGTCAATTATGTTGAGATAACAATTGGGTTGATAGGTGGATTATTTCTCTTGTATTTGAGTTATGCAAGCATACATAAGTTAAAAAATGTAGAGCAAGTATTACCGCAAAGATCTGGTAAACCCAGCATGGGTAAATCAGGAATTTACTTGGGGTTTATTGTAAGTTTAGCTAACCCTTATTTTATTATTTGGTGGAGCACTATAGGACTTAGCTATATTTCTTGGTCTGATAATTATGGAATATGGGGAGTGGGGTGTTTTTTTATTGGGCACATAACGTCCGACTTCATTTGGAATATATCTGTTTCTATAGCAGTATTCCAGGGAGGCAAATTGATGGCTCCGGCAGTATTTAGAATTGTTATGGTGCTTTTAAATATATGCTTAGGGATGTTGGGTGCATATTTTATATTTAAATCTCTCTACGTGTATTTGGGATAATTATTGGCTAAATCCTATAATGTGTTCTAATTCTGCTGGGTCAGAAGGGATACCAGCTGATAAATTTTTATGTCCAGCAGATGTGACTAAAATGTTGTCTTCGATCCTTATACCAATGCCTTGATATTGCTCTGGAACATTGGGCGCAAGGTTTCCAAAATATAACCCCGGTTCAACAGTTAACACCATTCCTTCACGCAACTCAATAGAACCTTGTAAATCTCTATATACGCCTGAATCATGTACGTCTAACCCTAACCAATGTGACGTAGCATGCATATAGTAAGGGGCGTACATTTTTTGCTCTATTATAGTTTCTAAAGATTCGGTTAATATGTTGAAATCAATCAAGCCTTGAACAATAGTATTTAGAGCAATTAAATGAACTGATTCAAATGTTACTCCAGGTTTAATAGATTTTATTGCTTTTTTTTGTGCATCTAGTACTACGTTGTAAACCTCGAGTTGCTGTGCATTAAATTTGCCGTTAACTGGCCATGTTCGAGTTATATCAGCAGTGTAGAATTCGAATTCTGCCCCGGCATCGATTAGTAGCAAATCATTGTTTTTTATCTGGCTTGTATTGTTAATATAATGCAATGTGCAAGCATTAATTCCAGATGCTACTATAGAAGGATAACCATTTCTGGGTGATCCTAATTTACGAAATTGGGATTCCATGTCGGCTTGTATTTCATATTCAAATTTGCCTGGCGTGGTATTTTGAAAAGCTGATATAAAGCCTTTTTCAGTGATGTTGATCGCTTTCTGTAAATATTCTACCTCTTCTGGTGTTTTTATGATTCTCATATTTGAGATTATGCTAGAAGTGTCATTGACTGAGCGGATTAAAGTAGCGCCTCTAGAATAGTTTCTTCTCTGGGTTGATACGATGGTATTTATTAATTCAGTAATATCATGGTCTGGGTTTGGGCTGAAATGGATACTAGGTGTACTTGAAAGTAATTCAGGTAGTATCTCGTCTAAATCTTCTATGGAAAAAGCTTGGTCTGCTCCATGATACTTTATAGCTCCTTCCACGCCGGCCCTTTTCCCAACCCAAGTTTCAAAATTGGCGTCATAAGGTGGAACAAACATCGTATAAGGTGTTTCTGATGTCGGATTCAATACAATGACAGAATTTGGTTCTTCAAATCCGGTCAGATACCAAAAAGTAGAATCTTGCCGGAATATATAATTAACATCATTGTTGCGAGATTTTTCTTGGCCAGATGTAAAAATGGCTATTCCGGCTCCGAGATGTTCCATTACTTGCTGTCTTCTAATAAAAAATGAGTTCATATCAATATTTTATTTCCTTTTTGTTCACTATACGACTATAGTTTAATATAATCTCAATGATTTAACGAGTTAATAATTACAAGGAGAGAATTAATGGTAAACACAATAACAGTTATGAATCCAGTATCACCTCCTCGAAGATTGACAAATGTTCTTGCAGTTAGAGATGAACATATAAGCGGTAAAAGAATAGGCTTTCTTTGGAATAATAAACCTAATGGCGATGTCATATTTAAAAAAATAGAAAAAAATTTAGCAAAACAATCAGATATAACAGAATTTAAATACTATGGTAAATGGACAGCTTCAATCCCAGCAGAGACAGATGTATTAGAGGCAATGTCACAAGAAGTGGATTTAGCAATTATAGGATTAGCCGATTGAGGATCATGCACTTCATGGTGTATCCATGACGCGATTGAACTAGAGAAATTGAATGTACCTACAGTTACTATTTGCTCAGATAGATTTTTGATATTGGCTGATTCTGAAAGTAAAAGTTTAGGAATGCCGGATCTGCCAGTTGCTTTAGGGAAGCACCCTTTTGGGGGAATAGATGAGAATGTGATTGATGGATTGATTGATGGATTTGTTACACAAATAATCTCCGGGTTCAGAGGTGTGTAATGGCATTAAATTCAGAATTGATCGATTTAAATTCATCCTATGAGTCTATAAATGAATATTTTTGCAATCAGCATTGGAGTGACGGGTTACCGATCATTCCCCCTACTCCAGACAGAGTAAACTTAATGATTGAGTCGTGTGGATTGGACCCTGATATTGTTGTATCAGAAATACCTCCAAACTGGGGGGCAGCTACTGTAGAAAAAATAGCTATTAACGCTGTAATGGCAGGATGTTATCCTGGACATTTTTCGGTTTTATTGGCTGCTATTAAAGCAATAAGTAAAGAAGAATTTAACTTATATGCGATTCAAGCAACTACCCATCCGTGTGGAATTTTCATGATTGTAAATGGCCCTATAACTCAAGAATTAAATATTAATGGTGGGGTTGGTTGTTTTGGCCCTGGATATATGTCTAATGCTGTGTTGGGTAGGGCTATGAGGCTAGTGCTAATGAATATTGGTGGTGCTTATCCAGGTGTTGGAGATATGTCGTCGCAAGGTTCTCCTGGCAAATTTTCTTTCTGCATTGCTGAAAATGAACAAGAAAACCCATGGAATCCAATTCATGTGGATCTAGGGTATAAACCTACAGATAGTACTGTTACTGTAGTGGCTGGAGAATCACCACATAATATAAACGATCATACTGGGAAAACTGCTGAGGAGATTTTAACTATAATTTCAGGTGCTATAGCTATCACCGGTGCTAATAATGCTTATACAGGAGGCGAAACTGTTTTAATATTGGGACCCGAACATGCTGAAACTATATCGAAAGATAATTATAGCAAAGAAGATGTTATATCTTGGTTGAGACAACGTGCGCTCATTCCGATAGATCGATATACACAATCTACCATGATTGAACGCTTCGGTAAAATATTAACCGAACCGGTCCCAATGATATCTACAAGCAAAGATTTATTAATTGGTGTTGCTGGTGGACCGGGCAAGCATTCATCATGGATTCCAACTTTTGGTGGTACTACACATTCTGTTACCCAAATAATCTCATAATAAAATTTTATTATGAGATTATTTGGGTCTAGATTAATTTCTGAGTTTGTTGTTAACGACCTAAATGTGATTGTTGTTTAGAGTTGTATTTAAGAAGTAGATTTTTGTTATAAAATATTAACATTATCCTGTTATCGATATCGTAAGTTATGCCTTCCTAATTCACTTACTGTTTTACAACCCATTAATTTCATCCCTCGTTCAATTTCATCCTGCATTAAACCCATAGCTCTTTCCACTCCTGCTTCTCCTGCAGCTGCTAGGGCATAGAGGTACAGTCTTCCTCCTGAGCAAGCCTTGGCGCCAACAGAAAGAGCTTTTAAGACATGTGTGCCTCTTCTGATTCCACCGTCACATATCACATCTACTTTATCACCTACTGCGTCAACTATTTCAGATAATTGATCAAACGGTGAACGTGATCCATCAAGCTGGCGACCTCCGTGGTTGGATACCATTATTGCAGTTGCCCCTACATCGACTGCTTTCTTTGCATCTTCAACGGACATTATTCCTTTTAAGCATAAATCCTTCCCCCATTTTTTACTGATTTCTTCAATGGTGTCCCAATTCATGTTTTGATCGATCAAAGATGTAAAATATTCGCCAATAGAAACCTTTACGTCTGTGCCTTCTTTTACATGGCTTGTAAGCTGTGGTAATTCGAATTTTTCTCTAAACATATAATTCAAAGTCCAGTTAGGATGTGTTGCAAAGCTAATAAGACTCTTGGGTGTTAATTTAGGAGGAGTAGTAAATCCAGTGTAAAAATCTCTTTCCCGGTTTCCAGCTACTATAGTGTCTACAGTTACAGCGAGCGCATCAAAATTATGTTCAAGACATTTTTCGATCATGCTATTATTAAGACCCTTATCTTTGTGAACATATAATTGGAACATTTTTGGCGAAGAGTGCTTGGCCGCTATATCTTCAATGCTGACTGTTGCTAAAGACGATATTCCAAAAAATGTTCCATATTTCTCTGCGACTTTGGCCACGGCTTTCTCACCTTGATGGTGGAATAATCTTTGCAGAGCTGTCGGTGAGAAAAATAGAGGTAGGTTTATTTTTTTCCCCATGACAGTTACGCTGAGGTCTATATCTTCAACACTTCTTAAAACGTTGGGCACTAAATCACATTTTTCAAAAGATGCTGTGTTTTGAAGTAAAGTGGTTTCGTCGTCAGCTCCTCCATCCAAATAGTGAAAAATAGGAGATGGAATTCTTTTTTTGGCAAGGTTTCTGAAGTCTTTTGTATTGTGACAATTTTGTAATTTGCTAAACATTTCGTATTATAATCCTTGGTTTATTTTAGTTTTTTCAAATAGCTTAAAATTTTGCTTGGAGTTATGGGTAAAGAATTGATACGAACTCCTAAAGCATCATTGATGGCATTATGAATTGCTGACAATGGAGGTATTATGGGAGCTTCACCGACTCCACGTAATCCGAATGGGTGCCTAGGATTTGGGACTGTCACCATTACAGAGTCAATCATTGGCACATCTAAACTTGTAGGCATTCTGTAATCTAGAAAGCTAGCGTTGTCTAATGAACCGTTCGCATTGTAAACGTACTCTTCATTGAGAGCCCACCCGATACCTTGTACTGTAGCTCCCTGAATTTGTCCTTCTACATAGCTTGGGTGTGCTGGGAATCCTACATCAAGAAATGAAGTACATCTTAATATTTCAACTTTACCTGTTTCGGGATCAACTTCAACGTCGGCAATGGTTCCAGCCACAACTGGCCCTACACCAGTCGATGGTGCGGATGTCGAACATGTAATTGGTCCTCCTGTTCCCATTTGCCTACGAGCTAAATCTTTAAAGCTAAGCTGGTCGTTTGAATTTTTGGCGCAAGTAAAAGTACCATTTTCAAATAAAATGTCTTGAGGTTGCACTTCCCATATTAAAGAAGCTCTGGTTTTCATTTCTTGAATAACCAGATTGGCAGCTTCTATAGCTGCTAGCCCAGTGTCGAAAGCAGTTCTACTACCTCCGGTATTGCCTGTATATCCGACCATATCTGTATCAGCTACTGTCGGAGACACTTCATCCGATGTTAGTCCTAAAATTTCTGCGGCTTGCATGGCTACTGCTGTTCTGGATCCCCCTATATCGACAGATCCTGTTATCAGATTAATAGTTCCGTTAGTATTAACGTTAATAGTTGCAGATGAAACTTGGCCCCCTTGCCATCTGTACCCTACTGCTATGCCTCTTCCTTGGTTTGGTTTATTTAGGGGAGTTTGGTAATGGGGATGGTCTTTCATGGCTTGCTCTAATTCTATACACCCTATTTTGGGATGCTGTACCCCATTAGGCATTCTATCCCCTTC
>Ga0115002_10007897_pt1 | contig 11895 bp, 10 predicted proteins | sample ArcticOcean_MG_C_8_FD_89576 | JGI IMG/M metagenome (GOLD analysis project Ga0115002, IMG submission 89576) | Marine microbial communities from western Arctic Ocean - ArcticOcean_MG_CB11_86 | ecosystem: Environmental > Aquatic > Marine > Oceanic | place: Arctic Ocean: Canada Basin | collected...
AAAGAGAAGAATGACTGGAATTTTAATGCGAATTGGGGATGCGTTTTCGTAATGATTGCGCTTAGTAGGGTCGTGACACCGTCATTTTTTCCCTCACACAGTTTGTTCGACCTTGAAGGGGGCAAAGCCTGGCTATACCGAGGTAGTTGATTTTTAGATATTTCAAATAATTGAACTCAAGAAGAATAGAATTGAATAGCCAGTGAAGTATAAAAAAGAAAATAAGAGCAATATTTCTGGATAAATGCCTTTCACGTTTGCTCTCCATATCGAGGCCCTTTGAATTTAGATGCTTATCGAAGCTGGGCACTTGTTTGTTATTAAGAGATTTCAATATACGATATATGTTGGCGTTTGGAATTGACGAAGTAATTTGTCTTGAATAGTATGCGATCCTCTTGAAGGGGAAATCATTTTTTAGAAAAATTGAAATTCCTTCGTCAGTCACACCGAGGTGCGGTAATTTCTGAAGTTTCGATGTAACTCTTCCACGGGGGCCGATGAGCGCCCCCAATTTTAGATTTTCCATGGCCTGCGGATTTAATGATTCGCTGCCCTATTTTTCAACAAGGAGAAATTTCTGATGGCCTTTGAAATCCCCAAGCTGGATTATGCTTATGATGCACTCGAGCCTCATATCGACGCCAAAACGATGGAAATTCATCACAGCAAGCACCACGCCGGTTATGCGACAAATCTGAACAATGCCATCGCGGGAACGGATCTCGAGGGTAAAAGTATTGAGGACATACTTTCCAACCTCTCAAGCGCACCCGGCGACAAAAAGGGTGCGATTAACTTCAACGGCGGCGGATTCGACAACCACTGCATCTACTGGAGCAACATGAGCCCAAACGGCGGTGGCGAGCCCAATGGCGCCTTGGCCGATGCCATCGGAGATTTCTCAGCTTTCAAAGAAAAATTCTCTACCACGGCGGCACCCATCCAGGGGAGCGGCTGGTGCTGGTTGTGCACGAAAGCAGGCTCCGGCGCAGTCGAAGTCAAGGCGATGCCGAACCAGACCAGCGTTCGTACCGAGGGTTATGTGCCTTTGCTCGGCATTGATGTCTGGGAACATGCCTATTACCTCAACTACCAGAACCGTCGTCCCGACTACATCGCAGCCTGGTGGAGCGTCGTGAACTGGGACAACGTGGCCGAGCGGTTTGCAGCAACGAAGTAACAGCAACCCTATTAATTTTTTAAGATTGCTCCTCAATGGACCAGCATGGATAAAGGAAAATAAGATGTCGTTGAACGTAGGAGATGTTGCCCCTGATTTTGAATTGCCTCAAGCGCAGAACGCTGGCGATAAAATTAAGCTAAGTGATTACCAGGGTAAGAAGAATGTCCTTCTTTGCTTCTATCCCTTCGATTTCTCGCCCGTTTGCAGTGAGCAGCTTCCCGCTTACTCTGCCCAGGCGGATCGTTTCGAGAAAGCGAATTGTGAGGTACTAGGCATCAGCGTGGACAGTCCATTTGCCCATGCCGCATGGGCTGAATCGGCCGGAATTCAGTTTCCGCTTTTGAGTGATTTTTTTGGAAAAGGCACGGTCGAGGCCTACGGATTGAAGCACGAAAAAGGCTTCAGCAATCGGGCGGTAATTCTTGTCGACAAGGAAGGTAAGGTGGTTCACACCGAGGTGACGGCAGCTCCACCCGAATTGCCAGATGATGAAAAGCTGTTCAAAGCGCTTGAGCAGTTAAGCTAACGCTGAACTTAAAAAATACTCCGGTGCGGACTAGTAGTCCCGTGCCGGAGTTTTTTTGTCTTGATGGCTACCTGCCGGGGGGGCCGAGCCCTGAAAAAAAATTATAAATTGGGGCTACCGGCAGAGTGCAAAGTATTGTATAAAAATGAGTTTCATGTACGGATTACTTTTGGACGGTAGAATATCCGGGAATTTATTATGTCAGACATTGTGAACGAGATTCGATCTGATGAAGTGAGTGTTTCGATCGAATTATTCCCCCCTAAAACTCAAAAAACGTCCGCGCAGCTCAAAGAAGAAATCGGACGGATACACGAGGGGATGCGCGTGGCGTTCACCTCGGTGACATACGGCGCGGGCGGCGCAACCCAGGACGGGACCTTGAGTCTCGTTCTTGACTTGGCGAAGCGCTTTCCGGGCCGAGTGGTCGCGCACCTTACGTGTGTTGGCGCCGATGATAAAATATTCTCGGAGCTTCTTTCGACCTATCGTGAAAATGGAATGACCGACATCATGGCTCTTCGCGGCGATCTTCCGGAGGGAATGAGCCGCGAGCAGGCGGTGGTCGGTGGCTATCGCCATGCGATTGATCTCGTTCGCTGGCTGCGGGAGTTGGGGGAGGTCTCCTCGATAGGCGTGGCCTGCTATCCGGAGGGGCACCCGGAAACAGCGGACAAAGCACAAGACATCGATCATTTTGCGGCCAAGGCAGAAGCTGGTGCAGATTACGCCGCAACGCAGTTTTTCTTCAACAACAGCGACTACTTAAGCTTTATCGATGAGTGCGGTAAAAGGGGTGTTGAGATTCCGGTAGCGCCGGGTATTCTGGCGGTTCGCGATGTCGAGCAAGTGGTTCGGTTTGCTGGCATGTGTGGAGCGAGTGTGCCGAAAAGGGTGATTTCAGAGTTGTCGCCCTATCGTGACGACCCCGAGGGATTCAAGGAAAAATCCGCCGACTTGGCTGCGGCACAAATACAAGAGCTGATTGACTCGGGTGTGAAGCATTTCCATCTTTACAGCCTGAATAAATCTGACATCGTGCTACGTGTTGCCGATCGATTGGGCTGGCGTCGCTAGGCCCCCAGGTCGAATCACTCAATCGGGGCGGGCAGGTCCGATTTTCCCATCAGGTAGCTATCCACCCCACGCGCGCAGGATCTTCCCTCGGCAATGGCCCAGACTATGAGCGATTGTCCCCGCTGCATGTCGCCCGCCGTGAAAACGCCGGGAACGCTTGTCATCCAGTTTTCATCTCGCTGAACGTTGCTCCGCTCGGTAAGCACGACTCCCAATTGTTCAAGCATTCCCTTTTTCTCGGGTCCGAGAAAGCCCATCGCGAGAAACACGAAATCCGCCGCCATCTCTCTTTCGGAGCCGGGAACATCCTCGAAGCTCATCCGACCGTCATCGCTTCGCTTCATTTCCACGTCCACGACGTTGATCTTCTTCAATACGCCGTTTTCCCCGATAAATTCCTTGGTGGAGATGGAGTAGAGACGCTCGCCCCCTTCCTCGTGCGCTGAGGAAACCCGGTAAATGTTTGGGTAAAGAGGCCAGGGGTTTGCCGCCTCGTCCCGTGTCTCAGGGGGCTGGGGGAGTATTTCGAGTTGATGAATCGATACCGCCCCCTGACGGTGAGCAGTGCCCAGGCAGTCAGCGCCGGTGTCTCCGCCTCCGATGATTATGACGTGTTTGTCCTTGACGTTGATTTGCTCATCCATCGGCACATCAACGCCGCTGCAGATTTTGTTCTGCACGGAAAGATATTCCAGGGCGAAATAGACACCTTTGTTCTCCCGGCCCGGAATTGGAAGGTCACGCGGAGCCCGCGCGCCGCCGGAAAGCACAATGGCGTTAAACTCCTCGCGGAGTTTCGCTGAGGTGATGTCTATTCCCACGTGATAATTAGTTTTGAAAACCACCCCTTCGTCTTCCATCAGCTTGATACGCCGGTCCAGGACCCTTTTTTCCATCTTAAATTCCGGGATGCCGTAGCGCATCAAGCCACCGGGCAGTGCGTCACGTTCAAAGACGGTGACGTGGTGTCCTGCCTGATTGAGTTGATCCGCGGCCGCCAGACCTGCAGGACCTGAGCCGACAATAGCGACATTTTTGTCGGTGCGGGCTGAAGCTTGACGGGGGGTCACCCAGTGGCGCTCGAAGGCATGGTCGATAATGGAAACTTCAATCTGTTTTATTGTTACGGGGTCTTCGTTGATGCCCAGGACACACGAGCCCTCGCAGGGGGCGGGGCATAGCCGCCCTGTGAATTCAGGGAAATTGTTTGTCTTATGCAGTTGGTCGATGGCTTCCCGCCATTTATCCCGGTAGACAAGGTCGTTCCACTCGGGGATGAGGTTCCCGAGGGGGCAGCCGTCGTGGCAGAAGGGGATGCCGCAATCCATGCAGCGGGCGCCTTGGGTTTTGAGTTTCTCCTCGGGGAACGGCAGATATACCTCGTTCCAGTCTTTAAGGCGCTCCTCGACGGCTCGGCGTCCGGGTAATTCTTTTCCAAATTCTATGAAACCAGTGGGTTTACCCATGGCTAGCCTCCATTACGGCTTTTTCCCACGGGACGCCGTTTTTCTTTGCGGTTGCTATCGCTGTGATTGCAAGTTTGTAGTCACGCGGCATGACTTTCACGAAACGGGACTGGTAATCGTCCCATTCGGCCAGTATGCGGGTGGCGACGGTGCTCCCCGTGTAGTCCTCGTGTTTTTGAATAAGTGTTTTTAGCTCATCAATGTCCTCGAGGGCCTCGAGGTCCTCGAGGCCCACCATTTCCATGTTGCAATGCTCATGGAAATTACCTTCTTCATCGAGCACATAGGCGACGCCACCCGACATGCCGGCGGCGAAGTTTCGGCCGGTTTTTCCGAGGATTACTGTGCGCCCGCCGGTCATATATTCGCAGCCGTGATCGCCAACGCTCTCCACGACGGCGTTCGCACCGCTGTTGCGGACACAGAAGCGCTCACCGGCGATTCCCCGGAAGAACGCTTCTCCTCCCGTGGCGCCGTACAGGGCGACATTGCCGATGAGGATATTTTTCTCCGCCTCGAAGGTGGATTCCTTGGGCGGGAAGACAATGAGTTTTCCGCCCGAGAGGCCTTTGCCGCAATAGTCGTTGGCGTCGCCCTCAAGGGTGAGGGAGATTCCCTTCGGCACGAAAGCTGAGAAGCTTTGGCCGGCGGAGCCTCTGAAGTGAATCTGAATCGTGTCCTCCGGGAGGCCCTCGGCACCGTGTCGTTTCGTCAACTCGTAGCCGAGAATCGTTCCCGCCGTCCGGTTGATGTTTTGGATGGGAAACTCGAGCTTGACCGGGGTTTTGTTCTCAAGGGCGTCCATGCACCCGGGAATAAGAGTGGTCCTGTCTAGGGTATTCTCAAGGCCGTGATCCTGCCCCTTCGAGTTGTAAATACCCACTTCCGGCCCCATGTCAGGTTTGTGAAGAATCGGAGCGAAATCGAGCCCCTTTGATTTCCAGTGTCCCACGGCCTCGCGCGTGTTGAGATGGTCCACACGCCCGATCATCTCGTTCATGGTCCTGAAGCCCAGCTTAGCCATGTACTCGCGAACTTCCTCGGCGATAAAGCGGAAGAAGTTCTCGACGAATTCGGGCGAGCCAGAGAATTTCTTCCGAAGCTCGGGGTCCTGGGTGGCGATGCCAACGGGGCAGGTATTCAGGTGACATACCCGCATCATGACGCAGCCCATCACCACAAGGGGCGCCGTGGCGAAGCCAAATTCATCCGCCCCGAGCATGGCGCCGATGACCACGTCACGCCCGGTTTTCAACTGCCCGTCTACCTGAACGACAATGCGGTCGCGCAAGCGGTTCATCACAAGAACTTGCTGGGTTTCGGCGAGGCCGAGTTCCCATGGCGTGCCGGCGTGCTTAATGCTCGTAATCGGGGAGGCGCCGGTCCCGCCGTCGTGACCCGAAATGAGCACGACGTCGGAGTGCGCCTTCGCGACGCCTGCGGCGACGGTTCCCACGCCGACCTCGGAGACGAGTTTTACGTGAATCCTCGCCATGGGGTTGGAATTTTTGAGGTCGTAGATCAGTTGGGCCAGGTCCTCGATCGAATAAATGTCATGGTGCGGGGGAGGTGAAATCAGGCCCACTGCCGGGGTGGAGTTGCGCACCTTGGCGATCCAGGGAAATACCTTATTGCCGGGAAGCTGGCCACCCTCGCCGGGTTTGGCGCCCTGGGCCATCTTGATCTGAAGGTCGTCCGCGTTGACGAGGTATTCGCTGGTGACGCCGAAGCGCCCCGATGCCACTTGTTTGATCGCGCTCCGGCGCAAATCGCCGTTTGCATCCGGCACGAAACGGGCGGAATCCTCGCCGCCCTCGCCGGTGTTGGATTTCCCGCCGATCCGGTTCATCGCGATAGCGAGCGTTTCGTGGGCTTCCTGGCTGATGGAGCCGTAGGACATGGCGCCAGTGCTAAAACGCTTTATGATGGATTCAATCGACTCCACCTCGTCCATAGGAATCGGCTCTTTCGCCCATTTGAAATCGATAAGCCCTCGTAGGGTGGCGAGGTGCTTGCTCTGGTTGTCCACCAGGCTAGTGTATTCCTTGAAAATATCGTACTGGCCCGAGCGGGTGGCGTGCTGGAGTTTGAATACCGTCTCGGGGTTGAACAGGTGATATTCGCCGTCCCGCCGCCACTGAAGTAATCCCCCGCTTTCAAGTTCCTCGGTCGTGGTCTTGCGTTCCGGATAGGCCTTGCGGTGCCGGATGAGCACTTCCTCGGTCACGACTTCGATTCCGATGCCGCCGATTCGCGAAGGCGTCCAGGTGAAGTAGGTATCGACGAAATCCTTGTTGAGACCGATGGCCTCGAAAATCTGCGCTCCCCGGTAGGACTGGATAGTCGAGATGCCCATCTTCGAGATGACCTTGATGATGCCCTTGTTCAGGGCGGCTATGTAGTTCTTGACCCCTGTGTCGTAGTCAACTCCCTCGAGGAAGCCGTTGCGGCTCATGTCGTTGAGTGTTTCGAAGGCGAGGTATGGGTTGATGGCACCCGCGCCATAGCCCAGGAGAAGCGACATATGGTGAACCTGCCGGGCTTCACCGGTTTCGATAAGCAGGCCAGCAAGTGTCCTCGTTCCCTCGCGGACGAGGTGGTGGTGCACCCCGGCGGTGGCGAGCAGGGCTGGGATGGGTGCGTACTCTCCGGAAATGCCTCGATCAGAGAGGACGATGAGGCTATATCCCTCGGCGATGGCTTCGCTGACTTTTTGGCAAAGCTCACCCATAGCCCTCTTGAGGCCTTCCACGCCGTCCGCCGCCTTGAAAAGCATCGGGAGGGTGGTTGCCTTGAGGCCGGGTTGGTCCGAATGAACGAGTTTGTGAAAATCCGCATTGCTGAGGATGGGAGATTCAATTTTGATCTGATGGCAGGACTCGGCCACAGGCTTGAGTAAGTTGCGCTCGGCCCCAATCGTGGTCGATAGCTGGGTGACTATTTCCTCGCGCATGGCGTCTAATGGCGGGTTCGTCACCTGAGCGAATAGCTGTTTGTAGTAGTCGTAGAGAAGCCTTGAACGATCAGAGAGGACCGCGAGCGAGGCGTCATTGCCCATCGATCCAAGCGGGTCGAGCTTGGACTTGGCCATGGGCCCGAGGAAGAAGCGTAGATCTTCCATCGTGTAGCCGAACGCCTGTTGGCGGTTGAGGACGGTCTCATGGTCCGGCTCGGGCAACTCGGGGGCCGCCGGAAGATCGTCCAGGTGAACGAGGTTGTAGTCGAGCCACACCTTGTAGGGATGTTCCGTAGCGTAGCGCTTCTTGATTTCTTCATCGTCGATAATACGTCCCTCGACAGTATCGACGAGGAAAATTTGCCCGGGGTGGAGGCGCTCCTTGATCAATACGTTTTCGGGTTCAATGTCGAGAACGCCGACTTCCGAGGCCATCACGACAAGGCCATCCTTAGTGACGTAGTAGCGGGCCGGGCGCAGGCCGTTTCGGTCTAGGACGGCGCCGATGACATTTCCGTCCGTGAAGGCGATGCACGCCGGGCCGTCCCATGGCTCCATGAGGGTGCCGTGGTATTCGTAGAAGGCCTTGCGCTCCTCGCTCATCGACTCGTGCCCGCTCCAGGGCTCGGGAATCATCATCAGGACGGCGTGGGGAAGCTCTCGCCCGCCCATGTGTAAAAATTCGAGTACGTTGTCGAAGGTGGCTGAGTCGCTTCCGCCTTCCTCAATGATGGGAAGGATGTGTTTGAGGTTCGGGAAGTGGTTGGACTCGCAAACGGATTCCCTAGCATGCATCCAGTTGATATTGCCGCGCAGGGTGTTGATCTCGCCGTTATGCCCGATGTAGCGGCACGGGTGCGAGCGGGACCAGGATGGGAGCGTGTTTGTCGAGAAGCGCGAATGCACAAGGGCAAGCGCCGAGATCATATCATCGTCCCTGAGATCCGGAAAGACGATCTCAACCTGCGCCGGTGTAAGCATCCCCTTGTAAATGAGGGTGCGCGCGGACAAACTTGTGACGTGGAAGTCATCGCGGTCCCTTAGGCCCGAATGGAGAATCCGGTATTCCACCTGCTTGCGGATGATGTAGAGCTTGCGCTCGATGTCTATCGGGTTCTCATCACCTTCGAAGCCCCCGATGAAGACCTGTCTGAATAAGGGGGCGGATGACAATGCGGTGGGGCCGATCGGGCTGGTGTCGGTGGGCACATGGCGCCAGCCGAGAATATTACATCCCTCCTGGCGGGCGACTGACTCGAATATCTGCTCGCACTCGTTGGCCTGGGCAATGTCGTTTGGAAGAAATACGAGGCCCGCGCCAAATCTGCCTTCGCTGGGCAAGCCGATGCCTTCTTTGTCGCAAACTTTGCGCAGGAAATAATCGGGCATCTGGAGCAGGATTCCGGCGCCATCGCCCGTGTTCACCTCTGAGCCGCTGGCAGCCCGGTGTGAAAGGTTTTTAAGAACGGTAAGCGCCTGCTTAATTGTTTTTGCGGATTTTTGGCCATTGATATCAACCACGAAGCCCACTCCGCAGGCCTCATGTTCAAATGCAGGGTCATAGAGGCCTGGACCCGATTTCGGGGAGTTGTAAGTCATTGATATACCTAGTCTGTATGCTCAGAAAACAAATCCATCGCCCAAGCTGAGAAAGGGACACTCTTCTACGAGAACAGCGTACCTTACACGAGATCGCGTCGGAAGCCAAAGCATAAATTCTTATGTTTTGCATTAAAAATACTTATAGTATATATGTTTTCAATTATGAATATCGATACATTGAGGCTTTTGTGCCTTGTGATTCAGACGAATAGTTTCTCCCGTGGCGCCCGGGAAGCCGGCATTTCCCAATCGGCGGCGAGTCAGAGCATTCGTCTCCTTGAGGAGGAGGTGGGTGCGGTGCTCTTGGATAGGAGTAAACGTCCATTTACGGTGACTTTACAGGGAGAGAAGTTCTACAAGGCAAGCCGCGACCTCCTCGAGGGGTTTGATAGGGTCTTGGCCGAGGTCGCCCAGGAAAAGCGCCGCGTCGCGGGTACGGTTCGTGTTGCCGCTATTTACTCCGTTGGCCTTCATCATATGGGCTTTTTCATGCAGCGCTTCCGCCATGAGTATCCGGATGCAAGGGTGCGACTTGAATGTTTGCACCCACGAGAGGTCATCCGTTCGGTAGAAGAGGATCTGGCCGATGTTGGCCTTGTCTCCTATCCGGCTGCGCTGAGGGGGGTGGACGTGATTTCCCTCTGGCAGGAACCCATGTGCCTGGTATGCGCGCCCGAGCATCCCCTTGCCGTCAACAAAATCATTCGTTGCGCCGATCTGAATGGCGTTCCATTTGTGGCATTTGATCCCGATCTCGCCATACGAAAAGCCATTGATCGGGTGCTGCGCCAGGAACACGCAAGGGTTGATGTGGTGATGGAGTTAGACAATATCGAGAGTATCAAGGAGGGGGTATTGCTCGGTGCGGGGGTGAGCATTCTCCCGGAGCCGGTTTTTCAAAAAGAGATCACCATGCGGAGCCTCAAGGCGATTCCCCTTGACCGGGACGACCTGACCCGGCCCATTGGGTTGATTCACCGAAGGCGCAAGCACATCTCTCTGGCGGTGAGCAGTTTCATCGAGCTGCTCACCGAACGCTGAGGATGTCCCGTATCGTTGCCGCGCTTTTGAATTTCAAGACCCCCGAATGTGTTATCCCTTGTTCAGGCGCTCGAAAACCTCGTCGGCATCACTGGCCCTGTTGTAGTCCTGATCCAGGTTTCCATTTCCGCAGGGGCTTTTTACAGCGAAGAACACCGCGGGCCCGCCCACGGCGACGACGCCATGGCGTGTGTTTCGCGGTATGTGGATCATGTCGCCTTTTTCGATGATTCGCTGCTCCTCGCCGAGAATCATGTTGAGTTCTCCTTCGATCATCAGCATGTACTGCTCTTCATTGGGATGAAAATGCGGGGTCGGGCCCTCGCCATCCTGATAGGTCACGACTCCCGCTTTCATTAACTCTCCCGCAACCGTTTTTGCTGTGGCGGGACCAGAACTCGAATACTTCGTTTCCATCTCGGAAATTTTGTAAAATGGCATGGCATATCTCCTTTCGATAGATAGCGCTGCGCCCTCATCAGGCGATTACGTAGTTGCTCGAGAAACTTTTAGGAAGCAAGTGAATAATAGCAAACTTGAAGAGATGAGACACACCGCCGGAGGTATATAACCCTAGGGTTCCGATGGGTCATGGGCCGACAGGAATAACTCACCTCCCGGTCCCAGCGAGATGAATTCCAGCCACTCATCGCGCGCGCAAAGGTACCCACCGTTTCGCCGAGAAGATGTCGCAGACTATTTCAAGAAGATGCAACTCGAGTTTCCGGTAGATCTTGAATGGAAATTTGGGCACCTGAAATCCGGGGGCCGGGTAAAGCGTGTAAAAAATCCCCCTGGTATTCGGAGGGATTTTCTGTTCATGATGTGGCTTTTATTCGTTGAAGTGCCCGAGCGGTCTCTCAATGGCGTATTTGTAGGGCGCCCGCAGGAAAGTGTCCTTGATGGGCTTCAGGTCGTTGTTGCCCGCCTCGGTGACTAGAGCCGCGGGAATATAGAAGACGGCGCCGGCGACCATGGCGACCAGGCTCAGGGGCCGGATGATCAGTAGATCCCAGATCATGGCCAGATCGTCGGTTTCCTTGGCTATCTCATGTGAGCCGGCTTGCACCAGCATTGGCGAGGCAAGGCTGAGGGCAAGCGCCAGAGCTACAGCTTTTCTCTTCATAGCGATCCCCTGGAGGGTTCGGCCCGGGCGGAAATTGCCGGGCTTTCTATTTGAATTTTCCCATGGGCCTTTCGATGGCATCGGCATAGGGCTTGTCTATCCAGATTTTCTTGAGACGAACAGGGTCATCTCCAAAGAGGGGGTCCAACACCCAGGCTATCGGGTAAGTCAGGAGAGCACCCGCCAGGACGATGTAGTGGTAAGGCCGGACGATGAAAAGGTCCAGAAGAAATTCCCCCGTGCTGGCCCCTGCGGATTTCATTTCGGCCGCATATGCTGGCTGGGGAGAAAGTATCGTTTGCGCCACCGGCAGAAAAGCCAGAGCCATTCCAAGAGTAGCTGTGAGAACACGTTTTTTCATCTCAAATTCCTTCTTTTATAAGATGACAGATCGTCCTTAGCGAACGATACGCCAAGTGCCATCGGGGTTCCGGCAAGCACTCCCTTTGGCGGTTTCATTTCCCCCGCCCACCATAATTGTCTGGGTATAAGGGCGGCATGTCTCGCCGCTGGATGCCCTGTAGGAGGGCTCGGGCGTTACCGTGCCGCTATGGCCATTGTCGGGATTGCGCCATGTGGTGGCTTTCCCAGAAGGGGCAGTTTCCAATGTTGTTTGGGTTGTTCGGGCCATGAGTAGCCTATCCCGCTCGTCGAGTTTCTTGCCGATGGACCCGCCAAGTATCCCGCCTAGAATGGCGCCGCCGATGGTGGCTATGGTTTTGCCGCGCCCCCCGCCGATTCGGGAGCCGAGTACGCCGCCGGCGATCCCGCCGAGAATGGTTCCTCCGGTCTCTTTGTTAATTCCGCCTTCGCGGCCGGCGCCGGTGCACCCGGCCAGGGTGATGGTGAAAATCAAGATCAATCCGGATGATATCCAACGAGACATCGAAATTCTCCTTTGTTAAAAACGGTGGT
>Ga0115002_10007898_pt1 | contig 11894 bp, 10 predicted proteins | sample ArcticOcean_MG_C_8_FD_89576 | JGI IMG/M metagenome (GOLD analysis project Ga0115002, IMG submission 89576) | Marine microbial communities from western Arctic Ocean - ArcticOcean_MG_CB11_86 | ecosystem: Environmental > Aquatic > Marine > Oceanic | place: Arctic Ocean: Canada Basin | collected...
ATTGGGGATAAGCCGATAATTTTCTATAGATAACAGACTCCTATTACCTTCGATTGACCAACCATGAAAATGACTCCCCCCTACATAATCGTGCTTCTACTGGCGTTGGGATGTGCTCACAGCTTTCCACAACAAGGCCTAATGGATCCCATTTTGGCCCACCCAGCACCCGCACTTAAAGAAAATGCAACGGCTTTTGAAGCTGCGGCCTGGCATCTTTTCCGAAAAGCCGACTATGTCAGGGCGCTGAACCTTGCGTATCAGGCAACAGAAATTGAACCACAAGAACCCAGCGCCGCACTCTTGATAGGCCTTATCTATGACCACGGATTTAACCGACCAGATTTGGCACTGTCGGCGTATAACCATATTATGCTACAAGCATCAAACCACGAAGGAGTCAGAATCCTCCAACCTCGCCTTCCTTATCTCTTTCGCCGCACACAAGAACGAATTGCGCAGATCTCACTTGATCATAATGAAACACACCCGCTTGAGGGAACACCACTCGCACTCTTTCCGATTCTACCTTGGATCCCCAACAAAACAGATGCGGCATTTGCCCTTGGGCTTACAGACATTCTGTTTTCAGACCTACTCGATACAAACTCAAAGCTTCCCACTTTGCGCACGCACCTGCTTGCGCACGCATTCTTAGATGTCTTCCCCAACGCCGACGCCAAAGCTTTTGCCCAATGGGTCGGTGCCGACCAAACCCTTTCTGGCACGATGATACGAGGCCACAATCACCAAATTTCAATTGCCCTTACACTCACCAATGCACAGGGCCAAACGGTCAGAGATTTCCCCCCTGTTGTTGGAAAGATGGACGAGCTGGACCTATTTCGCGAGGCCATTTCACAAGCAGTCACTCAAGCCATAGATCTTACAACACCCGATTTCACTGGGCCAATGCCATCTTCCCTTGCCCTTACATTATTCGGTCGCGGTCTCGACGCCTATCTGGCAGCCGATCCAGAACAGGCTCGTATATATTTTTCTGGTGCCCGTGACCTCGCCCCAAAAGCAGAACGCATCACACAACTCCAAGAATGGGTTGAAGCCGACTATCTGGGCAGCCAAATAGGGCAAGATCTTTTAGGCCTCTATCGTTCAATAAGATCTCAACCCAATCCAGATGAAGCAGCTGCGAGACGCATTCTGGCAACCCAACACTTCTTAATGCCCAGCACAGGATTGGGTTCTGCCCAAGAACCCTTACAGCCCTTCAAATCCCCCAAACCGGAGACCGCACAATGAAGGCTTTGTGGTTCATAATATGGGCATTATGTGGCTCATCTGTATATGGGCTTGAAAAAATACATACGAATGTGAGTAGCTTTGTCCATCAGGTCACACTGAAACGCGACTCAACTCAAACAAGATTGACCCAATGGGTCACGCCCATTAGCCTACACTTACCCTTGGCAAATGGTGCCATCTATTTCCGTTCGGCTGCAATGCTCGTCCATCAAGATGCAACCACAGAGGATCACGTGTGGGGCGCAGTAAACACAGATATTCAGGGACAATGGTCACTTGGCAAAGCGGCACTCATCAGCTTAAACACATCCTTACCTTCAGGTAAACGCGCGTTGGCAACTTCAGATGCAAGCCTTGTACAAAATTTGGCGCGCAACGATCTCAACTTCCCGGTCAAAACATTTGGCCAAGGTCTTGATTTTGGTGGCGCATTGAGCTTCGTCCGCCATCGGGGGTTTTGGACTTGGAGTGCGGGTGCTGGTTATCAATACAAAGGTGCATATGAACCCATTTCGGGTAGTGTAGGTTATAAACCTGGCGACGAAATCTCTGGCTCATTGGGTTTTGATTATAGCCACAGTAGCTTTGTCTACCGTCTCAGCGCAGCAGGAACATATTACCTGACGGATCGCCAAAACAAAGTTGTGGTTTTCCAAAACGGTAAACAAATCTTGTTGCAAGGTGCCATCCTCTACACGGGTAATCGGTTTCAAGCCAAGGCAGAGATAACCGAAATTGTCCGATTCAAAAATCAAGAACTTATGAATGGGGCATTTCTATTTGAAATGAGAGACAGCAATGGAAATGACTTGCGGGCAAACCTTGAAGCGAGCTGGACACCTGCCCGTTTTTTGACCCTCTACGCAACAGGACAAAGCAAACATCTCACCGCCAATGCACACCCAATGGGAAGTGCGCTTTACCAAGGGGATGCCTACCTCGTTGAAGGGGGTGGAGGCATTGCCTTCTCGTTGGGCCCTTATCACCTCAACCTACGCGCCATCAAACTTGCGGGAAAAGCCGAAGACAAGGTAGTGGATCTTTCTGCGTTTAATGTCCGATGTGTGTTCACGGCCGAGTTTTAAGCAATACGGTAAAATTGAGTAATTATGTTTACTGGCAGCAATATATATCAAAAGAGAAGGCTCTGTCTATTTGACAGGGCCTTCTCTTTTGATATATATTGATTTTTTAGTTAAATGATGACACTGGTGATTGGGGCGGTGTGAGTGCTCGGCGAATCATTAGCCCAAAAATTCGCGCAAAAATAATCATAATCAAAAACCAGAAAAAAGAGGCCAAAGCAATGCCAATATGGGGCAAAAGGCCTAACACAATGTTGCCCATCATAGACACGCCAAACAAACCAAAACACGATTGAATGTAAGCACCAGAAATCACACGTCTCAAATCACGCCACAAAGGGCCCGGCTCAAAAGCAGCCCACAGCCGCCCTTCTGCAGCGTAGCGTGTAAACGCAACAGGGAAAAACCCGTAGAAAAAAACCATCGCCAGAATGAGTAAAAAAGAAAGTGGGCCCGCACTTTCAGGGTTATCCATACTGGGCGTCAACCCAAACATGGAGATGATTGCTCCTAAAAAAAACGCTGCTAAAACACAGTAACCCAGTGCTATTAGGAACAACCAAAAACCTGCGATTGCATAATCGCGCCAGCCCAACCAATCGTATACAACCAATTCTTCGGTTCCATTCAACCCATCAATGAACACCCGATACAAATACCCCCACGCGATCAAAAACACTGCCAAACCAGCCAAGGTTAACACCCCACCCATCACAGGATCAACCGCGCCCGTCAACACAGCGTTCAACGCCAAAGTAGGCAACAAGTTCATGATCCCACCCGGCAGTATCTTTCGCCACCATCCAGGCGTGTTCAAGATCAATTTAAAATGTTGAATTAAAAAAACGCCCAGCATACCCCATCCAGTCTTAGGCCAATGCCTGTGCAAAATCGGCGAGAATATCTTCTGTATCTTCAATGCCAACAGCCATTCTGACCAATTCATCGGCAATGCCAATAGCCAAGCGATCTTCTCGATCTAACTCATAATAAGAAATAGACGCAGGGTGCGACACGATGCTTTCTACCCCACCCAAACTCGCACCAATACAAGGGATTTTTAACCGGTCGATAAAGGCCAACGTACCCGCTTCGTCAGCATCCAAATCAAAACTCACCACACCCCCAAAACCACGCATCTGAGCCTTTGCAATATTATAATGCGGGTGATTCTCTAAACCCGGATAATAAACGCGCTTAATTTTGGGATGATCATTTAAAAACCGAGCCAAAGCCAAGGCTGTTTCATTGTGCCGTTGCATTCGCAAAGGGAATGTCTTTAAACCTCGGATCAACAGATACGCGCAATGAGGATCTACCACCCCACCCAAAATGCCACGATAATCTCGAATGGCGCTCACCAAGGGCTCGCTACCGGCAATCAGGCCAGCCATCAAATCGTTGTGCCCCCCTAAATATTTCGTGGCACTGTGAATAACCAGGTCGATGCCAAATTCTAACGGGCGCTGATTAAAAGGGGTCGCAAACGTGCTGTCGATAATGGTCTTTATTCGATGTTTTTTTGCAATGGCAACCACACGATCCAAATCGATCACGTTCAAGTGGGGGTTCGTCGGTGATTCAGAAATCAATACCCGCGTATTGTCCTGAATCGCATTTTCCAAGGCCTCAAAGTCACCCGCGTGCACAAACGTCGTTTCAACACCAAATTTTTGCAAAACCATTTTGCAAAACTGAGTCGTTTTGCGATAACAATCATCCATCATGACTGCGTGTTGCCCAGTTGAAAGCATCGCCAATAACGCAGTGGTGATAGCACTCATTCCAGATGAAAACAAAATTGCGGCTTGCGCCCCTTCAATCTCTGCCAATTTCTTTTCAGCGATGTTTTGCGTTGGGTTACCATAACGTCCATAATCAATTTGCGTATTCTTGCCCTGCACAAAATCGACAACCGCTTGCGTATTTTCAAATACATAAGTAGAAGTTTGAGCAATGGGCACGGTCAAAGAACGTTGCCAGTGACCTTTTTCTTCTCCGCCATGTATGGCACGTGTAGAGGTACACACCTCATCTCGATCTTGTCCTTCAGGCATATACTCCATCTCCTCATGAAAAAAAGGGACCGCCGCTAAGCAAGTCCCGTTTCACACGAAAAAAAACCGGTCTAAAAAGCCCGGTTGACTTTTTAGCGACTTGTTTAGAGTGGCTGCAATATGACGCAAATCACCACTTCCAGATTAATTGTAATGAGCAAATGTAACCAAAACAGCCTATACTGTCAACTTCTGGTTCTTTTCAATTGCCCGAAAGATCGTGTCGCGCACAACATCCGCTTTGGGTGGCAATACCACGGGTTCATTTCGAAACGTGGGCGACACACCGTGAGCTTGAAGCTGATCTTGATGGTATCCCAATTTAAATTCTGTAAACTTCAACCCATGTGCAGTAGAAATGACCACAACCCGATCCGTTTTCTTGATAATGCCCCGATCCACAAGCTTAAATAATGCGGCAAATGCCACTCCCGTGTGTGGGCAAGTAAACAACCCCGTGCGATCTGCACGTGCTGCAGCCTCAGCCAATTCTTGCTCTGTGGCTTGTTCAACCACGCCCCCAAAAGATTTGAGCGAATCAATTGCCTTTTCACGACTCACCGGGTTCCCGATTTGAATGGCATTGGCCAAGGTAGGCTGTGCCTGAACGGGTTCAAAGCTGTCAAAATTGTTCAGATAACTTTGATACAGCGGGTTGGCCTGAGCACTTTGGGCCACAGCAAAGCGCGGCATTTTATCAATCAAACCAATGGCGTGCATCTCTCGGAATCCTTTGCCCAAGGCGCTCACATTGCCCAGATTGCCACCGGGAATCACAATCCAATCGGGCACTTCCCAATCAAACTGTTGCACCAATTCAAAACTGATGGTTTTTTGTCCTTCAACGCGCAACGAATTCATAGAGTTGGCCAAATAGATATTTTCTTTCAAACAAATTTCCTGAACCAAAGCCATACACCCATCAAAGTCTGTTTCCAAACTCAAAACCAAAGCACCATTGGCCAAAGGTTGGAGCAATTGTGCAGCCGAAATCTTATCTTTAGGCAAAAATACCACGGCCTGAATGCCCGCCGCTGCTGCATAGGCAGCCAGCGCGGCTGAGGTATCACCCGTTGAAGCACACGCAACAGCTGGCACATTTTGACCGTTTGAAATCATCTGCTTGACCATCGATACCAAAACGGTCATACCCAAATCTTTAAATGATCCCGTATGACTGTTGCCACATTGCTTCACCCACAAATCATCAACCCCAATCTCCTTACCCAATCGATCTGCCCAAAAAAGATTGCTCCCCCCCTCAAACATAGACACCACATTGTCATCATCAACGGTCGGGCATACCAATTCCTTTTTGCCCCATACAGAACTGCCATAGGGCCAATCAGTTCGCATATACCGTTGCTCAAACAGCTCACGCCAGGCTTGTGGCGAGCGCGTTTTAAGTGCCTCAATATCGTGAGCAACCTCTAACAAACCACCACAAGTTGGGCATTCATAAATGACAGTGGTCAGAGGAAATTTCCCTTCGCATCCACGAAAGCAACGAAACCAGGCTTGAAAATGATCCATGTGCAATCCCTCTCTTAAATTTGCTCCAATACATCACGTTTCACCCAACCCCCAACACCATTTGACAATTTCACCAAAAGCCAATTGCCTTCTGTCCGTTCAACAAATACCTTGGTGCCTTCGTGCAAAACGAAAACTTGTAAAAAGTCACTTCCCGGGCCACTGCGCCCAACAGCTTCAGATTCTAAAACAACAGCAGCAATTGTGCTATGTTCATGAACCTTCAACGCCAAAACAACACCCGCTGCCAAAAACCCAGAACCCAATACAACCACAAGCACCAACCAAATGACACGTCTCAAGGGCACAAACAACCAGCCCACCAATGCGCCTCCAATACCAAACACAAATACCAAACAAAATATAGACAACGTATTGATGCCAAAAAAATCATAAACACCGCGCAATACGCGTGTCAAAAAATTAGGGGCATCTTCCGTTTCCTTATCCACCCGATGTGCGTTGGCAAAGCGCAAATTCGCCAAGACGTCTTCATCACCGGGCATCAGCTTCAAAGCACGTTCATAGGCCAAAATCGCATGGCCCAACTGCTCGTTCTTAAAGTATGCATTTCCCAAATTATAATACACTTCGCCATTTTGAAAACCTTGTGCAATCACTTGTTTATAGATGGCAACGGCCCCCACAAAGTCACCTTGGCGATAGTTTGCATTGCCTTGGTTATATAACCCTGCCAATCCCTCTGAGGCATCGACCCGACAGCCAACCACCAGCAAAACCAAAATCACAAAACGAAGCATCTTAAACCCCGGCATTAAATCATTCGCTCCAAATCATCAATCAACAACGCAGCTTTTTCATACAAATCGTTCATTTGGTCGGCTGTTGCTTGCCCAGGAGCAAATCGAGCCATATCACACAGATGAAAGATATGGCCAACCTGTTCAATTTGAGCTTCGCCCGCATTCTTTTCTCGCAATGCACGGGTTGCATCTTCGGCCGTTAACCCCGCAGCAGATCGGTTCAACCGATCTGCCAAAAACTGGGCAATTGACCGGTGAAGCTCAGCATGAAAAGCTGTTGCATTTCCCGCTTGCATCAAACCTGCCGCTTCGGCCAAACATTTGCGAGCCTCAGAGCGTGCACGTCGCCGTCTCGCATAGGCAACATCGCCAGACAACCGATCTTGGTGCCGGCGATAAGCATATGCCCCGACAACGCCCAAAACAGGAAGCATTTGCAAAAGCCAATAACTACCGCGCTGATACAACAAACGACTGTGATCAACCAAGTGCTCACGATCGGGTTTAATATAACGAATATCTTGCCCAATCAACCGGACTTCTTCACGACTTGCAATGACCTCAGGTTGCGTTAAATTGGCATTGGGCGTCACAGTCAACCCAATAGTCCTTGAAGCGACCGTCTCATATCCCCTCCCCATTGGGTCAAAAAACACCAATTGAAATGGCGGTAGCGTTACTGCCCCGGCCTTCTCTGGGATCATAACATATTCAAATGTTTTCTTACCTCCATAAGCTCTCCCCTGTCCATCAGCCTCAAAACTTATCTTGGGATCGTAAAATCGAAACTGTGTATCATTAGGACGAACCGGCTCCGCTATCGATTGCAAGTTCCCAACGCCCTCAATGGTCACTTTCACTGCAATCGGGTCACCTGCAAGTACCGATGTAGGCGTTGCATCAACGGTCATGTTAAAACGTCCCACAGCCCCCAAAAAACCCTGTGGGGCCCCAGGAGGCAATGGTTTGACCTCGATCGAAAGATCTGCCGAACGCACCGTTACTTGTTGTGTGCGAAAAGGATCAAATGTGTCAAATGGGTCGAACCCAAAAAGGCTCCGTGAACGTGTGCGCAAAGGCACATCACAAAGAACCTCTAATTGATCCAATTGGTGGGTCCCGTGTGTGGTCGGGAAAAGTGCCATACGTTTCAATTCCGCCACATTGTATGCCCGACCATCGATAACTTCTCGCTGCATATTCAACCGTTTCGCATCAAAAACCGTTTCAGCCCAAAATCCTGTAAATGTTGGAATTTGACCATAGTGCACGTTTTGCAGATCATAACGCGTGTAGAGTTTATAGGTAACCCCTATTTGCTCCCCCACATACACCGATTCTTTGTCTGGCACAGCATGCAAAAAAAGATTGTCTTCAATTTCTTGAACCTGTTCCGTATTCATTGATTGCCCAGGAGCCGGCCGCGTTTGTGCCCGTCCGGTGCCTTTCACTACCTCTACACGAACCGCAGATGATTGATATGTTTTCCTATCATGCGTCAATTTCGCTGGACCCAAAACAAACGCCCCCTCTTTCCCTGCCTGAAATGAGAACACATAGGTTGTTGTTCGAGTTGTTGACATCGAACCATTCACAATACTAATCGACGTAGACGCCGACGACGTACTGCCTATTAATTGCAAACCAGCAGGCGTTGGTACAACGGGCGACGCAAAACCACTCACCTGCCCAGATGCGACCGACACAGTAAGTTGGACCACGTCGCCCACTTCAACCTGCGTACGATCCACAGACGCCTCAAGCGATATCTGTGCGTTTACATTTTGTGCGCCAAACAAAATACAGAGACACAAACTCATCATCCACGTTTTATGCAGTGTTCCCATCGTCATACCAAATCCATGATGTCAAATAATGTTTCACAATGCCTATATATTCCTAATCTTCTCTACCATGCATTCCCGTTATAGCGCCGTCCCGTAACGCGTATCTTACGCCGTTTTTGAGACTCCTCATCCCGATCTTTCATCGCATCCAAAATGCGTGCGGCCTCTTCAGGTGTCAACTCACCCGGTTGTTTTGGTGTTTGTTGCTGATCCGGTTGATCCGGATCCTGTTGATCCTGTTTGTCCTGATCTTGTTTGTCCTGATCCTGTTTGTCCTGATCCTGTTTGTCCTGATCTTGTTTGTCCTGATCTTGTTTGTCCTGATCCTGTTTGTCCTGATCCTGTTTGTCCTGATCTTGTTTGTCCTGATCCTGTTTGTCCTGATCCTGTTTGTCCTGATCCTGTTTGTCCTGATCCTGTTTGTCCTGATCCTGTTTGTCTTTATCGTCTTTGTCCTGCTTATCCTGATCCTGCAATTTCTCCAATGCCAACTCAAGGTTCACCTTGGCATCTTGATCATTCGGATTCATCATCAACGCCTTTTTGTATGCGCCAACAGCCTCCTGATATTTTTCCTGCCTAAAAAAAGTATTCCCCAAATTGTAATAAGCACCCGCACTCAAACTTTGGTTCTCAGATTCCAAGACGCGTCCCAACGCTTGTGCCGCTTCGTCATACTTGCCCTGTTTGTATAATGCATCACCCACATTAAATCCCAACTCAAGGCGACTCGGGGCATTTCGCTGTGCGTCCAAATATTGTGCCAGCGCAGCGTCATATTCCCCCTTGTCAAACAGGTCATTACCCGCTTCATTTTTCTTTGCCACCGGATCCAAAAAAGTAAACCCAAAAAGCGGCAACATTAAGATTACAACCGCATAACGCATAAAAGTAATCCGCATTTCTTTGTCCATTGCTCTTTACCTGCCCTTGCTTCCCGATTTGGACTTTCATTGTCAATTGTCAATTGTCAATTGCTAACCGTAAACTCACGAACGCAGTGAGTCATTAGCCATTATTCAAACCGCCCTCGCCATTCTTCCTTTTCACGCCGCCGATCAGATAAAAACGCTTCCCCCAAAAAACAAAGAAGCGCAAAACCCAATGGCCATTGAAAGCGGTGCTTGTACTGAGAATATTTGCGCGCACCCAAATCGCGTTTCTCCATTTGAGAAATCTGTTCATACACCGCCTGAAGCCCAATGCCTCCCCCTCCTGCTCGCACATACAACCCACCCGTTTCCTCAGCAATGGTGCGTAAAGTCACTTCATCTAACCGTGTTTTCACAATGTTGCCATTTTGATCTTTCAAATAATCTACTCGGTCGCCATCTCGAATGGGTATAAGTTCACCATCTGGGGTCCCTACACCGACCACAAAAATGCGAACCCCTTTCTCTGCTGCCTCCAGGGCAACAGCAATAGGGTCATCCACATGGTTTTCCCCATCTGTAATCAATATGAGCGCCTGATATTTGCCTTCGCTGGAACCAAAGGCTCGAATCGCGTTCTGCATAGCATCTGCCAATGCCGTACCCTGAACGGGAATCAAATCTGTCGTCGCCGAATCAAGAAACAACTTGGCAGCCCCATAATCCAATGTCAACGGGCACAAAACATGGCTGCGCCCAGCAAAGGCAACCAAGCCCACACGATCCCCCTCCAACCGATCTATCAAATCGGCAATTTCAAACCGTGCTCGGGTCAATCGATTGGGGCGAATGTCTTCGGCTAACATACTCAATGAGGTGTCCAGCGCAATAACCAAGTCAACCCCACGGCGATGAATCAATTCCATTTTGGTGCCAAATTGGGGCTGCACCAATGCCAAAACCAAAAACATAAGCCCAGTGACCATGAGCCCTGCCTTGCCCCATTGACGCCCCAGGCTGGCCAAGTGAGTCAACTTGGCCACCAACGCGGGGTTACCAAATGCAGCCAATGCGCGCTTTTTACGCCGAAACCCCCACCCATAAAACAGCACCAGCAAGGGCACGAAAACCAAAAACCAAAATACAAGAGGATCACCAAATCGCATCTACGGCAACCTCCGAAAACGCGTATTGCCCAAAATCAATTCAAGCATGAACATAATCAAACCTGCCCACAAAAACTTGGCAAACAGTTCTTGGTAATCTACATACTCGCGGATTTTAACCTCAGTCTTCTCCATCTCACCAATTTCTTCGTAAATTCCTTCGAGTTTTTCTGCGCTAGTCGCCCGAAAATAGCGCCCACCCGTAACATCGGCAACTTCCTTCAAGGTCTCTTCATCAATTTCAACCTTCACGGGCACAAACCGTTTGCCAAAAATTGAGGCCTGTTCCTGCATAATCGTGCCGTCACTTCCCGCACCAATGGTATAGATGCGTACCCCGACAGCTTTGGCAGCTTTGGCAGCGGTCAGTGGATCAATTTCTCCCCGATTATTTTTTCCATCTGTTAGCAAAATGATCACTTTGCTCTCCGCTTCAGACTCTCGCAAGCGATTTACAGCCGTCGCGATACCCAGCCCAATTGCCGTTCCATCCCACTCCCCTTCAGCAATTTCAACACCCTTTAAAAACCCATTAAAAACTTCATAGTCTAAGGTCAGCGGGCATTGCGTATAGCTTTCGCCAGCAAACACCACCAAACCCAACCGATCATTTGCCCGATCTGCCACAAACTCAGAGACCACATCTTTCGAAACTTCCAATCGGGTTCTGCGCTGATTGGCCAAATCTTTGGCTTCCATACTGCTCGAAACATCTAAAGCCAGAACAATATCAATGCCCTGGCTCAAAATCTCACGGCCTTCTCGCCCCGATTGTGGGCGGGCCATCGCCAAAATCAACAACAGAAGGCCCAAACACCTAAAAACCATCAAACAGTGCCGAAACTTTAAAGACAAAGAGGGGCCAATGCGTTTAAATGTCGCAATGCCTGAGAAACGAATGCGCCCCCGCTTTTGCCGCTCCTGATGAATATAGCGATAAACCAAGACAGGAATTACCACCACAAGAACCAACCACTCAGGGTCTTGAAACCGCATCATGATGGCACACCTCGTGTTTTGGTTATGACGTCTTCACGAGTAGGGAGTATCAATACTTTCAAAATAGCTTCAACCGTTGGCATAGCTTCATCAACAACACCAGATGTCGGCGTAAATTTCGCAAATTTAACCATATCAGCTTGTGTTAAAAACCCTTCAACCCGCCGAACAAATTCAACTTCTGATCCATCCGCACGCAGATCGCGCGCAATTTCAAATGTGGTTTCTTCTATTGCTCGAACAGGAGTTTTGGCCTCCAAACACCGACGCAAAATATCTGATAACAACGAATAATACTGTTTGTATTG
>Ga0115002_10007904_pt1 | contig 11889 bp, 11 predicted proteins | sample ArcticOcean_MG_C_8_FD_89576 | JGI IMG/M metagenome (GOLD analysis project Ga0115002, IMG submission 89576) | Marine microbial communities from western Arctic Ocean - ArcticOcean_MG_CB11_86 | ecosystem: Environmental > Aquatic > Marine > Oceanic | place: Arctic Ocean: Canada Basin | collected...
GTGCTTGCCCCGTTTGGGGGATCGCCGCAATCACACGAGCGGCGCCATGTGGCGGGCTCACTAACGTTCTCGATTGCTCAAGGAGGATCCTGAGAATGCACGCAAATTATCTCGTTCCCCATCCCGGATTTGGTCGTGGTATGCAGCGTCGGCTGCGCGGCGTACGTCCGTTTGGCAGTTTACATCGTGAGATCGAAGATCTGTTCGATCGGGCGTTTCGCGGATCTAACACGTCAGCCACAGACGATCCAGAGAACCGCACCACGTTGCTGGCAACACGGGTAAATGTGCTGGAAGGCGATGGCGATTACACGGTCACGGCTGAATTGCCGGGGCTCGACGAAAAGGAATTGAAGGTCGAATTAAACGACGGCAGCCTCACCATTGAGGGTGAGAAAAAGGCCGAGCGTACTGACGAGGCCAGCGATTTCCATCTCGTCGAGCGGACCTTCGGCACCTTCAAACGCACGTTCCAGGTGCCAACGGATGTCAACGTCGATGGAATCGACGCATCGTTCAAAAACGGCGTCCTGACGGTAACCCTGCCCAAGAAGGAAGAAGCCAAGAAGACGGTGAAAAAGATCGCCGTCAAAGCGAACTAACCCCCCAACCCTGTGAGACGGGCCCCCGCCAACTGGCGGGGGCATTGTCGTTCTAGCTCCACCTGTTGCTTCACATGTCTCGGATTACATCAGATGCTCTATGAGGGTCCGCAGAGCCTCATCCGGGTATTCCTCCATAATCATGTGACCGCAGTTCGGCAACACAACTATCGTTACATTAGGTATCGCTTCGGCAAGGGATTGTGCGGTCTTGGGACGAGTCATTCGATCACGTTCACCCAGCAGCAATAGCGCTGAGCAGGCGACCTTGGCTGCCGCGTTCAGACCGCCGTTATAGTCGGCGGCCGCCTGCAAGTCAGCGTGAACGGCGCCGTCCGGTGCCCGCTCCAGCAAACGGATCGAGCCCCCCATCATCCATAGGCCGGGCACCTTGTTGCGTCCGAGGTGGGCGCTGTAGCCATGCGCCCAACTGTTGATGAGGTCGAGCGCCTGGTGATCATTCGCCGCGGTCCTGCCGAGCAGATCATCGTGCACCGCCATTGGGAAATTTACCCCCAGCATTGCCAGCGAATCGATCCGCTCGGGCGCCTGCGCGGTCGCCTCCAGCGCGACCAGCCCACCAACGCTGTGGCCGACCAGGATCGCCCGGGCCACGCCGGCGCAATCCATCAAGCGCAACAGCCATGTCGCCATATCCGGCACTGACTCCAGCAACGGTGGATCGGAACGACCATGCCCAGGCAAATCGATCGCCAGCACCGCAAAGCCGTGATGTGCGAAGTAGCGCGCCTGGAGAACCCAGACGCTGTGATCGCCGCCCGCGCCGTGAATGAAGATGATGCAGGGCTTGTCGATAGTGAAGGGTTGGCCACCGGTGGTAGCAAAAACCTTGCGGCCGTCGACGGTGAATTCCACGCTAACCTCGCTGTGACGTGCGTAGCGCTTGATCGAGATCGCTCAAGAGATCGGTCACATCTTCGAGCCCGATCGACAACCGCACCATGTCTTCACCAACCCCCGATGCTTCTAGGGCCTGAGCATCCATCTGCTGGTGGGTGGTCGTTGCTGGATGAATGACCAGCGATTTGGCGTCACCGACATTGGCGAGGTGGGAAAATATTCTTAGGCCCTCGATGAAGCGTCGTCCCGCCTCACGGCCGCCTTTGATCCCAAAACTGAGTACCGCCCCCGCCCCCTTGGGAAGTAGACGCTGGGCGAGCTCGTGATCTGGATGCTGGTTTAGATCGGGGTGATTGACCCACGATACCGCGTCGTTGGTGTCTAGAAAGTGAGCGACCGCGTGCGCATTCTCGACGTGGCGTTGCATGCGCACTGGCAGGGTCTCGACGCCCTGGAGAATGTAAAAAGCAGTGGTCGGACTCATGCAGGCGCCAAAGTCTCGCATGCCCTCAGCCCGGGCCCGCATGATGAACGCGGCCGGGCCGAACTCCTCGGCAAAATCGAGGCCGTGATAGCCTGCATAGGGTTCGGTCATCGTCGGGAACTTACCCGACGCCTCCCAATCGAAGCGGCCCCCGTCAACCAGGGCCCCGCCGATAGCAACGCCGTGTCCGCCAAGAAACTTGGTGACCGAATGCATGATGAGATCGGCACCAAGATCGAACGGTCGGCACAGGTAGGGCGTCGTAAACGTTGCATCGATCATCAGTGGAATCGCTGCTTCATGCGCCACCGCCGCAACCGCTGGCAGATCAAGAACCTCCAAGCCGGGATTACCGACGGTTTCGGCGAAAACCATACGAGTCTCGGGACGAATGGCATGACGGAAACCATCGATGTCGCGGGGATGAACGAACGATGTCTCGATTCCGAAGCGCGGTAGCGTATGCATGAACATATTGTGCGAACCGCCATAGATCGCTGACGAAGACACGATGTGCCCACCGCTTCCCATTAGTGTCGCCACCGCGAGATGAAGTGCGGCCTGCCCGCTCGCCGTACAGACCGTACCCACACCACCTTCGAGGGCGGCGAGGCGTTCTTCGAGCACCGCCGTGGTTGGGTTTGAAATCCGCGAATAAATGTGCCCGGCTCGCTCAAGGTTGAACAATGAAGCGGCATGTTCGGTATCGTCGAAGACGTAAGACGTCGTCTGGTAGATCGGCACGGCGCGCGCGCCGGTCGCTGGATCCGGTTGTTGGCCGGCGTGCAACGATAGTGTGTCGAATTTGAGATAGTTGGGATCGACCATTGGGACCTCGGCTCCAAGCGACGGCCCCGGCAATCTAAAGGCGCTGCCCTCACCCCTCAAGCGAATCGGTCACTTGGCGCGAGCCGCAAAGAAAAAAGCCGCCCCGAAGGGCGGCTTTAGAGGTATCGAACGAAATGGAAGTTTTAGGCGGCGTTCAATTTTTTTGAACGCTTGTGCAACACGGATTATCAGCAAAATTCGTTAAGGAAAGGTTAATGCTACGGCCATAGGGCTGGGTGACGTCGAGTTCGCAGACCTTGCGGCTCAGAAGCGAGTGGATCCACCGCTAGGTTTTGAAAACCGCGTCGGCATCTCCGCGCGCGCCTTCTTTAGAATCGATCATCGCGCGGGCTTCGGCGATTTGCGCTTCGCAGGCGGCGATCAAACGCTCCAATTCTTCGAGTGACATTTCTTCAAGTTTGCGCGGTGCCCTGGGTGTTGGCAGGAAGTCTTCTTCATCCATCGTGTTCCTCCGCGCGCGCGACAACTGGCGGCGCTGCCGCACCCCTGGATCTAATATCGTCGCCAGTACGACAAGATGGTAATAGACCAACCAGCGCCCGTCATTAGATCCAGTTAATAGGACGAGCCGCTAAGACAAGGAGCGCCGCTGTGTCGCAGAACGTGCCAGAAACTATGAACGTGATCGAAATCCGTGAACCCGGCGGACCGGAGGCACTCGAAATCGGACCGCGACCGACGCCACAGCCAGGTTACGGTGAGATCCTGATCGCGGTTGCCGCCGCTGGCATCAATCGCGCCGATTGTATGCAACGTGCCGGCGGCTATCCGCCGCCGCCTGGAGCGCCGGATGTGTTGGGCCTCGAAGCCTCCGGCACTGTCGCCGCGGTGGGACCCGGCGTTACTCGCTACTCGCCCGGCGACGAGGTCTGTGCGCTGGTTAGTGGGGGTGGCTACGCTGAATATTGCCTTGCCCCAGCCGACAATGCGCTTCCCATCCCAGCCGGGCTCGACGCGATCGCCGGCGGCGCGTTGCCAGAGGTGTACTTCACAGTTTGGGCCAACCTGTACGACCGGGCCTGGCTTAAGGACGGCGAGCGCTTGCTCATCCATGGCGGCTCGAGTGGCATTGGGACCGCCGCGATTCAACTCGCCAACGCGCTTGGCACGCGTGTTTTTGCGACCGCGGGCAGTGCCGAGAAGTGCGCAGCCTGCGAATCGTTAGGCGCGGAACGGGCGATCAATTATTGCGAGGAGGATTTCGTCGAAATAGTCAACGAACTCACCGACGGAAAGGGGGTTGATGTCATCCTAGACATGGTTGCCGGGGACTATGTCGCTCGCAATCTTGATGCCTTGAGCACGGGCGGGCGACTCGTTCACATCGCCTCGCAAGCCGGCCACCGCGTCGAAATAAGCCTCGCGCCCATCATGATAAAAGGCGCCTACCTGACTGGATCACGCCTTCGGCCCCGCTCGATCGAGGAGAAAACACAAATAGCCGAGCAGTTAGAGCGGGTGGCCTGGCCGTTGCTCGCAAATGGCAGTATCAAACCGGTTATCGATTCAACATTCGCGCTTAGCGATGCGCGCGATGCACATGCGCGGATGGAATCCGGTCAGCATATCGGCAAAATACTGCTTACGCCTTGAGGTCATCGGTGGGCCAACGGTGGGCTAGTCGGCAAATGAATCGACCGCCGCGTGTTCTCTTAGCTTTTCACCGCGCGATCAAACATGTTAGTTCTTGCGCGATGCCAGTTGCCAAAGGGCGCCGGCGTCTCCCGATAGCAACGGTTGACTAGGAGGTCAGATGGCGCTGCCCCTCATGCCGAAAGCCACGGCCGTGTGGCTTGTCGACAATACTGCGCTTACATTCGATCAGATCGCCGATTTCTGCGGCCTTCACCCGCTTGAGGTGCAGGGTGTCGCCGACGGCGAAGTCGCCGTCGGGATTGTCGGACTCGATCCGATTTCAACCGGCCAGTTAACTGCTGACGCGCTCAAAGCAGCCGAAACCGATCCCAGCATAAAACTGGAGATAGCGGAAACGACGGTACCCAAGCCGGTCGCGCGCGCCAAGGGGCCTCGCTATACGCCCGTTGCCAAACGCCAGGATCGCCCCAACGCGATCGCCTGGCTGCTGCGTTACCACCCCGAACTGACCGATGGACAAGTCTCAGTGCTTGTCGGCACCACCAAACCGACAATCGATTCGCTCCGCGACCGCACCCATTGGAACATGAACAACATTAAGCTAGAAGATCCCGTATCGCTCGGCATGTGTTCACAGCTTGAGCTTGATACGGCTGTCACCAAAGCGATGCATCGAGAGCGGGCGCGTAGGGCCCGCGAGGATCGCGAGACGCGTAAGCGTAAGCGCGAGACGATGGCCGCCAGCGGCATCGTCGCCGATGACACGGCAGATCTAGACGCGGCCAGCGACGAAGCGGCCGAAGAACCGACATTGCCCAATCAAACCGATCAGCGCGGACAGCCCCGCCCCGAACTATGGGCAGGTGCTGCGAAGGCGGCAGAACCCGCAGAAGTCGCGCCCACCGCCGACGTGTTCACGGCGACCACCGACACGTCGGCTCCATCCGCCGCATCCGCCGAAAGTGTCGCCCTCGAACGGGAACGCGTGTTCAGATCACCGCGCGCCGAGCCGGAGGCGCCGAAAACCGAGACAGGTGAGGCTACCGAGCCCCGCACGCCGCCAGCCGACGGTGCCGCCTAAGCACGAAGCGCTCTGCGTACCACCGCTATTCGGCGACCTTGGCGCCCTCGCTTGCCAATCCCAATCCCCGCAGTGCTTCGGTGATTTCGTCGAGTATTGCGGGATCATCGATTGTCGCCGGCATTTTGTAGGCCTCGCTATCGGCAATACGCCGCATCGTCCCCCGCAAAATCTTGCCAGAGCGGGTCTTCGGCAGTCGCTTTACCACTGTCGCCGTTCGGAATGAGGCCACCGGGCCGATCTGATCGCGCACCAGCTTAACCAATTCACCGACCACCTTATCCTCACCGCGATCGACGCCCGCATTGAGGACCACGAAGCCGACAGGGATTTGCCCCTTAAGCTGATCTGCCACGCCAATTACCGCGCACTCGGCGACATCGGGATGCGAAGCCAAAACCTCCTCCATCCCGCCGGTCGAAAGGCGATGGCCGGCAACGTTGATGATATCGTCGGTGCGACTCATTATGTAGAGATAGCCGTCCTCGTCGCGATAGCCGGCGTCCGCAGTTTTGTAATAGCCCGGATAGTCCTCGAGATAAGAGCTTTTGTAGCCTGCGTCGTTGTGCCACAAGGTTGGCAAGCAGCCCGGCGGTAGCGGCAGTTTGATGACAATGGCCCCGTTTTCTCCCGCCGCAACCTCCTTAACATTTTCGTCCACAATACGAACGTCGTAGCCAGGCACTGCCTTGGTTGGCGAGCCATGCTTCACGGGTAGCGTGCCCAGCCCGACGCAGTTGGCGGCAATCGGCCAGCCGGTTTCGGTCTGCCACCAGTGGTCGATCACCGGGACGTTAAGGTTGCGTTCTGCCCATTTGAGGGTAGCCGGATCCGAGCGCTCTCCAGCCAGGAACAGGGTTCGAAAGTTGCTTAAATCGTATTTTTTGACGTAGTCACCGCCCGGGTCCTGCTGCTTGATTGCCCGGAATGCGGTCGGTGCGGTGAACATCGCCGCCACCTTGTGTTGCGAAATCACCCGCCAAAAAGCTCCCGGATCGGGTGTGCCAACCGGCTTTCCCTCATAAAGGATCGACGTGCAGCCATGGAACAGCGGCGCATAGACGATGTAGGAGTGTCCCACCACCCAACCGACATCCGAGGCCGCCCAATACACATCGCCGGGGTCCATGTTGTAGACGTTTTTCATCGACCACTTCAGGGCCACCAGATGGCCGCCATTATCACGGACGACGCCCTTGGGAATACCAGTCGTTCCGGAGGTGTAAAGGACGTAGAGCGGGTCTGTCGCAGCTAGTGCGACGCACTCCTCGAAGGGTGACGCCGCCGCCATCGCTTCGTTCCAATCAACGTCACGACCGGCCACCATGGTCGCCTGCTCTTCGGGCCGTTGCAGGACGATGCTGGCCTCGGGTTTGAACGAAGTAATCTCAATGGCTTCATCGAGCAACGGTTTGTAGGCGACCACGCGGCCCGGCTCGATTCCGCACGAAGCTGAGATGATCGCCTTGGGCTTGGCGTCGTTAATCCGGGTGGCCAACTCGTTGGCCGCAAAACCGCCGAACACGACCGAATGGATCGCCCCAATGCGGGCGCAGGCAAGCATCGAGAACACTGTTTCGGGCACCATCGGCATGTAGATGATGACACGATCGCCGCGCCCGACGCCTAGGCCATGCAACACGCCGGCGCACCGGGCAACCTGATCGCGAAGCTCCCGGTAGCTAATTCGCTTGATGGTCTCGGTGACCGGACTGTCATAGATAATCGCGGCTTGCTCGCCGCGCCCTTGCTCCACATGATAATCGACAGCGTTGTAGCAGGTGTTAACCTCACCGCCGGCGAACCAGCGATAGTAAGGCGCTCTACTATCGTCGAGCACCGTGTCCCATTTTTTTGACCACTGAATATCTTCGGCGGCTTCTGCCCAGAACGCCTGCGGATCGTTCTGCCAGCCCCCATAGACTTCGTCGTAGCGACTGCTCATGGCTTCCCCATCTAGTGTTGTTGTGGAACGTTTCTGTGGTGCGCTTGCTTGTGGTCGGGATCAAACAGACCTGGGCTGCGGGTTGTCAAGGCAGCGCGCGCCACCTTGGTGCAATTGATGATGGTTGATCGCAGTTTCCCGTTCCGCTTAGCTTCGCCCTTGGCAAGAGACCATAGGTGGGCGCTAGCGCCCTGGCGTGATTACGTTGTCCCGGGAGGCAAACATGGCAGACTATGAAACAGGTTTAGAGCGTGGCACCGCGAATCACCAAGCGCTGTCGCCGTTGGGCTTTCTCGAACGCACAGCGACGGTCTTTCCCAATCGTATCGCCATCATCCATGGTGATCGCCGGATAACTTATGCCGAAATGTTCAAGCGATGCCGGCGCCTTGCCAGTGCACTGGAGAAACGCGGCATTAAGCCAGGCGACACGGTTGCTATTATTGCCACCAATACTCCGGCCATGCTCGAAGCGCATTACGGTGTGCCGGCATGCGGGGCAGTGCTCAACACGATCAACACCCGGCTCGATGCGGCCACGATTGCCTTCATATTTGATCACGGCGAAGCCAAGGCGCTGATCACCGACTGCGAGCTCAACCCGGTCGTAAAGCAAGCGCTGGCCGAGGCCGAGGCCAAACCGCTGGTCATCGACGTCGACGACGTGCTCGCAGAAGGCGGCGAATTGATCGGCGATATCGAATATGAGGCATTGTTGAACGAAGGCGACCCCGATTATCCCTGGCGGCTCCCCAAGGACGAATGGGGGGCGATTTCGCTCAACTACACGTCAGGCACGACCGGCAACCCCAAAGGCGTCGTTTATCACCACCGCGGCGCCTACCTGAATTCAGTATCCAATCTACTGGTATGGAACGCCCCCAAACATCCGGTCTATCTATGGACGTTGCCGATGTTTCACTGCAACGGCTGGTGCTTCACCTGGGCGGTCACGCTGGCCTCTGGCACGCATGTATGTCTGCGTAAGGTCGATGCGGCGATGATTTATCAGCTCGTTGAAGAGCATGGCGTTACTCATTTTTGCGGCGCACCGGTGGTTCTCAACACGCTGATCAATGCACCAAAGGAGGTCAAGCGACCATTCAAGCATCAGGTTGAAATCATGACCGCCGCGGCACCACCACCGGCCGCCGTGCTCCAGGCGATGGAGGCGGAGGGGGTGCACATCACGCATGTTTACGGCCTCACCGAGACCTACGGGCCGGCGGTCGTCAGCGACTGGAACGACGAATGGGATCGATTCGATGACGCAGAGCGCGCCCGCGTCAAGGCGCGGCAGGGCGTACGCTACCCCATGCTCGAAGCTCTCATGGTAGCGGACCCGAAGACCCTCGAGCCCGTCCCCAATGATGGCAAAACCATCGGTGAGGTCTTCTTTCGCGGCAATATCGTCATGAAGGGCTATCTCAAAAACCCGCAAGCAACCGAGGACGCTTTCTCCGAGGGTTGGTTCCATTCCGGCGATTTGGGTGTGTGCCACGCCGATGGCTATGTCGAACTCAAAGATCGTTCCAAGGACATCATCATTTCGGGCGGCGAGAACATTTCGACTATCGAGGTGGAAAGCGTCCTCTACCGCCACCCCGCCGTTTTGGAGGCCGCTGTGGTGGCCCAGCCGGACGAGAAATGGGGCGAAACCCCGTGCGCGTTCGTGACCCTGAAAGCCGACGCTGCGGCGGTCAGCGAGAGCGACATTATCGTCTTCTGCTGCGATAATCTGGCGCACTTTAAGGTGCCCAAGACGGTGGTCTTCAGCGATTTACCGAAGACCTCGACCGGCAAGGTTCAGAAATACGTGCTGCGCGACCGCGCCAGGGAATTCTAGGGCGCCTCGTTCGAACGAGGCGCCCAGTCCTCCGGGATCGCGGCGCGAACGATAGTGAGAATATCCTGCTGGACACCACGGTCTTGTTTAATCCTCGCCGCCTGAAAATAGCTTGCAGTATTGGCGAATGAATCGTCAGCCCGGTGCTGGGGAGATTTAGCGCGGCCCGCATGATGCCGCGCCGACTCAAACAAAAGAGCCTGAAGGGCTCGCTCTGCCTCCAATTCGGCGGCCAGCACCTTTTGCCGGGTCGCCTTGCAGTGATCAGCTGAGACCGGATCGGGATTGCCCTCAAGACCGCGCCGCAGCGCTCGCAGCGGGCCAATCGCTTTCTCATACCAGCGCGACGCCATCACCAGCACGTCCGGCAACTCATCAGCGTCGAATCGCCCGCGACCGTCGCAACCCATCCAGCAGCAGAACAAAATGACATTAACATCGGCGCCGCATTCGTCCTGCAGACGCAAGCACGCGTGCTCGACCTCCGAGTTGGCGTAGACCGCGAGCGAGAACCGCCACAACGAATTCTCCGAAGTATCTGCCACGAGATTTCCGTGATTCTCTTCCCGAAATTGGGTTGGGCTTGTTATGATGCGCAAAACAATGATCGGGGAGCCATGAGCGATACATCCCAACTCGAAGCCAAGCTTCAAGAACTCACGACCGAGCATCGCGATCTCGACGAAGCGATTGCCGCATTATCCGACGATAGTCGGTCCGATACGCTCCAGGTGAAGCGCCTGAAAAAACGCAAACTTGCGATCAGGGACCAGATCGCAGCGATCGAGGGCCAACTGCAACCGGCGATCTAGACCTCGTCGACCAAAGGCAAGTGAGCGCGGAGAGACGGTGGCAGCCTAGCTTTCACTAGCACCGTTCTTCATCTCCTGTTTTTTGCATACATCGCGCGATCGGCCTCGGCTAATGCCTTGCTGGCATCGTCGCCGGGCTGGAAGGTGTGAACGCCGAAGGCGACGCCGAGTGGAATTTCCTTGCCCCCCCCCAGTCGAACGGCGCGATCTGAATAGCGTCGGCCAACAACTCGGCTTTCTCCCACGCGGCGCCTTTGTCAGCCTGCGCAAGGATCACACCGAATTCGTCGCTGCCTAGACGCCCGACGACATCGGTTTCACGAACCTGTTCGAGTAGCCGACGGGCGACCGTGAGGAGGGCCTCATCGCCAGCCGCGTGCCCATACGTGTCATTGATGGTTTTCAATTCGTTGACATCAAAATAGATCAAGCTCGCGCCGCCGCCATAACGCTCGGTGAACGACATCACCTTTGAGAGTTCGCGTACGAAGGCGCGTCGATTGGCGATTGGTGTCAGCGGATCCTGGTCGGCCAATCGTTCGAGATCGGCCAGCCGCTCACGGGTCCGCGAAAGGTCGCGTCGCAGTTCCTCGACCTCGGCCATAAGGGTCATCAGCGCAGCCCGCACCTTCGGCGTGAGCTCTGGTTCAGGGACGCCCATCACCGTGATTGAATCACCAACTGGCGGCAGATCGGCGATCTCGGGTGTAGGACGCGATGCGCCCACTCCGCCGGTCGACGAACTACCGCGCGTCTTGGTCGTGCGTGCCACGGTCGAAATCCGTGGCGGCTCGCCAATTTTCATGTGCCCCCGTCTCGTGCAGGTAATCCCCGGGTCGGGCAGCCGGGTCAACTATCTTACTCTACCACAAGCATCTGGCGCCCGTCGTCGCCAATTGTTCTTTATACCACAAAGGCTTAGACATTTTCGGTAGTTAACATATTAGACAATTGCACGCCCCTACGAAGTGACCGCCGTCACACATCGTGGCAGTACCGCCACCGCCCGTTTTCCTAAGCGACCGTCTTGTTTGCGTAGTGGCCGATCCTATAATCGCCGCTTTAGTTTTGGGGGAGAGAAACGCATGAGCGACGCCACACCGCTAGTTGGCATTCTGATGGGCAGCCAATCGGATTGGGAAACCATGAAACATGCGGGCATTACGCTTGACCAGCTTGGTGTTGCCAATGAGTCGCTGATCATTTCAGCCCACCGCAAACCCAAACGCCTCGCAGACTATGTCGGCAAGGCCCGTGAGCGCGGCCTCAAGGTGATAATTGCGGGTGCCGGCGGTGCGGCGCATCTACCCGGCGTCGTAGCTTCGATGACGACCTTGCCGGTCCTCGGCGTGCCCATGGAAAGCAAGGCCCTGAAGGGCATGGACAGCTTACTATCGATCGTCCAGATGCCGGGCGGAATCCCAGTCGGCACCCTCGCAATCGGCAAGCCTGGCGTTGTTAACGCCGCGCTACTGGCGGCCGAGATATTAGGTGTGAGCGATTCGGCCATGGCCGACGCGGTGCAGGCGTGGCGCGATAATCAAGCAGCCAGCGCCTCGGAGACGCCGGTGGATTAGACACCCTCTGCCGGCAATCGCGGACAGTTATCCCGGCTCACGTTTTAGTGTTGGCTGCACCGCTGCCAATTCCTATTTCTCGCCCTATGTTGATATCAGCAACGGGGAGCTGAAAAAACCGTACCAATGATGGAAAACCACCGAAAACGCCGATCCCATATTCTTAAGGTCGCTTTAGTCGTTTTTCTGCTGGCAGTCGCGTTCGGTTGGCAGGGGACACATGCGGCCGACGGCGA